>Ga0265297_10000092_pt1 | contig 313588 bp, 223 predicted proteins | sample Munlanlwell13791_FD_192502 | JGI IMG/M metagenome (GOLD analysis project Ga0265297, IMG submission 192502) | Leachate microbial communities from a municipal landfill in Southern Ontario, Canada - Leachate well 137-91 | ecosystem: Engineered > Solid waste > Landfill > Unclassified | place...
CAATCACAGAAGAATCGGTTTAGAGTCAAAACTTCACCGATTAACGACGGGTTTCAACCCGGTGATTAGATAATACCGAACAAAACCTTTCTCCCTTATAAGAAAAGTTCCGGAGGAACGACAGATATTAACGACCATGTTGTGATTTTATCTTTTCTTTTGACAATTACTCAATTTTGATTAGTATATTAGTTATGAAGAAAAGAGAAACTTTGTATTAGCTGTTTCTTGTCTATCAACACCAATAATCAGGACAAGGAATCAAAATTGGTAGTAAAGGTGAATTAAGGAAATTTCTAATTAACTTGAGAAACAAAGAGTTGGTTTTTATAACTAAGGTTTTACTCTTACTTAGTTGAGAAAAGGTGATAATAATTTGTTAAAAAGGAGAGAAAAATGAAAAAGACATTTTGTCTGTTATTACTATTTGCATTTATATATTTAAATATGCAGGCAACTAACTCTATGGAAATGATTTCTACACTTACAGGGGATTTTGACGGGGCTATATTTGGATGGAGCATTGCCAGCTTAGATTTTAATGGCGACGGGATTAAAGACCTGGTAGTTCAGGAAGCAAACTGGAACCCGACAGAAAGTTACGACGGTTTTCAATGCTATGGCAGAATTTACTTTTATTGGGGAGGTAATGATTTTGATAATATTCCTGATTTTGCTATTTCGGGCTCGGCTGATTTTATTTTAGCTGGATATGAATGCACTGTTCATAATGCCGGGGATATTAATAATGATGGTATAGAAGATTTAGCGCTAGGCTGTAAAATGGGTTTATATTATAAATTATTGATCTACTATGGTCGTCCTCAACCAATAGATATACCGGATGTTGTATTTGAATTACCCACTTCTACTTATGGACCATATCGAATTAGACCGTTGGGTGATATCAATGCAGATGGTTATGATGACATCGGATTTAGAACTGGCACTTATAGTCATCATAGAATTATAAAAATTATCTTAGGTGGTAGTTTTCAAACTTATGATTTATATGATCTTTTATATTATGATGATTCAATAATGATAAGCGGAATTGGAGATGTGAATGGAGATGGCATCTCAGATTATCATATCAAAAAACCACTTTATAGTACTGGTTTGTCCCAAAATATCTTGAGTGTTCACTTCGGTAGCAGTAATTTCCCGGTTTTAGACAGTGTTGTTATCTGTCCCAACACTAATAGTTATATTCAAGATTACGGGGCGGCTATAGGGGATGTGAATGGTGATGGTATTGGCGATTTTATCAGCTATATCTATTCCGAAGCCAAGGTTTGGTTTGGCGGTCCCAACCTTACAACGCAATGGGATACAGTTTTAACGGAAAGTGTATATACTGAAGTTGGAGAAATTGTCTCTTACGGTGATTTCAATAATGATGGCTATGATGATATAGTAGGTAGCGGTCCCGGTTACGGATGGGATAGAGGTATTTCCCGGATATGGTTAGGAGGATATAACTTTAACGGCACATTAGATTTGGTGATTCCATCTCCAACTGCAGATTTGCAGAGATTTGGTTTTGCCAGAGCTACAGGTGACTTTAATAATGACGGATATTGTGATATTGCCATTTCCCAACCTTACGATGTAGGAGGTATCTTATTGACCCCTGGCAGGGTATATGTTTTTGCCGGTAATCCCCAACTCCTGGATACAACATACGCCAATGACGATAACACTATCCCTGTCCCAGCTAACAGTTTATGGGATATAAATATTTATCCTAATCCGTTACCTAAGAATAAAGTTAACCTTAATATCAATTTCTTGGGAGAAGGGTACCAAAAAACAACAGCCAATTTGAAAGCCGTGCTTTATAATATCAAAGGGCAAAAAATTGAGAGTTTCAATATTGCCAGAGAGGATATACAAAACAGGAATTGGTCAGGTGTTATTAAAAACTGCCCGGCAGGAAATTATCTGATTGCCATTAAGGATAAAAATACTAATCTAATCACTAAACAAATTATCATTAAATAGTTTTGTTTTAACTCTAAACCGAGCTTCAGCTTTGACAGTTGCAGACAACGAACAAAATTTCCTGTTGCCTCAAATTATAGTTGCAACCACAGAAGAATCGGTTTAGAGTCAAAACGAACTACTTGTTTTGACTTACAATTTTGCCACTGCCCACTCTGTAACCACAACCCTCAAATTACAAACACTAACAACCGAGCTACAACTGGTCTCCAAACCTCAAAATTGTGAGTTAAAACAAGAACCTCGCACACTGGCAACCGAGCTTCACCAACACTTCAAATTCCACAATCGTGAAAGATAGTATTTTTTTCACATTTGCAAAGTTGGGTTGGAATTGTTCAGAAATAGTGACTTCGGGGCGAATTTTTGTTTTAACTCTAAACCGAGCTTCAGCTTTTACAGTATCGTAAAATGAAAGAAATTTCCTGTTGCCTCTACATCTCGTTGCAATCACAGAAGAATCGGTTTAGAGTCAAAACATCACCATCCTAGAAAGAATCGGTTTAGAGTCAAAACTTCCCCACCCTAGAAAGAATCGGTTTAGAGTCAAAACTTCACCACCTTAGTAAAGAATCGGTTTAGAGTCAAAACGAAAAGAGAACAATGCACACCTCCAACCGGACTATAACTTTTTTCAGAACGACTCACTTCGCTTTTTGCACTAAGCACTATTTCAGTTCAAATTTACGGGTTGCCAAATTCTGAATAAAAGCTCTATCATGAGAGACAAAAATAGCTGCTCCTTGATATTGATTTAGTGCTTTTTCCAGCATTTCGCGGGTTTTGATATCCAGATGATTAGTTGGCTCATCCAAAAGCAGAAGGTTATATTCTCCGCATAGTAAGGCAGTTAGTTGCACTTTTGCTTTTTCGCCCCAGGAAAGAACCTCCATTTTCTGATAGGCAATATCTCCTGTTAAACCTAAGCAGCCCATAAAATTACGAATCTCAATTTTGCTGGCTGAGAATTGTTTCAGATACTCCAAAATAGTTAAATTCCCTGGCAGGGTATTCAGGTCCTGATTATAGACCCCAAATCTTAAAAAATTGGCATAGGAAACAGTTCCTTTTGCAGGTTTCAGTTCGCCGGTAATTATTTTCATCAGGGTAGTTTTACCTTTTCCGTTAGCTCCTGCAAGCCAGATTTTTTCGCCTCCCCAAATATCAAAATAGAGGTTATGCAAAACCTGTTTTTCGGCGTAAGCAAAATCAATATCCTTTAAGGAAAGCAGTTCTTTTTGTTGCCCTGTGGTGGGAGAAAACATAATTTTGCGGGTTTTATCTTTTATCGGTTTTTCAATCGGAAAGCGGTTTTGCAGCATAATTATGCGTTCTTCAATATGTTTTGCTTGTTGATTCATCGTTCTGGCAGCATTAAAAATTGATTTATATTTGAAACCACCACCTTCGGGACGGGTTTCTTTTTGAAAGCTTTTTGCCCAGTTATGTCTTTTTTGAGCTGCTTTCTGCAGTTTTCCAATCAATTTTGTGCGCTGAGTAAATTGTTTTAACTGGTGTTCCTGCAATTCCTGTTTATCCTTGGTAAAGCTTTGATAATTACCTGTTCTAATCAGAACTTTACCTTTTTCCAATTCTATGATTTTGGAGGCAGTATGATCAATAAAAACTCTATCGTGGGAAACATAAAGGATAGCTTTAGAGTAGGCATTTAGCCAATTTTCCAACCAGATAAGTTCTTTTAGGTCAAGATGATTTGTCGGTTCATCCAAAATTAAAATATCCGGATTTTGCAATAAAAGCGAAGCAAGCTGAACGCGGGTTGTTTCTCCTGCGGAAAGAGTGTTACAGCTTTGATTGCTGAGTTCGTTCAAGGCCATTTCTCTTATAATAACGTCTACATTTTGTTCCCAAAATATAACATTACTTTGATCATAATCTTGCCACAATTCTGCCAAGCGCAAGCCATCTTTTTCCTGAAGATTGTTTATTCTGGAAAGGGCATTGATTTCCTTAATTATATTATAACTGTTAATATCTACCTGCAATAGATAATCCCGCAGGGTTATATTACTGCGAAACATAAGATCCTGAGGTAGATAACCGATTTCGGGAATAGAAACAGGGTAGGAAATAGAACCGGAAGTTGGTTGCAATTCCCGCATAATTATTTTCAGTAAGGTTGACTTTCCGCAGCCATTTTTTCCGATAAGGGCAATTTTTTGTCCGTCACAAATATCCAGAGTAATTCCGGATAGAATTTCCTGATATTGATCGGGATAAGTAAAGTGTATATTTTTCAGCTGTATTGCCTGCATTGTAACTCCTCTAGTTGTTTTTTAGCAGTTTTCTTAGGGGGCAAGCATAACAGCTTTGTAGCAGAATTGGAAAACTAAAATCTTTTTTTCTAGGCTGTTATGCATTCATTTTAGAGTTGATCATTGGTTTCGTCTCCTTTTCTTAAAATCTAATTCCTAATTTTCAGTTCTGAGGAAAGAGTCAAGGAAAATAATGCTATATATACTTTTTAACAGACCCCAATCAAGAGTCCTGATTTAAGCGTAAGTTACCTGGTTTTTAACAATTCTTTAACTTCAATAATTTCACTAAACAAAAGGATTTCCACTTTTACTTATACTTTCTTTATCTGTATCCTCAATGTTCCAGGTGTTTTCAGCTGTAAAAATACACGCTTTAAAACAATGTTACCTACCGCTATATTGCTTTTTCAGTTCCTTGTTTCACTCTGTAATATTTCAGTAACACTTCTCTAACGATTCCGTAATAAAAACTACTGGAGTGTTACGGGAGTGTTACGGGAGTGTTACGGGGTCGCTTAAGAACCGACTAAGAAATAAGGAGTTATGAATTTTATTTAGACAGGGTTTTTTATGGGTGAAAAAGCTCTTATAAATTACCGTTTTTATATGTTTGCTAAAGAAAATGGCTTATTTCCATTGACGGAATTCTGCCTTATCGTTAAGCGTTTTGTGGCGCAGTAACCTATGCGGTTAGAAGGAATTTGCCAGACCAATAACTAAAGGGAGGTGAAAAAATGATTGCATTAAGACAGGGTGATATAACTATTTTCGAGGGCGAAGCAATTGTAAATGCAGCAAATAGTTCCCTTTTAGGTGGCGGAGGAGTAGACGGTGCAATCCATAAATCTGCCGGGAAAGGTCTTTTAGAAGAATGCAAAATTTTGGGCGGATGCAAAACAGGTGAGGCAAAGATTACCAGGGGTTATAATCTTAAGGCACAATTTGTTATCCATACAGTTGGTCCTGTTTGGCAGGGAGGTAGTTGGGGGGAAGCGGAATTATTAGCCTCCTGTTACAAAAATTCACTGCAACTTGCTGTAGAAAAAGGAATTAAGTCCATTGCCTTTCCCAATATATCTACTGGTATATATCGTTTTCCTAAAGAGGAAGCAGGCAAAATTGCTGTGCAAACAGTGGTGGAATTTTTGCATAAACACCCTGATATGGAAGTTTATTTTTATTGTTTTGACAGGGAAAATTACGCTCTCTACAGCAGATTATTGAAGGAGAATTGAGAACAAGAGGGAAAAGACACCGGCGAATGTTTACATAACATAGTTATATAAGGAGAGACTTTTCCCGGGGGTTGACGAGGACATCAACCTTCCGTTATTTTTAACTTTCTCAACCTTCAAAAATTTCTCAAACTGATTTCCTTCCCGTTATCCCTTCAGAACAGCAGTAAATTGTTTGCGCATAATTTTGCTGTCAGCAGTGTTTTGGGATTCCCATAAAATAATATAAAGGCCGCGAGGGGCAAAATTGCCATCCTGTTTACAGCCGTTCCAATAAATAACTCCCGCAGCATTTACGAGGGCATAATCAGCTACAGAACAAATTTTTCGTCCGCTCAAATCGTAAATGTTGCAGGTAATTCTATTTGCAGGAGAGGGGAAATTGTAAGCAAGAGCTATTTTTTCTCCAGATTTAGCATCACAAGGGCTGCCGGTTAAGACAACTTTTCCCAAATCAGGCAGTTCTGTTTGCGGCATAGAACTATTAGGAAGTCCTGGTGTTCCTCCTTTTGCACTATAGCAATTTTGCCAGATAGCGGTAGAATCAACTAAGACCCTTTCCCTGGAAACACCCTTTATTATTTCTGCTCCGGTATAAATTAAAGAATCCAAAGTTCCTGTTTCATTTTTCCAAACTAAACAATCTCCGTCATTATTCAAATAAGTCCAACTCTCAGCCAAAATTAGAGAGCCCGCGGGACACTCGGGATAACGCAAAAGTAAAGCATCGGGATTTTGGCAGATAACAAAATAGCCACTTGTGGCAGGAAGAGTAAAACGGATTTGGGAAGTGGAATTATCTGCAATATAATATGTTCCCTGAGAAATTTGGTCACCGTAAATTTCTATCCATTCCTGATTACCTGATTCGGGATTAGCCAGAAACTCGTTGATCCAAATTCCACTTTGCGCTTCCGAATTTAAGGGAATTAGTAAAACATTATTGGTGGAATCAGGATCATCCACAAGCGATAATATTACAGTTATAGGCGAAGAATTGCAGGTAAATGAAAGGTTTACCCGTAACGAATCCCCAGCTGGAATTGGAGCAATTGCCTGTTGAGCCAGTAAGATACTATTTTGAGTGATAGTCAGCTCTGCAGATATAAGGGGAACAAAAGGGCTTAAATTCTTCAGGCAAAGGTCAAGTTCAACATAGTTATTCTCCTGTAAAATATTATAAGTTCCCAAAGCATAATCACAATGAATCCGATTTGCCAAACCGGGAGTGGGCTTTGCTTCGGCAATAAAATCTGTTTCACAGTTATTTGTATCATAACCGTCATAAATTCTTGCCAAAGAATAACCGGCAGGAACATCAGGAGCAAAATGCGTTCCCGGCAAATTATAATCATCAAACAACTGATTACTGTTAGGAGAATCATAAAGAACTGTATCGGTATAAGTTCCATCAGGACTCACATAGCGAATGCCATCTGTTGCACTGCCGCCGTTTTGAAAGCTGAAATTATAGTTTAGCTGAGCATTAAATAGAGATTCTCCTCCAATTAGTAAATAGCGCTGAGGACGCAGTTCAAAAAAAGGAAGGGTATATTGAACAACATAAGAACTGCCCCCGGAAAGGATTTTAGCTCCTTCCAATGGAATACTGGTGCTGCCGTTATTATAAAGTTCTATCCATTCATAGCCCATATCACTGCTAACCGGATCGTAACAGACCTCGTTGATTACTATTTCTGCCTTCAGAGAAAGCCAAAAAAGCATACCATAAGTAAAAAGGATAAAACTCCTTAGCCAGGTCATAAAAATCAGGAGTTATTTCCGTTGTTCAGAGCAAAGGGCAGGGGTTGAATGCCCCATATTTCATTGGCATATTCTTTAATCGCTCTGTCACTGGAAAATTTACCAATGCGTGCCACATTTAGAATTGCCTTAGTTATCCACTCATTATGGTTCAAATAGAGCTCATCCACTTTATTAGAGGCATCAACAAAAGCACGGAAATCAGCCATATTCAAATAAATATCTCCATCTTCCATCAGTGCTTTCCAGATAGGTAAAAAGAGGTCTTTTTCGCCTTCCGCAAAAGTGCCGTCAATTAAAGAATCCACAACTCTTTTCAGTTCCGGATCGCTTTCATAATAACTGCGAGGATTGTAACCGCTTTGATTAAGCTCTTTTACCTGCTCTGCAGTTAATCCGAAAATGAACATATTTTCAGCTCCAATTTCTTCTGCCATTTCAATATTGGCACCATCCAAAGTTCCTAAAGTTAATGCTCCGTTTAAAGCAAACTTCATATTTCCTGTGCCACTGGCTTCATAACCGGCAGTAGAAATTTGGATAGAGAGCTCTGCTGCAGGAATAATCCTTTCGGCTAAAGAAACGCCATAATTGGGCAAAAAAACCACTTTTAAACGGTCTTTGATGTCCGGATCTTTATTTACCACTTCTCCAATGTTATTGATCAATTTAATCAAACGCTTAGCCAGAAAGTAACCCGGTGCTGCTTTTCCCGCAAAAATAACTGTTCGGGGAACAAAATTACCTTCCGGATGATCTTTTATCCGAAAATAGCGAGCAATTGTGCCCATAACATTCAATAACTGACGCTTATATTCATGCAGGCGTTTTATTTGAGCATCAAAAAGGGAATTTGCCGGCACTCGGATTCCTGTTTCCCTATAAATATATCTGCTTAAATGACTTTTATTTATATCTTTCACTTCAGCAAAAGAAGTGCGAAAATCAGGGTCCTCAAGATATTTTTCTATACCCCGAATTTCTTCCAGATTACGAATCCAACCGGTGCCTATATATTCAGAAATTAAACTTGCCAATTGCGGATTACAAGTATGCAGCCAAAGACGAGGTGTGATACCATTGGTCTTATTCTGAAACTTGCCAGGGTATAATTCTGCCAAATCAGGGAAAATTCTTTCACAGAGGATTTTGGTATGTAATTTGGCAACACCGTTTACTGAATGTGAACTGTGAATTGCCAATTGCGCCATTCTAATAGCTTTGCCGTTGGTTTCTTCAATGATAGAAATATTCTGCATTTTAGCAATATTGCCAGGATACAAACGCGCTACTTCTTCCATAACTATATTATTTATTTGATAAATAAGCATCAGATGACGGGGTAGCAATTCTTCAAAAAGAGCTATACCCCATTTTTCCAGTGCCTCAGGTAAAATAGTATGATTGGTATAGGAAAAACAGCGCCTAGTGATTTCCCAGGCATTTTCAAAACTCATTCGCTCTTCATCAATTAAAATACGCAACATTTCCGGAATGGCAAGAGCCGGATGAGTATCATTCAACTGAATAGCAATTTTATCTGCAAAGTCATTAAAACTATGGTGATAGCGTTTCCAGTGCGCAAAAATATCCTGTAAGGTTGCAGAAACAAAGAAATATTCCTGCTGTAATCGTAACATCCTGCCTAAATGGACATTATCATTCGGATAAAGAACTTTGCTGATGTTTTCGGAAATGGTCTTTTTCTCCACTGCCTTTACATAATCGCCATTATTGAAATATTCCAGGTCAAATTCATCAGTACTGGTTGCTTGCCACAGACGTAAATTATTCACATTATCTACTTGATAACCGGGAACAGGAATATCCCAGGCAACTGCCATAACATCATCTGTATCTATCCAATGGTGTTCAATTCTGCCATCGGGAAGAGTTTCACTGATAACTTTACCTCTAAAACGCACCCGGTAAGTTAATTCCGGACGATTGATTTCCCATGGACAGCCATTTTTACGCCAATTATCCGGTTCTTCTACTTGATAACCCTGAACAATCTGCTGTTTGAAAATCCCGAAATCATAACGAATACCATAGCCATAAGCCGGATATGCCTGCGTGGCTAAAGAATCCATAAAACAGGCAGCTAAACGGCCTAAACCACCATTCCCCAAACCCATATCCGGTTCCAGTTCAATTATATCCTCCAAAGAGATACCCATTTCCTTCAACATATCGTAAACTTCGTTATACACATCCAGATTGATTAAACTGTTGGTAAGCATCCTGCCCAGTAAAAATTCCAGAGAAAGATAATAGACCTTCTTCACATCCTGCTTGCGATATTCATATTGAGTGCGCAACCATCTTTCTATAAGCAGGTCTCGTAAACTGAGAGCCAACGCATAATATATATCCCATTTCTTAACTGTTGTAGTGTCTTTTATTAAAGAGTATTCCAGATGATTTAGAAATAAGGACTTTAATTCACTCTCACATCCCTCTGCCTTATCCGTAAAGAAAATGGAGTGATAGTCATTCTTCTGTATATAATCTTCTTTCATTAATTGTTCCTTCTCTCCTCTTATGAACACTTTTCCAAATGAGAAAATGGGAATTGCTGTCAAGAAAAAAATGAATTCAGCCCGGAAAAACGACGTCCCCGTCGTTTATATTGGTTGACCAGGAGGTCAACCTTCCGGATGAACGACGTCCTCGTCGTTTATATTGGTTGACCAGGAGGTCAACCATCCGGAAAAACGACGTCCCCGTCGTTTTAGGGTTGACCAGGAGGTCAACCATCCGGAAAAACGACGTCCCCGTCGTTTTAAGGTTGACCAGGAGGTCAACCATCCAGAGGCAATCATTTTGCTTGACTCTGACACATTGCATTATTTTTGTGGTTATCGTAAAATATTAAGGAAAAGGATATGGTCGGAATTGTTCTTTCATACACTACCCTCGGAATTGATGCTTATCAGATTTCAGTAGAAGCAGATATAGGAACCGGTTTTAATCCGATGAACATTGTCGGAATGGCATCCAATGCCGTTAAAGAAAGCAAGGATAGAGTTGTTGCTGCCATTAAAAATTCCGGTTATCAAATCAGTACCTTACATTATACAATAAATCTTGCCCCCGCTGATTTGAAAAAGGATAGTGCTGCCTTGGATTTGCCTATTGCCTTAGCCATTTTGCAATGCAACGAGATATTCAGAATTATTGACTATGATAAAATAGCGATGATTGGTGAACTTTCATTGGATGGATTTGTTCGTCCTGTAGCAGGTGTTTTGCCAATTGCACTGGCAGCTAAAAAAGATGGCATAGATACTCTTATTGTTCCTCTGGAGAATGCAGAAGAAGCAGCTATTATAGAAGGTCTGAAGGTTATTCCTGTTACTTCTTTAAGAGAATGTGTCAGTTGGCTTTGTAAAGAAACAGAAATAAGAGCTGCCAATGTTGACAGGGAGAAGATTTTTCAGGTGCTGAACGATTTTCCGGTTGATATGAGTGATGTGAAAGGTCAATTTCAAGTGAAAAGAGCTTTGGAAGTTGCCGCCGCCGGTGGTCATAATGTTTTAATGATTGGACCTCCGGGAAGCGGCAAAACAATGTTAGCGAGAAGAGTGCCTACAATTTTACCGGAACTGAATTTGGAAGAGGCATTGGAGGCAACGAAAATTCATTCCGTAGCTGGCTATTCCAAAAACTTTAGGAATGGTATTTTAACCACCAGACCTTTTCGCTCGCCTCATCATACAATTAGCGATGTTGCCTTAATTGGAGGAGGTGCTTTTCCCAAACCAGGAGAGGTCTCTCTTTCGCATAGAGGGGTTTTATTTTTAGATGAGCTTCCGGAATTCAAAAGAGTGGTTTTAGAGGTCTTGCGTCAGCCACTTGAAGATGGCGTAGTAACAATTTCCCGGGCAGCATCCAGTTTAACTTTCCCGGCAGAATTTATGTTGATTGCCAGTATGAATCCCTGTCCTTGCGGATATTTTGGTGCCAATATTCCTAATCATCAATGCAACTGTGAATGGGGTTCAATTTTGCGTTATCGGAGCAGGGTTTCCGGACCGCTTTTAGATAGAATAGATATCCATGTGGAAGTTCCTACTGTCAGCTATGCGGATTTGGCTTCTTTACCAACAGGAGATAAATCAGTTGATATCAGAGCCAGAGTAAATAAAGCCCGCGCTATTCAACAAGAGCGTTTTAAGGGAACAGGAATTTATAATAACAGCCAGATGAATTCACGCCAGTTACGCAAATTTTGCATTCTGGATGATGAAAGTAATGCCTTACTGCAAAATGCAATAGATAAAATGGGCTATTCAGCAAGGGTCTTTGATAGAATTCTAAAGGTCTCCAGAACTATAGCCGATTTGGAAGGAAGAAAAAATATCCTCTCTGAAGATATCAGCGAGGCAATTCAATATCGCACTCTGGATAGAAAATATTGGAGCTAAAAATATAGATAGTGGCTCACGCAGATTACGCTGATACCACTAATTCCGATTTCAGGAACAAGGATTTCAGGATTGCAAGAACAAGGATTTAAGGATAAAAAGGATTTGATTTTTTTACCTATATCATCTCTAACCGCAATGTCTCTAAAATCGGTTATTAAGCAACCTGAGGGCTACGCTCTTTGTTGCTTTTTGGAAGCCGGTAAAGAGAAGCTAATAGGTGGTTGTGTTTTAATAGCGATTGCAGTTACAGATTGACAACAAAACGGAAGGAAATATTGTTACATTATACCCGATAAGAGAGGTAAAAAAAATGAAACGGTTTTATTTCTTCAGTGCTATGTTTTTTCTGGCATTTTGCCTGAATGCTCAACCCTGGGAAATGGATAACAGTGTTTTTAATCCCAGTGGAGTTCCCAGTTTAACATTTTCACAACCCAGATTTATTAACTTGGATAGTGACGGTGATTATGATTTTTGGCTGGGCAATATCAATCGCCCTCCGCTTTACATTCAGAATAACGGAACTGCCACAAATCCTGTTTTTGGGCAAGGACCTGACCTTTTATCCGCAATTCCTTATCTTGCTTCCGAAATGGCTGTTTCCGGAGATATGAATGGCGATGGGATTTTGGATTTAATTACAGGTGGTTTTACCGGTCTGCATTTATTTTTAAATAGCGGAACTAATGCCAATCCTGTTTTTTCTGAAAGCGGTGGTTATTTTTCCGGTTTAAGTGTGGGCTCCATTCCTGTTCCTGATGTAGCGGATGTTGATAATGACGATGATTTGGATTTGGTAGTAGGTTTAAGTGAAGATGGCAGCGTGATTTTGTATTTTAATACCGGTTCTGTTGTTGCAGGCAATTTTAGTGAAAACAACAGTCAACTTCTTGGTGATATAGGTCTTTATGCTTATCCGGTTTTTTGTGATTTTGATTCTGATGGCAAACAGGATATTTTATGCGGCAGAGATTCTTATGGTTTTGTTTTTTATCAGAATATTGGAACTGCTACAAATCCCGTCTGGCAGGAAAATAATCCACTTTTTGCTGGTTTGGGTATGTCTACTTACTGGAATTCACCCGATTTGGTTGATCTGAATGGAGACGGAGAATATGAGCTTGTTTATGGAACTGCTTCCGGTCCTTTGCAGTATTATGTGAATAATGGAACTGCCCAAAACCCTTCCTGGCAACAAAATACAGCTCTTTTTGGCGGTGTTTTGGATGTTGGAGGAGCTAGTAATCCGGTTTTTTATGATTTTGATGGTGATGGTGATTACGATTTAATCAGCGGTAGCCAAATGGGAGATATAAAATATTATAGGAATACTGGAACAGCTTATGCTCCTGCCTGGCAAGCAGATAACTCTTATTTTGCCAGTATTGATCACTCTATTTATTCTGCCGTAACAGTTGGTGATGTAGATGCAGATGGCTTGCCGGATGTGATTGTAGGGGACTTAAATGGGGGACTTTTCTTCCATCATAATACAGGAACAGGACTAATTGAACAGACAGGTGTTTTACCTGCTGTTTCAGTTGGGGGATGGTCTTGCCCGCGTTTAACAGATATGGATTTTGACGGTGACCTGGATTTAGTTGTTGGAAACGAAGCAGGTAACCTTTTTTACTATCAGAATAACGGAACTCCTGCCAGTCCTTTATGGGAACTGATAAACGGCTTTTTCGGAACAATTGATGTCGGCTCCGATTGTGTTCCCGCTTTTGCTGATGTGGATGAAGATGGTGATTTGGATATGGTTACCGGAAATCTTTTTGGTGAGGTGCAATGTTTTTTACGGGAAAGACAGCTTTGGGTGGAAAATACAGTTTTATTCAGCGGCATTGAAACCGACCAAAATGCTACCCCGGCTTTAGTAGATTTGGATCATGACGGCGATTATGATTTGGTTTTAGGTGATTATGACGGCACATTTAAATTCTACAGGAATCTAAAATATTCCGGAGCGGTATTAAATCCTCCCCAAAATCCAAGTTTTGTTGTAAATGGCGAAGTTACCGTTATGTGGGAAGAACCCTTAACTGGCAGCACTTCTCCTTTTGAACATTATAAGGTTTATCTGGATGGTGTTTTTTGCGGTTCCACAACAGAAAATATCTGGGTTTTTTCCGGTTTAGAACCAGGTGTTTCTTATATCGTTAGTATAACTGCACAGTATGTTGCAGGTGAATCAATACCTGTAACACTGGAATTGATGATTACGGGAAATGCTGACCCAATAGTTCAGCCCATTGCTTTAACCAATTACCCCAATCCTTTTAATCCTTCTACTACGATAAGCGTTACGATTCCTGCTGGTTCTGCGGGAACTTTGGAAATCTATAATGTGAAAGGACAAAAAGTTCGGGTTTGGAATTACCTTCCTTCCGGAGAACAAAGAATTCTTTTTAATGGCTGTGATAAACAGGGTTTGCCACTGCCTTCGGGAGTTTATTTCTGCCTTGCTAAAACGCAAAATGGAGTGCAGATAAAGAAAATGACACTGATGAAATAATAAAAAATGAATGAAGTAAGGAATTTCCCGAGGGTCTTACGCCGCCATCGCTATTATTGTGTTGCCCTAAAGGGCTTTTGGCAGAGGGCAGAGAGCTTAGAGCTAAGGGTTTATCAGCCATTTTTGGATCTCAACCCTCTAAACCTTCTCAACCCTCTCAACTTTATTTCCCGAGGGGTTTACGCCTCTATAGCTATTAATGTGTCGTTCTAAGGGCTTTTAGGTATCTAAACCCTCTAAACCTTCTCAACCCTCTCAACCTTATTTTCCGAGGGGCTTACGCCTCTGTAGTTATTATTTTATCAGGGATTCCGGGGTGGCAGGAAAGCTAAGTTCTTTCTCCGGATTTGCCTCTTTATATGCTGCCTGCAAAGCAAAAAAGACAGAAAGTCCATAGATCAAAGGTGGCTCACCAATTCCTTTAGACCCGAAAACACTTGCCTCTTCAGTTGCCGAAGGAATTATTTCTATATATGTTTCTGCAGGTAAATTACGGATTCCCGGGATTTTATAAGTAGAAGGATTGGCGCTTAGATAAAGTCCTTTTTCATCATAAATCAGGTCTTCCATAGTGCACCAACCAATTCCCTGTAAAACAGCTCCCTCAATTTGTCCACGGTCAATTGCTTCATTTAAGGAATTTCCGTTTTCGTGAACGATAAAAAGTTTACGGATTGTATGTTCTCCCAGCAAAGTATCCAATTCAACTTCCGCTAAGGCAGCCCCATACACAAAATAGTGAAAGGGATGACCGATACCCTTATCTCTATCAAACCACAAACCAGGAGTTTTATAATAACCGTAAGCTGCTAAAGGAATTCTTTCCGTATGAGCATAACTGACCAATTCAGGAAAAGTAATATAAGCATCAGGAAAGTCCTTGCCAAAGACCTTGTTTTCGCTAAAGATAATATCTTCGGGAAATACTGTCAGCTCATATTTCTGAGCAATAAGGGCAATTGCGCTTTGGGTTAAATTCGCTTTAATTTTTTCTGCAGCAAGGCGTGCTGCGTTACCATTTATATCACTTCCCGTTGAAGCAGCGGTAGGTGATGCATTTCCAATGCGTTGTGTGTTACTGCTTTCCACTCTAATTTGGTTTACCGGAATTCCTAAAACCCTGGAAACGACAATTGCCACTTTAGTAGAAAGCTCCTGACCCATTTCTACTCCTCCTGTAGAAACAGAAACGCTGCCGTCTATATAAACCCAAACCAAAGCAGAACCTTGATTGAGAAGTGCAGTAGTGAAAGAAATGCCGAATTTTACAGGAGTGATACCGATTCCGCGTTTATAACGAGGATTGTGTTTATTGAATTCAGCCACTTCTTCTTTAAGCATAGAATAGTTTGCTTTTTCGGCTAATTTAGCATAGATATTATTTAACTGACTATGCGTTATTTCCTGTCCGTAGGGAGTTAGTTGTCCATTTTGGTAAGCATTCCTTTGGCGAATCTCCAGGGGGTCTATTTTTAATTGGCGGGCAATTTTATCCAAAATACTTTCCATTACGAAAATGCCCTGAGGAGCTCCAAAACCTCTAAAAGCTGTATTTGGAGGCAGATTTGTTTTGCAGGCATAACCTCTAATGCGAATATCAGGTATAAAATAAGCATTCTCGCTATGAAACATCGCTCTTTCCAAAATAGCCATAGAAAGGTCGGCATAAGCACCTCCATTGGCTAAAAGCAATAAATCGTAAGCCAGTATTTTACCGTTCTCATCATAGCCAACCTGCCAAAGAGAAGTGAAAGGATGTCTTTTACCCGTATAGTGCATATCCTCAGACCGGGTAAGTTTTACTAAAACAGGTCTTTTAGTTAAAAAGGCAGCCAGGGCAGCCATACAAGCCCAAATTGTAGCTCCGCGTTCTTTTCCTCCAAAAGCACCCCCCAAACGGGGAACTTCAATTATTACATCATTTGCGGGAATTCCTAAAACCCGAGAAGTAACTTCCTGAACTTCCATTGTGCTTTGAGTGGCTGTATGCAAAGTGATTCTATTGCCCTCAAAAGGAACAGCCAAACAGCGCTGACCTTCCAGATAAAAATGTTCCTGTCCGGTAGTAACTGTCCTGCCTTGCAAGGTAAAGGGGGCATTTTTTAAAGCGGTCTCTACATCTCCACTTTCTATTTTGCGTTCGGAAATATATCCTTGCTTTTTATTGTAGGCATCTTCCGCAGCAAAAATGGCAGGTAATTCTTCTAATTTCAGGATAATCTTATTTACTGCTAATTCAGCTATATATTCATCTTCTGCCAGCACCATTGCCAGGGGTTGACCGACATACATAATTTCCTTTTCCGGAAAAAGGGGTTCATCTTTAATAACTGTGCCGATTTGATTTATACCGGGAATAGAGGCAGAAGTGATAACTTTTACCACCCCCGGCATTTTTTCAGCGGCAGATATATCTAATTTGGTGATAAGTGAATGCGCTACAGGAGAAAAGAGAAATTTGGCATAAAGTTCTCCCTGTAAAGGTGGTTCATCAGCTATAAAACGGGATTTTCCACAAAGATGCAAGGTTCCTGAAAGATGATAGGGTTCAGAGTTCATTTTCTGCCTCCTGTAGTTCCTGCAGATATAAAATAAGGTGATTGCGAATTAGTTCTCTGCGAAATAAGGCAGTTCCCCGCACATCGGTTATGGGTTCAAATTCACTTTCTATTTCTTTACCTATTGCAGCTGGATCAAGAGCTTTAATTTGTTTACTTTTCAGGAGGAAAGGGAATTTTTTAGAAAGGACGGGGATAGAGGCAACTCCTCCTATTGCTAAGGCAGAATTAATAATCCGACCGTTTTTATATTCAATATTAACTGCCGTAATCACAGAAGAAATATCCACGCTTTGGCGTTTGGCTGATTTAACGGTTTTTACATAGTTATCTTCAGTTAGAGGAGGAATAATGATTTCTTTGATAATTTCTCCCTTTTGCAGAGCTGTTTTTCGGTAAGCTAAAAAGAAATCTTTTAGGGGTATATGCCTCAATTCTAATTGGGACTGCAACCACAGGGAAGCATTTAAAACCATTAAAAGAGGTATAGTATCTCCCACGGGTGAGGCATTGGCAATATTACCTCCCAAAGTTCCAAAATTGCGTATTTGCTGTGAAGCAATTTGAGAAATAAGATTATGTAAAACAGGAAAGTGGGTTTTTACAATGCCGGATTCCCAAAGCTGATTATAGGTAACTGCAGAACCAATATGCAAACCATCCTGCTGTAGATAAAGGCGATTGAATTCAGGAATAGCAGTAAGGTCTATTAAAAATGGAAACTCTTTGCGGTTAATATTCTTCTGCACCATAATATCTGTTCCACCTGCTATAAAAACACTTTCCGGATGTTCCGCACAGAGGTCAAAAAGCTGTTTGGTTGTTTCAGGCATTAAATAGCAGTTTACCTGTTGCGGAATTTCCGTTTTAACAACAAGCATTGAATCTTGTTCCTGAAAGCGGAATAATTCCTGTTCCACTTTTCTACACCAGGCAGGGACTAAATCTTTAACATTTTGGTTGGCACTAAGTTCATCTACGGCATTTAATATATTTTGATAAGTGCCACAGCGACAAAGATTTCCTTCCAGAGCAGAGAAAACTGTTTTTCTATCAGGATGTGGCTGCATTGCAAAAAGAGCAAACAAACTTAAGACAAAACCCGGAGTGCAATAGCCGCATTGAATTCCGTGATGTGTTAAAAGTGCTTGTTGGATGGGATGTAATTTTTCCGGAGAGCCCAAGCCCTCAATGGTGATTAAGTGTTTGCCGTGTAATTTGGCAGCAGGATAGAGACAAGATGTAATTGCCTGATAAATAATTATACCTTCAAAAGGGAAAGCAATAACAACTGTGCAGGCACCACAATCTCCTTCATTACAACTACATTTTGTTCCATATAGATGTTTTTTAGTATGCAGCCAATCCAGAGTAGAAATACCTGCAGGAATATCTGCAGTAATCTTTTCACCGTTGAGGAAAAAAGTAATGCGGTTTAAGTGGGTTTCATATTGGGTAATTTGATTTTTCATATTCATTCCTCTATAGTTTGGTTGACCGGGAGGTCAACCTTCCGGGGTTTTTGGTTGACGAGGAGGTCAACCTTCCGGGGTTTTTGGTTGACCGGGAGGTCAACTGTCCTGATCTCTCTCCAGATCTTTTTTACGCATAGCTTCTCTTTTATCATACGCCTTTTTCCCTTTTGCCAAAGCGAGGGTTATTTTACAAAGCCCTTCTTCATTGATGAATAACTCCAAAGGAATTAGGGTCATTCCCTGTTCTTCCACTTTGGTTTTTAAGCGTCTAATTTCGTGTTTATGTAAAAGCAGTTTTCTTTTTCGTTCCGCTTCGTGATTAAAGTAGGCAGCTTTTTCCCAGGGGCTGATATGCAAATTATGCAGCCAGCATTCACCCTCTTCAATTTTAGCATAGCTATCCTTGAAGTTTACTTTTCCAGCACGAATGGATTTTATTTCCGTTCCTTTTAAAGCAATACCTGCTTCCAGGGTTTGGATTATGTAATAATCGTGTTCAGCGCGTCGGTTTTTGATGGACTTCATTTTTCTATTGCCTGTAAAATCATTTCCTTATAGTCCTTTGCCTTATCCAGAATCCGTTGTTCATCCACATTGCAGAGTTGGCGATTGTGCATAACTATTTTCCCCTGAATAATCATATCGCGCATACTGTGACTAGTAATTGCATACACCAAAAGGGAATAGGGATTGTAAACCGGGCTGTTTTCCAGTTCCTGTAAAGTGACAACAGCAATATCGGCAATTTTACCTTTTTCCAGAGAACCAAGTTCTTTTTCTCTGCCTAATGCCTTGGCAGCATTGATTGTAACAAAAGCAAATGCCTCTTTAGCAGGAAGCATTGAAGGGTCATTATTCAGTGCTTTATGCAGTTTGGCAGTTACGGATAATTCCGTAAGTAAATCCAAATTATTGTTACTGGCAACTCCATCGGTTCCTAAGCAGAGATTGATGCCTTTTTCCTGATACTTTTTAACAGGTCCAAAACCGGAGCTGAGTTTTAAGTTACTTTCCGTGCAAATAGCAATGCTGCCAAGTTTTTTTTCTGCCAAAAGTTCCATTTCCCGTTCATCAATCCAAATTCCGTGGGCAAAAATGCTACGCACATCCAAAAGCCCTAATTCCTGCAAGTATTCCACAGGTCTTTTTTTATGCATTTTAAGGCAATTTTCCACCTCTTCTCTGGTTTCTGCAAGATGGGTATGAATCAGGATATTATTATTTTTTGCAATTTCAGCGCAGGTCTTCAGCGTTTCCGAACTACAGGCATAAATAGAATGCGGAGCTAAAGTAAAATCAATTAGAGGGTTATTTTTATATTCTTCTTTCAGCTCGGCTATTTTCCTTCCAATAGAGTTATCCGGGTTATCTTTTGCAGGTTCATTATCAATCAGTGCTTCACTAATAAAAACCCTTAATCCGGCTTGGGAACAGGCATCGGCTATGGAATTCATACAAAAATACATATCGTTGGTAGTGCTGATTCCATTTTTAATCATTTCGCTGGCACTATGCAAAGTTGCATCATACACAAATTGTGGCTTTATCAGTTTCGCTTCCAGGGGCCAAATATATTTCTGCAGCCAGATATTTAACGGCAGGTCATCAGCTAAACCGCGAAAATAAGTCATTGGTAAATGGGAATGCATATTTATCAACCCGGGGATAATTAAACAGTTGTGCGTATCTATTTTTTGCTTTGTTTCGTAAGAGGAACTACCCTCAGGGAAAATAGCGTGTATAATACCTTCCTTAATGCCGATACAGTGATTTTCCAGAATTTGGCTTTGAGCATCCATAGTAATTATTGTGCCACCTTCCAGAACGATGTCAAAAATCATACTTGCACCTGCCGAGCTGCATCTTTGGGCTTGAAAATACCTTTGGGAGTAATAATTCCGGTGATAAGTTTAGCGGGAGTGATATCAAAAGCAGGATTTAATGCCGGGGAATTAGGATTGGCAAGATAGGTCCCGTTAATGCGTTTAATTTCATCTTCATCACGAATTTCAATAGGAATATCACAGCCCTCTTTACAAGATAAATCAAAAGTGCTAAAAGGCGCAGCTACATAAAAAGGAACTTTATGCTCTTTGGCTAAAACTGCTTTTTCATAAGTGCCTATTTTATTGGCAATATCACCATTAAGGCAAATTCTGTCGGCTCCGGTCAGCACCAAGTCAATCTCCTTTTTCCAAAAATAAAAGCCCGCGGCGCTATCGGTAATGATTGTATGAGGAATTCCTTCCTGTTCCAGTTCAAAAGCAGTTAAGCGGGCACCTTGAAAACGAGGACGGGTTTCATCTACATAAACAAAGATATCTTTTTTTTGCTGATGAGCAATGCGAATTACGGCTAAGGCGGTTCCCCAATCCACTGTAGCTAAAGCACCTGCATTACAATGAGTTAAAATTCTGGCTCCCTGAGGAACTATTTCACTGCCTGTTTTGCCGATTTGATAGCAGTCATCAATACTTTTTTTGGCAAATTCCCGGGCTGCTAAAATGGCTACCTGACGGGAGTGCTTATAATCCGGAATAAACTTAATGGTCTGTTCATAAACATAATTAACCCCATTGCAGAGATCAATAGCTGTAGGACGAGTAGCAATAATTTCGTCCCTAGCGGTTCTTAAATAGGCACGGAATTTTTCCTCCGGAGCATTTTTTGCGGCTAAGGCAATGGCATAAGCCGCTGCAGCTCCAATGGCAGGAGCTCCGCGCACAGTCATTTCTCTGATAGCAGAACAAATTTCCAGATAATTACTGTATTCTGCAATCCGAAATTCATGCGGCAATTTATTCTGGTCTATCATTTTAACCCGATCGTTTTCAAACCATACCGATAGGTATTGTTTTCCGTTTATCTGCATTTATTCTCCATAGGTTATAGCTCTTTTAGGCAAAGAAGTATTTTCTGTAGATAGCGGTTATTTCGTCAACATCTTTCTCATCTGCTGCAGATCACGGGTTGCAGAAACCCCTATAGGACGACTAAAGAAATGCCTCGTTGGGCAGTTATTAGAAGAAATTCGGTTGGCAAAAGCTACTTTACCAAATAGACCCATAGTTCGTAAACCTATATTAGCCGCATTTTTTTCCAAAATGAAATTACAGGACAGAAGCAATGCTCCGTTCCTTATTATTATTTCCTAAATTACCTTGGGGATTTAGGTTAACTACCTGTTGCTTGCTCAGTTCTCTAATGACTCTTTAACGACTCTTTAACGATGCCTTAACTTCACTAAGGAGTCGTTAAAGATATTTTAAGGCAGTATAAAAGATTTAACTTGGCAGGGAATAATGCCCAGCAAAACAAAGGTGTAGCACCTTCTTTCTTCGCCAATTCCGTTTTTCTCTTAACCTTGTTTCCCTTTTTGGGTGACAACTATATTGCCTAAAAATCTCTGCCCTGCTGATTTCGCAGGAGGAAAAATCAGACAGGAAAAGCTTTATCCATTCTCAAGAGGAAAACTATCTTCAGCAAAGGCGGAAGCACTCGTTTATAAAAAAATAACGGAAAGCAAAAGAAATGCTTCCCGTTATCTTCTAAGTGGATATAGTTTTAGTTTACTTTATAGGTTGTATCGCCTTTTTCCAAGAAGGCAATAATCTGTTTGGCAGCAGCAATTCCGGCATTAGTATTGGCTTCGCTGGTTTGAGCTCCCATTTTTTTCGGAGTGAAGAAAACTCTTTCCGGATACTGTTCTAACAATGTAGCACTGTTATCTGGAGCAACATCGCTCACATAGCGGAATTTCTTCTTTTCGACAAATGCTTTCAGAAGTGCTTCTTCATCAATAATTTCCTTGCGTGCTGTATTCACTAAAACGGCATCATCTTTTACTAATGACAAAAGATTCCAGTTTACGCTCTTTTTGGTTTCCTCGGTAGCTGGAATATGCAAAGAAATATAATCGCCTAATTTAAATACTTCTTCTACGCTATGCAAGGGTTTAACTCCTTCTTTCAGTATAACTTCATCCTTCAGATAGGGATCGTAGGCATAGATCTCCATCCCGATTCCTTTGGCAATTTTTGCTACATACCGGGCAACCCAGCCAAAACCATAAAGGGTAAGTGTTTTGCCTGCCAGTTCCGTTCCGGATTTACCGTTAAATTTGTTTCTGGCAATATAAATCATCATTCCGATGGCAAGTTCAGCAACGGCATTGGAATTTTGACCTGGTGTATTCATAGCTACAACATTATGTGCAGTAGCGGCTTTCAGGTCAATATTGTCATAGCCGGCACCGGCACGGACTACAATTTTAAGTTTGGGAGCGGCATTAAAAGCTTCCGCATCCATAATATCGCTGCGAATAATTACTGCTTCCGCAGCAGCTAACGCTTTATGCAGTTCACTTTTATCGGTATAATTTTCCAGAAAGGAGTATTCATAACCAGCTTTTTCCAGCTCGGCTTTGATTTTCTGAACTGCATCTGCAGCAAAGGGTTTTTCGGTTGCAATAAGGACTTTTGGCATTTTTGCCTCCTATGGTTTATTTTGTTGTATTTGTTTATGTTTCATTTTCCTAAAATACCTAAAAGAACACCTGCAGCAACTGCAGAACCAACAACCCCTGCAACATTGGGAGCCATTGCATGCATTAGTAAATAATTTGTTTTATCATATTGTTGACCCACAACCTGAGAAACGCGTGCCGAAGCGGGAACTGCTGAAACTCCAGCATTACCAATTAAGGGGTTAATTTTGTTTTTGGAAAAAAGATTCATAATCTTGGCAAAGAGAACTCCAGCAGCAGTTGCAATTGCAAAAGAAAAAGCGCCCAGAAAAAATATCTTTAAGGTGGCAGGAGTCAAGAAAACATCAGCCGTGGTTTTAGCTCCAACGGTTAAACCAATTAAAACGGTTACTACATCAATTAAAACAGTTTTGGCACTATTGGCAAGGCGATCAGTTACTCCACTTTCTTTCAACAGGTTGCCTAAAAAAAGCATCGCCAGAAGAACAACACTGCCCGGAGAAATGAATGTGGTAACTACAAAAGCTATTATCGGGAAGATTATTTTTTCCTTTTTGGAAACAACTCGTAATGGTTTCATCCGAATAAGACGCTCTTTTTTGGTTGTGAGCAATTTCATAATCGGGGGTTGAATTATCGGCACCAAAGCCATATAAGAATATGCTGCCAAAGCTATTGAACCTAAAAGATGAGGTGCCAGTTTGGAAGCTAAAAAAATGGAAGTCGGTCCGTCAGCTCCTCCAATTATGCCAATGGAAGCTGCTTCCAAAATGTTAAATCCCAACAGGATACTGCCAATAAAAGTAGCAAAAATACCAAATTGAGCTGCTGCCCCTAAAAGAATAAGACGCGGATTGGCAATTAAAGTAGAAAAATCGGTCATTGCCCCTATTCCTAAAAAAATCAGGGAAGGATATATGCTTTTATTTACACCGAAATAGAGATAATTTAAAACAGAACCCTCATTCATCACTCCCAATCCCTGTTGAGAAACACCAGGCATATTTCCCACGATGATGCCAAAACCAATAGGAATCAACAGCAGGGGCTCAAATTCTTTCGCTACCCCCAAATAGACAAAGATCATCCCGATTAGAATCATCAGCAGATTTCCCCAGGTTACATTCATAAAACCCGTGGTCTGTATAAATTGGCTTAATTCCTGCATAAAGCTAATCCTCAAACTCAATTAGGCGATCATTATCCTGAACAAGGTCTCCCTTTTGCACATATATTTTACTTATTTTTCCTGTTCTGGGGCTGTAAATATCCGATTCCATCTTCATCGCTTCCAAAATTAAAACCGTTTCTCCTTCATTCACATAGTCATTAACCTGCACTTTAATATCCATAATCGTTCCGGGAAGAGGAGCACGCAAAATCTTATCCGTAACTGCCTTTTTTTCAGTTGGTTCTACAAAACCTGGTTTCGGGGGTTTACTTGCAGATGGAGCTTTAATTTCGGCTCCGGTAATGGTCATCAGTAAATCTCCTTCTTTCACGGGAGCACGTTCTTTAACAAGGATTTTGTCAATTTTCCCGTCTACAGGAGAAGCAATTTCACTTTGCATCTTCATTGCCTCAATAATGATAATTGCCTGTCCTTTTTTCACTTCCTGCCTTTCGGAAACAAGAATGGTAACTATCACTCCAGGAAGTGGAGCGCGAATTTCACCTGAATAAAGATCAGCACCACTGCTAAATGCAGGTGCTAATGGCACTGCTTTTTCCTGAACTACAAGCTTGGGGATATTGGGAATTTTATCCTCTTCAATCTGCACCAGATAATCCGTTCCGTTCAAATTTATCTTAGCATGGGTAGGGCTGTATTCTACAATTCTGGCTTCAAAATGTTCGTTATTAATTAACAATTTATAGGTCTTCATCATCTATCTCTGCTTAAAGTAAATTTCTCTATTGGGCATATTTAACATAGCACTGGCACGCCATTGATTTGTGGGAGTGCGTTTAAAGGTTAAGGCAATTTTTCTTTTCTCTTCCAAAGATTGTTCATACAAAAATATAGTGGCTGCAAGAGCAGCTATTACATTGTGATTTAAAGTGGCGGAAGCGGCACGAACTTTTCCTCCCGGAGAAATTTTCAGGTCTGCCTTTTTTACTTTGGTTGGGCGGTTCAGATGATTCAATTGCCCGATTATAATACTGGTAATCAACAAAGCTGCAAATACAGTCAACATTCCTGCTAGGGTTACATTAAGTCCGAAATTCAAGCTTTTTGCTTCAAATTCCTGGTGAATTTTTTTGATCTCTTCGGGAGTTATGTTTAGCGATTGCAAAGAATAATTATCCCATTTTTGAGAATTGGGCTTTTCCAGTCCGATTTCCTGTTTGATTTTCTTCACAGGCATTTTCAGCGCCGCGGCAACTTCTTCCAAAGTGGATAGTTCTGTGTAACCATAAACGCTATATTGTTGCGCCAAAAGTGCCTTATAAGGAGTAATGCCCAGTTTTCTTAAACTCATTTTATTCAATTTTTCGTTATGCGATTCCAAACCGAGGTAACTCTTCCAACTGTCTATATCCTTAATTTGCAGTTTAGCAGCTACTTCAGCAAGGGTAGCTGTATCCCGAAAACCGTATTCAGAAAGGATTTCTTTTTCTCTTGCTAATGATAAGCTATCGGAAATTGTTGGTGCATTGACGCTTATTTGAGCTCCGGCAGATACAATGCAGAAGATAGCCGTTACTATAAACACAATTTTTCGCATTGCCAATACCTTACAAAGGAATATTGCCATGCTTGCGGGGAGGAATGCTATCGTTTTTATTTGCCAGCATTTCCAAAGCACGAATTAAACGGAATCTGGTTTCGGAGGGCTCAATAATATCATCAATATATCCCCTTTCCGCAGCTACAAAAGGATTGGCAAATTTTTGCCGATATTCTTTTTCCCGCTCCTGAAGAACAGCTTTAGGATCCTCTGAAGCCATTGCTTCTTTGCGAAAAATAACTTCCACCGCGCTTTCAGGACCCATAACTGCAATTTCGGCAGAGGGCCAGGCATAAACAATATCGGCACGCATATGACGACTGTTCATAACACAATAGGCACCTCCATAAGCTTTACGAATAATGACAGTTACTTTGGGAACAGTAGCTTCCGCAAAAGCATAAAGAAGTTTGGCTCCGTTACGAATAATTCCGTTATGCTCTTGCATCGTTCCAGGCAAAAAACCGGGAACATCTTCCAAAACCACCAAAGGGATATTGAAAGAATCACAAAAACGCACAAATCTGGCTCCTTTGATACTGGCATCAATATCTAAAACACCAGCTAAAATCTTGGGCTGATTAGCTACAATTCCTACACTGCGACCATTCATTCTGCCAAAACCGACAATTATGTTCTGGGCAAAATTACTCATCACTGGCAAAAATTCGCCCTCATCAACAATCGGATAAATCACATCCAGCATATCGTAGGGCTTATTAGGATTTTCCGGAACCAGCTCATTTAGAACATCACAATTACGAGTTACAGGATCGGCTCCCGGAACATAAGGCGGGTCTTCCAAATTATTGGAAGGCAAATAACTTAACAGTAACTTGATAGTTAGCATAGCATCTTCTTCACTGTTGGCAATAAAATGCGCTACACCACTTTTACCGGTATGAACTTTTGCTCCCCCCAAATCCTCATTGCTAACTGTTTCATTTAAGACGGTTTTAACAACCTTCGGTCCGGTAACGAACATATAGCTGTTGCTTTTTTCCATCACAATAAAATCTGTGATAGCTGGAGAATATACTGCTCCGCCTGCACAGGGACCTAAAATAGCGGAAATTTGAGGTATCACTCCACTTGCCATAACATTCCGCCAAAAAATCTCAGCGTAACCTGCAAGAGCATCAACGCCTTCTTGAATTCTGGCTCCTCCGGAATCATTCAGTCCAATTAAGGGACAACCGTTTTTAAGTGCCATATCCATCACTTTACAGATTTTATCAGCGTAGGTCTTAGACAAAGAACCGCAAAAACAGTAAAATCCTGTGCAAAAATATAGACCATTCTTTCATTGATTGTTGCGCAACCTGTTACTACACCATCCCCGGGATGAATATATTTATCCAGCCCGAAATTTGTGCAACGATGAGTTACGAACATATCAAATTCTTCAAAACTATCGGGATCAACCAGCAGAGCAATCCTTTCTCTCGCAGTTAGTTTACCTTTTGCGTGCTGTTCGGCAATGCGTTTTTCTCCACCACCTAAAAGAGCGGCAGAGCGTTTTGCCTTCAGTTTTTCCAGAGGGCTCGGGTTTTCCATTTCTTTTCCTTCCTGGTTTTTTTACTTATTTTTCAAAAAGTTATACCACAGTCATTTTTTATAGAGCTGTTTTTTAGTAAAGGGAAATGTTCTCTGGCTTCTACTTTCGTGCATCCTTAGAATTGCCTCTGTTTCTGCTTCTGAAACTGCATTCCCCATTTTTGCTTGACAGTATGCTCTCTTAAAAAAAATGAACCCAATTTACAGTGCATCTTTAGCTCAGCTGGCAGAGCAACTGACTCTTAATCAGTGGGTCCGGGGTTCGAATCCCCGAAGATGTACCATATTTGAATTAGCGGTGATTTGCCCTTTGCTCCGCAGCCAAAATGTGCTAAAGTGCGGTAGAAATTTTTGCCGGCTTTAGCAGCCGGCTTTTTTTTAGATAAGGAAAGGGTGCAGAAAACAGATATTATAAAATTAGGAGATATAAATGACAGCAGCATTACATGCAATCAACAACACAGATAGAAACGGCTATGTTTTCACCTCGGAATCCGTTTCGGAAGGTCATCCGGATAAGGTTTGCGACCAGATTTCGGATGCTATTTTGGATGCCTATCTGGCAGCTGATCCTCATTCTAGGGTTGCCTGTGAAACATTAGCCACGGAAAACAGAGTAATTCTTTCGGGAGAGATTTCTTCCCGGGCAACTGTAGATATTGAATCCATAATACGCAAAACAATTATGGATATAGGTTATATTTATCCGGACAAGGGTTTTGACTATAATTGCCGGATAAATAACTATCTGCATCGTCAGGAAGCTGCTTTGGAAGAAAATACCGGTGCAGGAGATCAAGGTTTGATGTTTGGTTATGCCTGTTCACAAACCAAGAATTTAATGCCAGTGCCAATTGAACTGGCTCATAAGCTGCTATATAATCTTGCTGCGGCAAGAAAAAACGGAACTATAAAACACTTACTGCCCGATTCCAAAAGTCAGGTTTCTATGCGTTATTTGGGACGCAAAGCGGTGGACCTAAAATGCCTGGTTATTTCTACGCACCACAATATTCTGAGCGAGAACGAATTTGAAGAATTGAAGGAACAAATTAAGCAACAGGTTATTCTACCTTCTATAGCTGATATTGAAGATGAATGCAAGGGCTATTTTGAAACCAAGAATTGTGAAATTAAAATCAATCCTTTAGGTCCCTGGCAGGATGGAGGTCCTGCTTTTGATACAGGACTTACGGGAAGGAAAATAATTGTAGATACTTATGGTGGATGGGCTCAACATGGGGGAGGTGCTTTTTCCGGAAAAGATGCTACCAAAGTAGATAGAAGCGCTGCCTATATGGCAAGGCATATAGCCAAAAGTATTGTAACCAGTGGAATAGCCGGTGAATGTTTAATTCAATTCAGTTTTGTGATTGGAGAACATAAACCCGTTTCTTTGATGGTAGATACTTTTGGTAGCGGCAAAGAAAGCGATGCGGAAATAGAAAGAATTATTGCCAGAAACTTTGACTTGACAGTGGAAGGTATTATAGATTACTTAGACCTTCGTAAACCAATATACTTTCCTACTGCTTCTTATGGTCATTTCGGTAGAGAAGGTTTTTCCTGGGAAAGGGTTAAACATATTTCCAGATAAAGGAGAAAGCAGCATTGCTGTCCTGATAATAATGGATAATCTCTATACAGAACTTGCTTCCAGCCAAAACTTCTTCCTGATTGCAGGACCCTGCGTGATTGAAGAAGAAAGCATAATGTTTACGGTTGCAGAAACCCTTAAGGAGCTTTGTGCGAAAAAATCAATTCTCCTAGTTTTTAAGGCATCCTGTAGAAAAGCTAATCGCAGTTCTGTTAATTCCTTCAGTGGTCCTGGAATGGAAGAAGGGCTTAAAATGTTGAGCAAAATAAAACTGGAATTTGATGTTCCGGTTATAACCGATGTGCATGAATGCGTTGAAGTTGCTTCTGCTGCAGAGGTCTGTGACATTTTACAAATTCCTGCTTTTCTTTCCCGACAGACAGAATTAATCAAGGCGGCTGCTGCAACAGGTAAAATAATCAACATCAAAAAAGGGCAGTTTATGGCTCCTGAGGATATGCAGCTAGCTGCCGAAAAAGCAAGCAGCACAGGTAATAAACAAATTCTCTTAACAGAGCGCGGAACTACTTTTGGCTATCATAATCTGGTTGTGGATTTTCGCAGTTTTGCCATTATGCACGAATTTGGCTATCCTGTTGTTTATGATGTAACTCATTCCTTGCAAAGACCTTCTGTGGGAAATTTTTCCGGTGGCAATCCTGAATTTGTTTTACCGATGTCTAAAGCTGCAATTGCTACAGGAGAGGTAAAAGGCCTTTTTATAGAGACGCATCCGGAACCGCATAAAGCAAAAAGTGACGCTGCTAGTATGCTTCCTTTGGCAAAAATGGAATCCCTTTTGGAGAGCTGTTTGCAGGTTTTATAACAAACTATAAGGAAAAATAGAGATGTACAGTAAAAAAACACTAATTAAACCCCAAAAACGGGTAGTTCCCTGGAATGATATTAAACTCATTGTCTTTGATTGTGATGGAGTGCTTACTGACGGTCGTTTTATTTATGGTTCAGCTAATCTGGAATTGAAACATTTTCACGGTCATGACGGTTTGGGTTTTAAACTGCTGCAAAAAACGGATATTATTATCAGTATTATCAGTGGACGCAGTTCCGAAGCATTGGAAAGACGCTGTCGCGATTTGAATATTACCTATCTGTTTCAAAATATAACCAATAAACTGGATTGCCTGGATAATCTGCTCAAGGAATTGAACCTTATTTATACTAATGTTGCCTTTATGGGAGATGACTGGAATGATGTTCCTGTTATGCGTAAAGTAGCTTTTTCTGCAGTTCCGGCTGATGCCCAACCCGATGTTGCCAAAATAGCTGATTGGATTTCAGAATTTAGAGGGGGACAAGGTGCAGCACGAGACCTGATAAACTATGTGCTTATGCGTAAAGGTATCTATGAAAAAACCGTTCTGGCTTATCTGGATAGCATCAGTTAGCCTTCTTATTTTGCTAACTTCCTGTCAAAAAGATAGTTTGCAACTAGCAACAGGGGTTTTACCGCGCGATTTGCCAGATGAAATCAGTTACAATGTTAAACTGACACAACTGAATAATGACCGTAGCGAATATTATCTGGAAGCGGAAAAAATAGAAAGATTTTACGACAGGCGTTTGCTGTATGCCTATAAAGTAACCCTTACCACTTATGACAAAAATAATCAGATAAGTTCTGTTATCAAAGCTGATACAACTATTGTTGATGATGCCAGAAACCTGATTTTTGCTAATGGAAATGCAATTCTTACCTCTCCCAATGGAACTTTGGTTACTCAAAAATTGGTTTGGGACAGGTCTGTAGATGAAATTACTGCTCCTTTAACGGTAACGATTACTCGTGCAGGGGATGTAATGCAAGGTCAAAATTTACGAACTAACAGTCACTTAAGTTATGTAGAAATGGATGCTGTTTCTGCTGCGGGCATTGTGCGGGAAAAGGAAATTAAGTGGTAAAAAAGGGTTTTATTTACTTTCTGCTGTTACTTCTTTTCTTGCCTTTAGCAGCTAAAAAAAAGGGGGAAGAAGAATTCCGCCTAGTTCATTCGGATAAACTATTTATGACTAAAATGGAAAATGAACAGGTATTGGAACTAAACGGAAATGTCCATTTCTTTTATGGTGAGGTGGAATTTCTTTGTCGGAATGCTTTAATTCTGGATAAACAAAAAATAGCACGACTTTCGGGAAATGTAATCGTAAAAAATGATAGTTTAACTCTGGAAGCAGATACTTTGGCTTATTATCGTATCCCGGATTTAATGAATTTGGGCGGTAGAATAACTGCTACTGAAAGAACTAAAGAAGGCATCTACCGATGGATGAAAAGTAACTTTGCCACCTACGACAAAAAAAATGAAGTCCTGACTGCCTGGAGCAGAGTGCGGGGTTTTGATTATCAGGAAAATGCCCGGGTAAAATGTGGCTATGCACAATGGGATAGAGGAAACGGCTATGCATTAATGTTGGATGAACCCTATCTTACTTCAGGAATAGAAGATACTCTTGCTGTTGCGGCAGAAAAAATGGAATATTTTGAGTCGGAACGCAAACTTATTGCCACTTTTAATGTTCAGGTGGATAGAGGTGAATTCCAAACTACCAGCGATTTTTTAATCTATTTTCTGGAAGAAGAAAAGGCAATTTTTACTGGGGAACCCAAGTTTGTTTCCGATTTTGCCGCTGCCAAAGCTACCGAATTTCATCTCTATATGAAAGAACGGGAATTAGTTAAAGCTGAATTAATTGATTCCTGCCATATTGATTTTGCTGAAGAACGATTAGGAGAAAAGAAAAATAAAGTAGATGCTGACTTGATTACTTTGGATTTTCTGAATGAACAACTACGAAAATTTGTTGCCGAAGGAACGGTGAGCTATTTCTATCAGCAGGAGGAAACAGAAAAAAAGGATTTTATGATTAATAGTGCTACAGGACTTTACCTGCAAGCGAATTTTCATGAAGATAGCAAACTCCAAAATATGCAGATGCGAACGAATATAAACGGGAAATATGTGTTTAAGAAATGAAGAATGATAAATGTAAGAGCTAAAGCAGTAAGATTCTTTTTCCGGAATAAATGACAAGGACTTCAGTTATTTCGGATAATGTAATTCTCACATCGTAAATCTCATTTTTCCATCTTACTATCTCACCAAATTCATTCTTCATTTTTTCATTCTTTATTTTTTTAAGAGAGTGAGCACTTCTTTCAGTGTATCCCTTTCTGCTATTAATAGATACAAAAAATATCCTATTAACACAACCAACGGAAAAACAACAGAAAATTTGCCCATATACAAACAGCCCAACGCAAGAACAAATAGTATAGGAAGATAAGTTAAAATATCAATAGTTATCTGCCATAAATCTGCTTTCAACAAAGCTAAGGACATATAGTAAAAAGCAAAGTGCATAACTGCGCTTACCAAACAAAATAGCAATATGGCAAAAGCAAAATTAACCTGCAAACCCAAATACAGCACTAAAATACGCAAACAGAGAGTAATTATATTCCACAGCAGTTCCCATTGTGGTTTTTTGCAAATAAAAGGTATTCCGCTAATCGGATTATGTAGCATACTGGTCCCATAATAGATTACCATATAAAGAATTAACGGCATTGCAGAAAGCCATTTATCGCCCCAAATTACAGGAACCAGATATTGCAAAAGAAGTGCATAAACAATCAAAGCCGGAATGCCTATTTTCAGTACCAAAGAAGTGTAATGCCTGATACCTGCAACACTTGCGGTTTTTTCGCTTTTAGCTAATACCGGAAAGAAAACCTGAGCAAAAGAAGTATTCAGCATCCCAACCGGAATAGCAATTAGTTGTGAGGCAAAGAAATAAACACCCATTAAAGCTGGCTCCACCAAAGTTCCCAAAAACAAGATAGGAGCATTTATAGAATAGGACTGTAAAAGATTTATGGCATTAACCATAAGCAGGAAATTACTATTATGGGAAAACAGAGCAAAGGTCTTTTTCAGCCAGCTGAAACTAAAAACCCTTTTCAGCAAAGAAGAAGGTATACGCGGCAATTTTATACACAAATAAACCAGCTCCCCCAAGTTGCCAATGTAAAAGAGCAAAATAAACAACCAAGCATAACGCCAAAAATAGATAAGTGCCAGACAAAGAACGGAATAGATAATTACATTCAGGGTTTCTGCCAAAGCCAGGTCTTTAAATTGAAAATTCTTTTGAGCATAAACACGAACAATACGCCGCAGGGATTCAATAAAAATTAAGCCCCCGCCATAGGAAAGAACTTTGCCTAGTTCTGCACTATGATAATAAGCACCAATGTTTTTTCCAAAAACAGCCAGCAAAACAGTTATTACAGCAGAAACAAGAAGTCCTGTCTGCAAAAGAGCCAGCAAATTTACGCGTTCTTTTTGCCTGGAAACAAGATAAAGATAATCCAGCCCTAAATGAGTAAGATAAGTCAGTAGTGCTAAAATAGCAGAAAAACTGCGGTAAATTCCAAAATCAGTTTGACTTAGCCATTTTGCCAGAAAGATGAAAAGGATTAAACTGATAGCTCTGCGCAGAATAGTTGTGGAAAGAGTCCAGCGAATGCCTGAAATTACTGTTTTTGTGTGCATTTGCCTCTGTTAAAAAATTTCTGTTTGTCCAGAACCGGAAGTTAAACCTAAATGGCGGTATGCTTTGAAAGTAACTTTTCTGCCTTGAGGACTGCGTTCCAGAAAACCCTGCTGTACCAAATAGGGTTCAAAAATCTCTTCTATGGTTCCGGAATCTTCACCGATGGCTGTTGCGATTGTTTTAATGCCAACAGGACCTCCATTATAATTTTCAATAATGGTAGTTAAAATGCGTTTATCCATTTCATCCAAGCCGGCATTATCTACCTGCAGCATTTGTAAAGCAGACAAAGCAATATCTAAAGTAATTACTCCTTCACCTTTTATTTGAGCATAGTCCCGCACTCTTCTTAATAAACGATTAGCAATGCGAGGAGTACCACGACTGCGTCTGGCAATTTCTTGAACACCATCATCTTCTGCAGGAATATTTAATAAGCGTGCACTTCTGCGAATAATTTGGGTAATGGATTCTTGATCGTAATAATCCAAACGCAGCACAATTCCAAATCTATCACGCAAAGGAGGGGTTAATAAACCCGCTCTAGTAGTTGCTCCAATCAAAGTAAAATGTTCCAGCGGAATTTTTAATGTGCGGGAATTGGGACCGCTATCTAGAATGATTTCCATTTCAAAGTCCTCCATCGCGGGATAGATATATTCTTCAATAATATGGGAGAGACGGTGAATTTCATCTATAAAAAGTGTTTCGTGACGCTGCAGATTGGTTAAAATACCGGCTAAATCGGAGGGCTTTTCAATAACCGGACCACTGGAAGCAGTTAAATTAACCCCCATTTCGCGTGCTATAATTCCTGCCAGAGTCGTTTTTCCCAAACCTGGAGGTCCGTAAAAAAGGATATGGTCAAGCGATTCTCCCCGCAGTTTGGCTGCTTTAATACTGATATCCAAAAGTTCCTTGATATGAATTTGCCCTATAAATTCCTTTAAGGTGCGGGGACGTAAAGCTCTATCCAGCTCTACATCTTCATTCAATTTATCGGGATTATTGATTCTTTCCAGCATTATCTATTTTTTCTTTTTCGTATAGGGAGGGACAACAACCGGTTTTTCCAGCATTTTTATTAGGTTTGTGCCTTCGGGAATGGATTGAGTCCAGGTCTTTTTCTGTCCTGTTTTTTTGTGTGTTATTTCCAGATATATAACTTCTCCCGCTTCCCATTGGCTGGGGAAATTTCCCAATTGCAAACTGGCAATAATGGTAAAAGGGAATTTTTTCCCGTCTCCAACCTGTTTAACAGCAATAGTATGAAGCGGATGAATTTCCGTACTTACTATTTCATCCGGACGGGTATTTATCCATGCTTTAAGGATATATTCATTGGCACTTTTATCTTTCTCCTGGGTTATTGAGGGATTTTTGCCGTTTTCCAGAGTCAGTTTTTGCACATATACCCTAGGAATAGTTATTGAGGAAAGCGACAGCCCAAGAAAAAATATGCTACACAGTATTATCAGTCGTTTCATTATTAGTATCCTGTTCTCGTTATTTCAATCTGCTGAGTAATTTCATAATTTCTAAACGCCAAACCATCCAGGCAGCTTCCCAAACAATTTTTCGGCTCATTTTAGAGACACCGTTCAGCCGTTCTGTAAACACAATAGGGATTTCTTTGATGTGAAAACCCTTCACCCAGGCTCTAAAGTTCATTTCTATCTGGAAAGCATAGCCATCAGACAGAATTTTATCCAGATCAATACTTTCCAACACTTTACGCCTAAAACATTTGAATCCGCTGGTAGGGTCTTTCACAGGCATCCTTGTAATTGTGCGGACATATTTACTGGCAAAGTAACTGATTAGTAATCTTTTAATGGGCCAGTGAATAATGTTCACTCCGTCACAATAGCGACTGCCAATCACTAAATCGTATTTTTTTGCCGTATCCAGTAAGCGGGGAATATCTTCAGGGTTATGAGAAAAATCAGCATCCATTTCCATAATATAGTCATAACCCTGTTCTAAGGCGTATTTAAAGCCGGTAACATAAGCAGAACCGAGTCCCATTTTTCCCGGACGCTCCAGTAAATGAATGCGCGGTTCAGAACTTTGCATAAATTTAACTCTTAAAGCAGTGCCGTCTGGAGAGTTATCATCAATCACTAGCACTTCAATTGTTTCGCTTTTGGCTAAGACCTGTTCCAGGATATGTTCAATATTTTCTATTTCGTTATAAGTAGGAATAATTACTAATGTTTTCATTGTTTATCCAGATTATTTTCCATTAGTTGAGGTTCAGGAACTTCTTTAAATGGCTTTGCCGGATTTCCAGCTACGATTGTTTTAGCGGGAACATCTTTGGTAACAACAGCTCCAGCAGCCACAGTTCCGTCTTTATTGATTACTTTTCCAGGCAGGATTGTAGCGTTAACTCCAATCCGAGAGCCACTTATCATTGTAACTCCTTTAAAGTGTTTAAAGCGTTCTGTATCGCGAGCCATATAATTATCGTTACTTGTTGCCACGCAGGGTGCTATAAAACAATAGTCCCCAATTTCCGAATAGGCAGTTACATAGCAGTTTGTTTCCAGCTTATTGCGGTTGCCTATGTGCACAAAATTCTCAATAGTAACATTTCTGCCCACGATATTCAAATCGCCTAAAGTTACATTTTCGCGGATAGTTGCCAGATCAGCAATTAAATTACGGTTACCGATAGTGCATTGACAGTAAATAATTACATTGCTGCCAATCTGGCAAAAATCACCTATTTCTGCGCCTTTTAAGTCCTCAGCAACTTTAAATATACTGCGTGGAGAGGAAAGCGGTTTTTTGCCAATTATGGTTCCATCATCTATCCGGCAGGCATTTCCGATTTTGGTATCCGGATGAATAATAACATTATGCCCTATATTACAGTCATCACCGATTTGGACTCCCGCCATAATAACCACATTATTGCCCAAGGTTACATTCTTTCCAATTTCAGCACTTTCGTCAATAAACCGGTTCATTCGTCCTCCCTTTTTTGAGATAATACCATTTTTTGCTTGATAAGTTTTAAGGCAAGAAAAAAAATGGCTTTATGAAAAAGTATATAGCTGATTTCTGTAATTATCTGGCTTTGGAAGGCAAATCGCCCAGAACGATTACTGCCTATAACCTGGATTTGGAACAATTCCATACTTTTCTTAAACGCTATTTTGAAAATGGCGAAGTAGATATTAAAGGAATTACTGTTCTTAATATCCGGGATTTTTTACGCTTTTTGAATGAAAAACCAGATTGCAACCGCTCTTTAGCGCGTAAAAGCGCTGCCTTAAATGCCTTTTTCCGTTATTGTAAAAGAAACGGTATAATTCAGAATAATCCTATGGAAAAAATTAAGCGTCCCAAATACGAAGTTCCCCTCCCTAAATGTTTCACCGAAGAAGAAGTGCAAACTTTACTTTCTATTCCGGATACTGATAGTCCCTTTGGAATAAGAAATAAGGCAATTTTGGAGACCTTATATTCTTCCGGACTGCGTATTTCCGAACTTGCAGGAATCCGTTTGCAGGATATTGATCTTCAAAGAGGGCTTGTAAGGGTTACAGGAAAGGGCAATAAACAGCGTATTGTTCCCCTTGGTTCGTATGCCGTTGCAGCTATAAATAACTATTTAAGGGTGCGGCAATATTTTATACGAGAAAAAAGTCCCGAGCTGCTTTTTTTAACAAAAAGCGGTAAAGCATTTGACACAAAACAACTGGACATCATTCTAAAACGGTATTTTGAACTCGTTGCCAGGGCTAAGGGCTATTCACCTCATTCTTTAAGACATAGTTTTGCCACTCATTTGCTTTCCAGAGGAGCAGATTTAAGAGCCATCCAGGAACTTTTAGGACACTCTTTACTCTCTACTACAGAAACATATACCCACATTTCCCTGGAAGATATTAAAGAAGCATATAAAAAAGGACACCCCAGAAACAAGGAATAAAAACGGTTGGAAAACTCTTAACGCTATCGCTTATGATTCCCATATCGTTCCCATATCGTTCCCATATCGCGATATGGGAATCTTAGGAGATGGTTATCTGAGATATAGGGCTGAAAACAAAGAGAAAATGAGATATATTTTAGCCACCGAGAACACCGAAAACACCGAGAGTTTATTTTACAAAGAGGAAAAGAGAAAAAGAGAAAAAGAGATTGGATTAAACAAAGAGGAAAAGAGAGAAAGAGAATTTACTTGAAGATATAAGTTTGGATTTATAGAAAGTAGATAACTGGAACAATAGGATTTACCGGATCAAATGCAGTAGTTTTTATCTGTCTACTAAACTCTTATAGTCATTACCCGGGGTTCTCAGTATCCGAAATTTTCTCAGAGTCCTCTATGTTTTCAGTGTCCTCAGTGTTCTCTGTGTTCTCAGTGTCCACAAGGAAGGAAAAAGTGAAAAAAGTTCTTCTGACAGCCATAAATAGCAGCTGGAGTCAATCCAATCTGGCAATTTATTACTTACGGGAAATGATTGCGGATTTGCCTTATGCTGTTTTTCTCAAGGAATGGACATTAAAAGACCAGCTTTTGGATGTGCTGTATTATATTTATAGCCAAAATGCCGATGTCCTTTGTTTTTCTGCTTATATTTGGAATCGTCTTTATCTGCAGGAATTGATTCCTGAAGTTATAAAACTTTTGCCTGAAGCAGTTATTGTGATTGGCGGACCTGAAGTAGAAAATCTGGCTTTCCTGAAAAGAAAAGGGCTTTACCTAATCCAAAAAGCTGGTGAAGGTCAGTTTCGCTGCCTGGCAGAACACAACTTTTCTGCGAATGAAAAGGAAGTTTTTCTGGCAGAACATATTCCCTTGAAAGATATTCCTTTTCCTTACAGACAAAGCGATAAAGAAACTTTAAAAGGCAAATTGCTATATTACGAAACATTTAGGGGCTGTCCTTTTGCCTGTATCTATTGTCTTTCCGCTTCCGATAACCGCTCTGAACTACGCTATAATCCTGAAATAAAAGAAGATCTGCAATGCCTGGATAAAGAACTGGAAGCCCTAATTGCTTTACAGCCAAGAACAATAAAATTTGTAGATCGCAGTTTTAATATAAACAAAAAGTTAGCACATCATATCTGGAAGTTCTTTATTGAACATAACTGCCTTTGTGATGTCCATTTTGAAATCTACCCTGATTTGCTGGAAGAAGACGATATTGCCCTCTTGGAAAAAACGCCGGAAAATAGAATCCGTTTGGAAATCGGTATCCAAACCATAAACTCAGAAGTGGCTTTGAACTGTGGCAGAAAAGCAAATTGGGAAAAAACAAAATGGACTTTGCAGGAACTGAAAAAACGCACTAAAATACGCATCCATACTGATTTGCTTGCCGGACTGCCCGGAGAAAATTATGCTTCCGTGATAAATGGTTTAAATGAGGTCTGTGCAACTCTTCCGGATGCTGTCCAACTCGGCATTCTAAAAATTCTTCCCGATACCCCGATGCAGAAAATTGCTTTGGACTTAAATTATAAATGGCTTAACCAGCCACCCTATCAATGCCTTGCCTCGGATGCCCTCTCTTTTGAGGAAATGCAACAACTGGAGAATTTTGCCAAGCTCTTAAACCTCTATTGGAATAAAGAAGAACATCAAACATTTTGGCAGGAAATGCTGCAAAAACATATTGCGTCTGATATTTTATCCGCTTTGCAACAAAAACATAAAGAACTTGGCTATGAACTGCACTCCCTTGCCAAAACCAAAAGAGATGCAGTGATAGCTGAAATTATGTAGCCGGAGCTCGCTGAAGCTCCGCAAAATGAGTAACCGGAGCTCGCTGAAGCTCCGCAAAATGGGTAACCGGAGCTCACTGAAGCTCCTCTCTTTTTTTCTTGCGGAGGAACGACATCCCCATCCGGAAAAACGACTTCCCCGTCGTTCTAAAAAATGTTAATGCTTGGTTGACCAGGAGGTCAACCCTCCGGAAAACGACATCCCTTTCCGGAAGAACGACGTCCTCGTCGTTCTAAAAAATGTTCATCCTTGGTTGACCAGGAGGTCAACCCTCCGGAGAACTTTATTGGCTTTTGTCTCTGTTCAAAAAGATTTGCGATATACTTTTCTACCTGAGAGGGAATAACATTGATAGTTTTACTCAGTTCGGCACTTTTAACAGCATTCGGTTCAAACTTTGCCGGAACATAATTCTGTAAACTAACCAGCAACTTTTCCGCTTCAGCATTCCAAAAAGGTATTTCAGCGCTATTGGGATGAATCCATTCCAGGCAATAGAACATCCTCATCAATTCATTGATAATAATTGATTTGGCAGGATTGGCGCTTTTTGTTATCTGTCCAATGTCGCTTAAAGCGGTTCCTTCCATTTCCAGATAACTTGGAGCCGGAATTAATAAATCCACAGGTGCTTTTTCATCCTTAAAAGTCATTACAGCAACCCTGAATTTTGCTTCAGCCGCTAACGAAGGATAAACACCCCAACCCATAACAAAATCGGAAACGGTTAGCGAAAAATTCGGTTGCATAGCTAAAAAACCAGGATGATTACGATAATCTGTAGAAACCAGAAGATTATCTTTTCCTTTTTCCGAGGCAAAACACCATAAATTATATGCTTCCTGTTCTGAGATGCGATTCTGATTATAAACAAACAGGGTTTTCTCAGTTGCTATAACTTCTTTTAGATTTGCATAGTTAGCATTAGCAAAACGGGAAAAGGGGCTTTCCGGGTAGTTTACGAGGGTTAATTTTTTACCTTTTCTTTGTTGCAAACGGATTAAAGTTGCCAGCACCTGATTCAGTTCTCCGTAAACAACATATTCCTGAAAGTTGTCCAAAATTCTATAGGGTTCTTTTTGAGGTCTTAAGGAAATACAGGAATCGCTAAAAGCTGAAAAAGCAGGATTGGCAGATAGCCCGGTAGAATATTTATCCGCAGCTCTTTTCAGCAGCAGCATTTCTTCCAGAGAAATATAGGGGCTTATTTCAAAGCGTTGGGTCTTGCCTAAAGATATATTTTCTGCTATAAGGTCAGTTGCTTCCTGCCAGCTGATTTCTTTAAAAATGCCCTTTTCTTTTTTCAGAGGCACAGTCAATCTATCTTTATCATCAAGACCTTGCCAGCCAAATCTTCCCTTAAAACAGAGATTTTTACCGTTAAAGCCAGGTTCCTTTTGTGAAGTTGTAACCCGGGTGATAGTTCCTGCCTGAGTTTCGGTTTGAATTAAACAGCCCACTCCACATAAACCGCAATTTTGCAGAGAAATATCTTTAGGATGAGGATTGAATTTATAGTGAACAGCCCTTTCTGTTAAAGCACCCACGGGACAAACATCAATACATTTTCCACAGGATAAACAGCTGGTCTTTGTTAACGAATCCCCAAATTCCGGAGCTACGAGAGTAGCAAAACCTCTATAAATATAGCCCAAAACAGCCGGACCCTGAATTTCAGCACAGGTCCTAATACAGCGTCCGCAATAAATACACTTATTGGCATCCCGAACTATGAAAGGATGAGTGTAGTCAATCGGATGTTTATTTTTATCCCCTAAAAATTGAGCAGGATTAACTAAATAATCAGTACAATATTTACGCAGGAAACAGGTCTCATTCACAAAACAACCACATTCCAGACAGCGTTTTGCTTCACTTACGGCATCATCTTCTGAAAAACCAAGCTCCACTTCCTTAAAACTTTGTTTTGCCGCTTCCAAAGGCAGTTCCGGCATCTCCCGACGTTCAATTTTTTCATAAATAGAATATTCTTCAGGGCTGATTTCTTTTACTGTATTAGCTTTTTTACTGTCAAAAGGGATAAGTTCAGCAGTTATTTCTCCCGTTTCCAAAAATCTGTCTATAGCAGTTGCGGCAATTCTTCCATCAGCAATAGCTTCAATAGCGGTGGAAGCACCTCTTCTAAAATCGCCTCCGGCAAACACATTTCCCAAGCCGGTAAACATAGTTGATTCGTCCACAATAGCTGTCTGCCAACGCGAAACAGGCAATATTTTATTTTCTACATAATTATTCTTTTGAGCAAAGATATCTACCTCAGGAACCTGAGAAATAGCAGCAATAATACTGTCAAAAGGCAGTTCAAAAAATTCTCCGGTCGGTTCAGGTCTTCTTCTTCCGCTTTTATCGGGTTCCCCTAAACGCATTTTCTCAATTATTACGCTGGAAAGATGTCCACCTTTACCTATATATTCTACAGGATTGGCAAGGTAGTAAAATTTAATGCCTTCCTGTTCACAAGCAAAAACTTCGCCTGGCTCGGCAGGCATTTCAGCTTTAGTTCTTCTGTAAATAACGGAAACCTCACAACCTTTTCTAACGGCAGTTCGGGCACAATCAACAGCAGTATTTCCACCTCCTACGATTGCTACTTTTAATCCTAAATCGGGTGAATTGCCTAAGGCGTGAGCTTTCAAGAAATCAACCCCTAAAAAACAACCTTCTAAATCACTACCTTTAACCGGCATAGGAACTGCTTTTTGAGCTCCGAGGGCAAGGTATACAGCAGCATAACTATTTGCCAGGTCTTGCAAAAAGACATCTTTACCCAGTTGTTTATTATATTCAATCTGCATTCCATTCGTGCACATCAGTTCAATTTCCGCATCCAGAATATCTTTCGGCAAGCGAAATTCAGGAATACCATAACGCAACCAACCTCCTGCTTTGGGAGCTGCCTCATAAATAGTAACTTCATAGCCCCAATTGGAAAGATAATAGCCACAGGTAAGTCCGCTGGGTCCGGCTCCGATAATGGCAACTTTCTTGTTTTTGGAGGGTAACTTTTCAGGAACATAATTCCACACATCTTCATTATCTACATCAGCAGCATATCTTTTCAGCTGCCTGATAGCAATGCTTTCATCTACTATTTGTCTTCTGCATTCTTTTTCACAAAAGGCAGGACATATCCTTCCAATAGATAGAGGCATTGGCAGTTTCTCTTTAATAACTTGCACTGCCTCATGGTATTTGCCATTGGCTATTAAAGATACATAGGTTTGAATATCAACCTGATCAGGACAGGCAATTGTGCAAGGAGCAATACAATCCGCATAGTGATTGGAAATAAGTAATTCCAAAGCCATTTTACGAGCTGTGTGAATGGACTCGCTCTCGGTTATAATTTCCATTCCTTCTGAAATAATAGTTCCGCAGGATGTTACAAAACCCTTTCTGCCTTTCACTTCTACCAAACAAACCCAGCAGGAACCGTAAGGATTTAATTCTTCATCGTTACATAAAGTAGGAATATCTATCTTATTCTGTTTGCAGAGTTCTAAAATAGTAATTCCGGGCTCTGCTGGCACTGGTTTTCCGTTTAAACTTACATTTATCATTGCCTAAACTCCTATTCTTTAGTTACTGCATCAAACTTGCATACCTGGAAACAGGTTCCACATTTAGTACACTTACTTTGATCAATAGTATGAACTTGTTTCACTTGTCCGGAGATACAGGAAACAGGACATTTTCTGGCACAAAGAGTGCAACCGATACATTTTTCGGGATTGATTTTATAGGTTATCAGAGCATTGCAAACACCTGCGGGACAGTGTTTATCTACAATGTGCGCCAAATATTCATCCTTAAAATAGCGCAGGGTAGTTAAAACCGGATTGGGAGCTGTTTGTCCCAAACCACAAAGCGAGCCCTTGATAATATTTACTGCCAGTTCTTCCAGGTTCTCCAGGTCTTGCAATTCACCTTTCCCTTCCGTAATGCGTGTTAAAATTTCCAGCATTCGTTTGGTTCCAATGCGGCAAAAAGTGCATTTCCCGCAGGACTCATTTTGGGTAAAATTCAGGAAAAACCTGGCTACATCAACCATACAGGTTCCTGTATCCATTACTACCATACCTCCGGAACCCATAATGGCACCTGTTGCAGTAATAGAATCGTAATCAACTATGGTATCAAGTTTTTCGGCAGGAATACAGCCACCAGAAGGACCTCCCATTTGGACTGCTTTAAAGGGATTGGAGGTCTTCATTCCTCCTCCGACATTGTAGATAATATCCTTCAAGGTAATTCCCATTGGAACTTCAATTAAACCGCTACCAGCGATTTTTCCGGCTAAGGCAAAGACCTTAGTTCCGGGTGATTTTTCCGTTCCGTATTTCCTGAATTCCTGTGCACCGTGCATAATTATCCAGGGAATATTTGCCCAGGTCTCTACATTATTGATGTTTGTTGGTTTGCCCCAAAGTCCTTTAACTGCAGGATAGGGAGGGCGTAAAGTAGGCATACCTCTTTTTCCTTCAATGGATTGCATTAAAGCAGTTTCTTCTCCGCAAACGAAAGCACCGGCACCTTCTTTGATATGCAAATCAAAACTGAAAGAGCTGCCCAGAATGTTTTTTCCCAGATAACCCTTTTCTTCAGCGGCAGAAATTGCTGTTTTCAAATGTTCCAAAGCCATAGGATATTCTGCACGGCAGTAAATATAACCCTCGTTAGCTCCAATGGCATACGCACCAATAATCATACCTTCAATTACAGAATGGGGGTCACCTTCCAAAGTACTGCGGTCCATAAAAGCACCAGGGTCTCCTTCATCAGCATTACAAATAACATATTTCTTGTCCGCATTTTCAGAGGCACAAAATTGCCATTTTAATCCTGTAGGAAAACCGGCTCCGCCTCTTCCTCTTAAACCGGATTTTTTTATTTCTTCAATGATGGCGTTGCTATCCATACTTAGTGCTTTTTGCAGGGCTTTATAACCATCTCGGGCTTCATAATCCTCAATACATTCCGGGTCTATTATTCCGCAATTGCGTAAAACTATTCTTTGCTGATTTGCCAACAGAGCATTATGCTTACCACTTGTTTTTTCCGCTAAAATTACATTTTCGGCAGGTGCTTTTCCTGCAATATAATCCTCCAGTATTTGAGTTATAGTTTCCGGATTGGCTTTACCGATATGAATTGAACCAAGTTCGGAACCCTCAAATTGCACAATTGGCTCTTCAAAACACATTCCAATGCAAGCTGTCTTTTTTAAAGTTACGGGCTTATTCTTTTCTTTAAGATATTGTTCCAGGGCATTATACACTTCTTTAGCACCAGCAGCAACACCACAACTTGCCAACCCAACTTTTACGCTTATATTATTCATAAAGTATCCTCTGTTGCATATTGTTTCAGAATAGCAGGAATTGCCGCCGGTGTTAATTTACCATAAGTTCTGCCGTCTATCATAATTACCGGAGATAAAGAACAGCAACCCAGGCAGGCAACTTCCATTACTGTAAATTGCATATCCGCAGTTGTATTTTTCTCTTCGGAAAGCTGTAATGTATCCAATACGGCTTTTTTGATGCTATCCGCATCGGAAACATGACAGGCAGTTCCTTTACAAACCCGAATAAGATGTTTGCCCTGGGGTTTTAAACGAAACATTGAATAAAAGGTAGCTACACCAAAAATCTCAGCTGCAGGAAGATGCATTTTTTCTGCTATGTAAGCCATTGTTTCCCGGGATAAATAACCCAGGGTGTTCTGCGTTTCTTGTAATAAAGGAATTAAAGACCCTTTTTTGCCCTGATACTTAGCCAGAATTTCATCCAGCAGTTCAATATTATTTGCCATTGTCAATCCTTTAGCCATTTATCTGGCTTTTGAGTATAAACAACTCACTTTACCTGATGAAGGATAACCTTTTTAGAACCTATGATTACTGTCAAATAAAAAAAGATTTATAATTCCTTTTTTACCCTTCCTTCTGCCAATATCCCGAAATAATTTGTTTTTCCAATTATCTTCCGAGCTCAGTTCCCGGATAAAGAAACCTTAAGTTAAAGAATAAATTGATGTTATTCCTATAGTTAGAGCTTAAACTTTCAGGACATACATTCAAGATATATGTATATACATCAATAGAATATGAAGATTTGCACCAGTATATTAAACTGAAACTCATAACTCATTGATAATTAGTCCGTTCTCAGGCGATCCTTTAACACTCCTGTAACACTTCTTTAACAATGCAGTAGTCGCGTTACAGAATCGTTAAAGATGTGTTAAAGGGGCACTAATTTAATAGCTAAGTTATGAGCTGCTAAAGATAATACAAGGGTTATAAGGAGAAAAAGATAATGTAAATTCGTTATGTTACATTTTGTTATCAGATAACAGTGATTTAACAAGCTGTAACTTCATTGAATTAAGAAGATTAACAGAAGGGAAAAAATAAATTGACATATTTATAGGACTTGGATATATGGTAAAAGAAAAAATCCCCCAAGGGAGTAATTTTTAATGAAGTTAGAAGAATTAGATTACTATTATAATAAATTCAAGTTTGGTGAGGACATATTTCATCAGCTAATGCAAAAAAGGGTAGAAGATATTTTATTAGTTTCTACTTTCTATGATGCTTTTATTTTTGAACAGGATGGACGCCTTACGGAACAAATATTCGGAGAATATGAACAGTTAAATCTTTCCACAGCACCACATATAACTTCTGTTCCTACAGGTCGGGATGCAATAAATAAACTTAAGGAACAATCCTTTGATTTAGTGATCACGATGATGAGAATTGGAGAAGTGGGCCCTTTCCAACTGGCTAAAGAAACAAAAAAATTATATCCTCATCTTCCTGTGCTCCTTTTATTAAATGTAGCTTCTGATTATGTGATTTGGGAGAATAATCCTGAAGGGAAAAAATATATTGATGATGTATTTCTCTGGAACGGAGATACAAAGCTTTTTTTAGCTATGGTCAAGAATGTAGAAGATAAAATGAATGTGGAATTTGATACCGCTCTTGGTCTTGTAAGGGTAATACTTATTGTGGAAGATTCCGTTCATTACTATTCTTTGTTTTTGCCCTCCCTCTATTCCGTAATAATGAACCAAACTCAAAAATTAATTGAAGAAGAGGTTAGCGATATCAATAAACAATTAAGAATGAGAATAAGACCTAAAGTTTTATTAGCTCATTCTTATGATGAAGCAATGGAAATTTACAATAAATATCAGGAATATTTTCTCTGCGTTATTTCGGATGTTCGTTATAAAATTGGTGAGGAAATAGATCCTCGCGCCGGAATTAAATTAATCCAAAACATAAAAGCCACAAATAATGATTTACCCATAATCCTCCAATCCTCAGAAGCGGAAAATGAAATCCTTGCTAAAGAGCTGGGAGTTCATTTTTTAAACAAGAATTCCAAGCACCTCTTTTCCGATTTGAGAAAATATATGGTTTACAATTTGGGGTTTGGCAATTTTGTGTTCCGGGATAAGAATGGTAATGTTATTGATGAGGCGGCAAATATAGTTGAATTTGAAGAAAAAATCCTTAAAATACCTGAAGAATCATTAATTTTTCATAGTAGATTTAACCATTTTTCTAACTGGCTGATTGCTCACGGAGAAGTGCAAATAGCTAAGAAAATAAGACCTTTGAAAGTTGAGGATTTTGCCAGTCGTCAAGACCTGCGAGAGTTTCTCTATCAGGTATTTAGAACCGTTCGCATAGAAAAAAACAAAGGTAAAATAATCAATTTTGATGCTGCTTCTCTTAGTGAAATGAATCAGATAATCCGATTAACAGATGGTTCTTTAGGAGGAAAAGGACGCGGATTGGCTTTTCTAAATGCTCTCTTATGCACAATGGATTATGAAAATAAATTTGAAAATGTTGCTATAGCTCTTCCAAGTACAGCTATAATTGGAACTGCCGAATTTGATCAGTTTGTGGACAATAATGATATTTTACAGAAAATTGCCGGTAAGAAGGATGAGGAGATAGACAAAATTTTTATTTCCGGTAAATTATCCGATCAATTAATAAAGCGATTGGAAATATATCTGGATGTTATCAAATACCCGATTGCAGTGCGTTCTTCAAGTTTGCTGGAAGATTCCCAGGCACAACCACTGGCAGGTGTTTATAGAACTTTTATGCTGCCTAATAATCATCCTGATAAAGAAATTCGTCTTAGACAATTAACGGATGCTATAAAATTAGTTTTTTCCTCAGTTTATCTTTCCGATGCCAGAACTTTTCTGGAATCCTTAAATTTCAAAGCTGAAGAAGAAAAGATGGCTGTAATAATTCAGGAAACGGTAGGTAGTATTCAAGGTGATCACTATTATTATCCTCATATTTCAGGAGTAGCTCAGAGTTACAATTTTTATCCTATGGCACATATGAAACATACAGATGGAATTGCCAATATTGCTTTAGGGCTGGGGAAGTCCGTTGTGGAAGGAAAATTAAATTTCAGATTTTGCCCACGCTACCCAGAAACTGATGTATTAACTCCGGAAGAAATGTTACGGTCTTCTCAAAAAAAGTTCTTTGCTCTTGATTTATCCAAGAATGATTTTGACCTAACCAAAGGTGAAGAAATTACCTTAGAAAATTTAAGTATTAAGGATGCTGATGAACAAGGGACTTTGAAGTATATAGCTTCTGTGTGGGATTATGAAAATAATCGGTTAACCGATAACCTAGAAGCAAAGGGACTAAAAGTTATCACTTTTTCCAGCATTCTGAAATATAATTATTTCCCGCTTGCTAAAATTATATCTGAATTACTGGAAATAGGAGAAATAGCTCTCGGAATTCCTGTAGAAATTGAATTTGCTGTTAATCTTAATGTCACTTCCAGTTATAATAACAAACCTACATTTTATATTCTTCAAATAAGACCCTTAAGCGTAAATGTTGATGCCTATAGAATTGATACTTCCCAATTGATTAAAGAGGAATTACTAATGTATACTGAACATGGAATGGGTAATGGCATAATCAATGACCTTACCGATATTATTTACCTTGATCCAAGTAAATTTGATAAAACCAGAACTCAGGAAATGCAAGAAGAAATAGAAAAATTTAACAATAAAATGGCTGAACGGGGTAAACGCTATATTTTGATTGGTCCAGGTCGTTGGGGTTCACGAGACAGGTTTTTGGGAATCCCGGTTCGCTGGCCCCAAATTAACCGGGCAAAAGTTATTTTAGAAACCGGCTTACCTGATTTCATCGTAGAAGCATCTCAAGGAACACACTTCTTCCATAATCTTGTAGCTATGAACATTGGATATTTTACGATTCCTTATATTTCTCAAACCGATTTTGTAGATATGGATTGGCTATTAAAACAACCAATAAGTGAACGGGGCGATTTTTTTGTTCATCTGGAGTTCTCAAAACCTTTGATTGTTAGAATGGACGGAAAAACCGGTTTGGCTGTTATCCATAAATAGGTTAATTTTTATGCTTCCTACAAATCTTTGGGCACAGGAAACAGAGCTACTTGACTCTCTGATGCTGCATAAGGTTAATAATATCTTGTTAATTGCCTCGCTCTTTGATTCTTTCGTTTTTGAAGTAGATGGATTATTATCCGACCGGATTACGGAATATTTTCGGCTGCTAAATTTGGATACTCAACCGAATGTGTTTCATTCTTCGTCTCTGGAAAGTGCGCGTAACCTGTTAACTTTGGAAAGAATAGATATCATCATTATTCACCTTTCTTCAATGCGAAGTATTGCTTTGGAACTGATGGAAATAGTAAAAAAGGATTATCCTGATTTACCTGTTTACTTTCTTTTAGGAGCTCCTCAAGACCTGATGTTTGTGGAAAATCATATTGAGGAATTAAAAGAGGTGCAGGATTTTTTCTACTGGACAGGTGATTCTAAATTATTTTTAGCCATCATCAAACTATGTGAAGAAACCTTAAATCTCCCTTATGACATACAGGTTTGTAATATTCCCGTAATTATGGTAGTGGAAACCTTTATTCCTTATTATTCACAATTTTTACCAGTGCTTTATGAACAAATTATTCAGCTTTGTCTGCAGCTAATACACCAGGAACATCAAAGTCAATTTAATAGTTTATACTTGAATGCCCGACCCAGAATCGTTTTATTTCACGATTACGAGAGCGCGTTAAATTTTTATGATCATTACAATAAGTCCATAATTGGTATTATAAGCAATATAAATTATAATTACTTAGGGAATTATCAACCTAATGCCGGTTTACAACTGTTGCAAAATATACGAGTCCATAATCCTTCTTTGCCTTTTTTAATGCAATCTTTTGATCCTGAATATAGGGATATTGTTTCCAGCAGTGGAGGCGAATTCCTTATTAAAGACCTTTCCGGTATAAGAGCTCAGATGCGAAAATGGCTGGAAACCGAAATTGGTTTTGGTAAATTTATCTTTCGTAGACCGGATACAGAAAAACTGGATGAAGCAAGCACTTTAATCGGTTTTTATCATTCTCTGCAAAATTTGCCCGTGTCTTCTCTTATGTATCATTTGCAAACAAGACAAATAAATTCCTGGTTAATTGCTCATACTGAAATAGCATTATACAATTATATAAATAGTATTCCCCTTGATATGGATCCTGTAGACATAAAACAAAAGATAATAGAAGCACTGTTTTCTCTGATATCTTTTCGGCGTCGGGAAAAAATTCAGGACTATAATGAAGAGTCAGATTTTGAATTAAATTTTATCTATAAGATTGGAGAGGACTCTATCGGGGGAAAAGGAAGAGGACTTGCCTTTTTAAATGTTGCCTTAAACAGATACAGCACAATTGCCGATAAATATCCTTCTGTGAATATTTCTGTTCCTGTTGCAGCAGTTTTAGCAACAAGTATTTTTGACAAATTTATCACTATTAATCCTCAATTAACCGATATTGATAGTTTAGAACAGCTTAGCGATGCTGAAATTGATCATTTGTTTTTACAAAGCGAACTGCCTTCCGAATGTATATCTATGCTGCGGAATTTATTAACAAAATGCAGGGTTCCTTTGGCAGTGCGTTCATCCTCAATTTTGGAAGATCACTTGGCTAATCCTTTTGCAGGTGTTTTCAGAACTTTTTTAATTCCCAACAACAATCCGGATTTTGAGATTAGGGTTGAACAGCTACTGCAAGCAGTTAAACTTGTTTATTCTTCTATGTTCCTAAAAAATGCAAGGTCTTATAGAGAGTCACTTAATATTCCTGCACGGGAAGAAAAGATGGCAGTCATTATTCAAAAGGTTGCCGGTTCTAAAAGGGGTGATTATTTTTATCCATTACTTTCAGGCGTGGCTCAATCATATAATTATTATCCAGCTGTAAATATGAGTCATAAAGATGGAATTGTTTCTCTTTCTGCGGGTTTAGGTAAAACAGCAGTAGAAAGGGAAAGAACTTTTGCTTTTTGTCCTGCTTTTCCCAAATTGGATATGTTCCCCCCTGAAGATATTGTCCAAAATAATCAGCGTCATTTTTATGCAGTAGATACAAATCTTACGGATTTTGATTTAATTTTAGGCGAGGACAGCACACTTGCCAGAATTAGAATTACGCAAAATCTTCTGGAAAATGAATTAGACCTTTTAGGATCTGTCTGGGATTATGAAAATAAACAGTTCCTCAGCGGAAAATATATAAAAGGACCCCGGGTTATTACCTATCGTAATATTTTACACTATTCCCAAGTTCCTTTAGCTCCTTTATTGAAAGATTTTTTAATCCTGGGAAGAGAATTACTGGGTTGTGAAGTAGAAATGGAATTTGCTTTTGACATCAATTCTCAAACGGGAAAACAGCATTTTTACTTATTACAGATTAGACCAATTGCCATAAATCCACAACTATATAGTACCGACCTGGAAAACTTGCTGGATAAAAAAGATAAACTTGTTCTATTTTCTTCCTATGCTTTAGGTAGCTCCAGTGAAGAAGAACTGAATATAATAGTATATCTTCCACCCCAACAGTTTGATATTGTGAAGACAGAGTTAATGGCTGCAGAATTAGATGAATTAAATCAAAAAATTAAACCCAACAAATATTTATTGATTGGACCGGGACGATGGGGTTCCAGTGACCGGTTTTTAGGCATTCCTGTTGTTTGGAGTCAAATAACTAATGTCGCTACAATTGTGGAAGTTTTATTACCTGATATGTCCATTGAGGCGAGTCAAGGCAGTCATTTTTTCCACAATTTATTCAGTATGAATGTTGCCTATTTAACTGTTCAGGACGGAACCGATTATATTAACTGGGATTGGCTTGATTCTTTACCTTCTGTTTATGAAGGGGAATTTTTCCAAGTGAAAAAAACACCTCAGCCCTTAAAAATTTTATTTGACGGGAAAAACGCTGCTATAATTAAGTAATTTACATAACCCAAGAACATATATATTTTGTAGAAAAAAACACAGGAGGAATGTGAAATGACAATGCAAGAATTTCTACATCAGGTTTCAGCTAAAAATGCTGATCAACCAGAATTCATTCAGGCAGTTACTGAAGTAGTGGAAAGCATTTGGGATGTTTATGATGCCAATCCACAATACCGCAAAGCAAAGATTTTAGAACGCCTTGTAGAACCGGAAAGAACTATTATTTTTCGGGTTCCCTGGCAAACTGATGCCGGCGAAATTATGGTTAATCGCGGTTTCAGAGTTGAATTTAATAGCGCCATCGGTCCTTATAAAGGCGGCTTAAGATTTCATCCCAGTGTAAATTTAGGAATTTTGAAGTTTCTCGGTTTTGAGCAGATTTTCAAAAATAGCTTAACTACTCTTCCTATGGGAGGAGGAAAAGGCGGTTCCGATTTCAATCCGCGTAATCGTAGTGACGAAGAAGTTGAGCGTTTCTGTCACTCTTTTATGTTAGAGCTTTATCGTCATATCGGTCCTAATACAGATATTCCTGCAGGTGATATTGGTGTAGGGAAACGCGAAATTGGATTTATGTATGGAATGTATAAGAAAATTGTAAATGAAGTTACAGGAGTTTTTACAGGAAAAGGACTGGAATGGGGTGGCAGCTTAGTTCGTCCTGAAGCCACAGGTTATGGAGCTGTATATTTTGCTGATGAAATGCTGAAAACCAAAGGTCAAAGCATTGAAGGTAAAAATGTGCTTATTTCGGGAAGCGGAAATGTGGCTCAATTTGCTATCCAAAAAGTAAATCAATTGGGAGGTAAAGTTATTACAGCATCTGATTCTGATGGTTTTGTGTATGATCCGGATGGAATTAAAGGAGAGAAATGGAATTATTTAATGGAATTGAAAAATGTTCGTCGGGGTCGCATTAAAGAATATGCAGAAGAATTTAATGTAAAATATTATCCTGAACAAAGACCCTGGATAATTCCTGGTCAAATTGCTATGCCTTGTGCAACCCAAAATGAAATAAATGAAGAAGAAGCCAAAACCCTTATTGAAAACGGCTGTATCTGCGTTTGTGAAGGTGCCAATATGCCTACTACCATAGAAGGCATAAAGGTCTTCCTGAATAATAAAATTCTGTTTGGACCGGGTAAAGCCGCTAATGCTGGAGGAGTAGCAACTTCCGGATTAGAAATGACCCAAAATTCAATGCGTATTTCCTGGTCAAGAGAAGAAGTAGATGATAAATTACACGGTATTATGAAAGCTATTCATCAACAATGTATTAATTATGGGAAAGAGGGTCAGTTTGTTAACTATGTAAAAGGTTCTAATGTAGCTGGTTTTATTAAAGTTGCCAATGCTATGATGGATCAGGGTTTAATATAAAAAAAGAAAAAATCCGGAAGTTCCCAACAAGGGTCTTCCGGATTATTATTTTTACTCCGCATAATGCAGTTTAGAAATAACTGGGGTGCAAAGTCAATTTTTTTGCTGTAGGAAACGGAGTTTTCTTGAACAATAAATTCAGGCAAGTCATTTGCTGAATATTCTAATTAAATAATGCAATTGTATTACTTAGGTTTAAAGTGTTGGGAGAGAGGTCTTAATAAGCTAGCAGCTGCTTATTTTTTCAATTGGAAAAAGCTATGGAATAAAAAACTTTACAAAAAACAGCTACTCCAAATCGTGGTTTCCTGAAATGCCTTTAGGAGAATCTTATGTCAGACAAGGTACATTCTAACAGCAGTAAAACTGCTATAAAAGAAATGAAAGAAGAATATCTGCGGATGCTTGAAGAATCCTTTCAAAACAATGCAGAAATTAAAAAGGGCGATGTTATTGAAGCTCCCATTGTAAGTATTGGCGACCAATACATAATCCTTAATTTAGGTGGAAAATTTGATGCTTATGCCGAAATTGGAGAGTTTTCCGATTCCAGAGGAAGTTTGCCTTACAAAGTGGGAGACAACTTAAAGGGTTATGTTGTTGATCAGAATGAAAATGGCTATGTTGTTGCCAGAAGCTTGACTAAACAGTATGTAGATAAACAATCAATTCTTGAGGCATATGAGAAAAAAATCCCGGTACAGGGGAAAATATATACTCCAACCAAGGGTGGTTTCAATGTAGATATTCTGGGAGCAAGAGCATTCTGTCCTGTATCTCAGGTCTCATTACATTCATTTGAAGATAGTTCTCAGTTTATAGGCAAAACGATGGATTTTCTGGTTATTGAATGTTCCGAAAATTGCAGGCGGATAGTTGTTTCGCATCGTCAACTTGAAGAAATGCGCGAACGGGAAAGAAAAGAAGCAGCTTTAACCAAACTGAAGGTAGGGGATGTTGTTAAAGGTAAAGTATTAAGAATGACAACTTTCGGAGCTTTTATTGACTTAGGTGGTATTGATGGCTTGATGCATATTTCCGAAATCTCCTGGCAGCATATTGTTAAACCTCAAGATGAGCTGAAAAAGGGACAGGAAATTGAGGTTAAAATTTTGGATATTAAGGGAGAAAAAATTGCCCTTTCCCGTAAGGCCTTATTAGAAGACCCTTTTGAACTGGCAATGAAGGATTTACACGAAGGGGATATCATTAATTGTCGTGTTCTCCGTTTGCACAGTTTTGGTGCTTTTGCTGAACTGAAACCCGGTGTGGAAGGTCTGATTCCTGTTTCTGAAATGAGTCGTAATCGCAATATTTCTCATCCCCGGGATATTATAAAAGAAGGGGATTGGGTTCAAGTTCAAATTTTACGCATTGATGAAGATACTCATAAGATATCACTTTCTCTGAAGGCATTGGAAGAAGACCCCTGGGAAAAAATAGATGAAATTATTCAGCTGGAAACCCCCTTTGAAGGAACTGTAGAAAGTTCCACCAATTTTGGCGTTTTTGTTACTATCAGTGAAGGAATTACAGGGCTTTTACCCAAATCCAGAGTTCGGAAAAATGACACTTTCAATACAGGTGATCCCATAACTTTGATGGTTACTGCTATTGATAAAGAAAATCATAGAATTACTCTTGATTATACTGACCGTTCACCTGTAGAATTGGCTGAAGAACGTGTGCGTTCTGAAGAACATAACTATAGAGAACAACATAACGAAAGAATGCACAGTTTTAATCAACGCCGCGGGGGAAGAAATCGTAGTGAAGAGGACTGGCGTAAATATGCTAATCAGAAAGTAAATCCCTCAGCTGATAATCCTTTCAAAGACCTGTAATTATCTGTAATGCTAAATAAACCCAATCAGTTTATCCGGTTGCGTAAAGAAAAACTGGCAAAAATTAAAGCGCTGGGTATAAATCCTTATCCTGTAAAGTCATCCCGGACTCACTATATTTCTGCGCTGCTTCAAGATAGAGAAGAATGGATTCAAAAGGCAGAAGAAGTTTCTATTACAGGGCGTTTAACTGCTATGCGCAGGCAGGGAAAAATCGGTTTTGGCGATCTTGAAGATATTTCCGGAAAGATTCAGCTTTATGTAGCTCAAAATTTAATCGGCGAGGAAAATTACGAACTGTTCAAACTTTGTGATCCGGGCGATTTTATTCAGGCAACAGGAAAGACATTTTTCACTCAAACTGGTGAGTATTCCCTAAAATGCAATAATATCAAACTCCTTGCGAAAAATATCAGACCCTTGCCTGCAGTAAAGGAAAAAATTGTGGACGGCAAAAAAATACGCTACGATGAATTTTCCGATATTGAACTTCGTTATAGAAAGCGCTATCTTGATCTTTTGCTTAATCCCGAACATAGAAAAGTTTTTGAAATGCGGGCAAAAATCATAACCGCTATCCGGAATTTTATGGACTACAGAGGTTATGTAGAAGTAGAAACTCCTATTTTACAACCCCTTTACGGTGGAGCAAATGCCAGACCTTTCATTACTCACCATAATACATTGGATATGGATTTGTATCTCAGAATCGCTACTGAACTATATTTAAAGCGTTTAATTGTAGGTGGCTTTGAAAAAGTTTACGAACTCGGTAAGGACTTTCGCAATGAAGGTATGGATAGAACTCATAATCCGGAATTTACAATGATTGAGTTTTATGAAGCATATTCCGATCTGGAAGGAATGATGGATATCGCTGAAGAGCTGATTAAGCATTTAGCATTAGATGTTATCGGCAAAGATACTTTCTTTTATCGTCATCATCAGGTCTGCTTAAGCGGAAAGTGGAAAAGAGCATCCCTGCCTGATCTGGTTAGTGAATATATGGGACAAGATGTTATGAATATTAGCTTTGAAGAGCTTTCTGCCTATTGTAAAAACAAAGGTTTGGTTATTCCTCCCGGCTCAGAAAAAGGAAAACTGATTGCTCTTATTTTTGAAAATTTCGTTGAAGAAACGCTTATCCAGCCCACTTTTGTGTGTGATTTTCCTAAAGAAATTTCTCCTCTGGCGAAGGCAAAACCCGAAAATCCCTTTGTTGCAGACCGTTTTGAACTTTTTATTGCCGGTGGTGAATTTGCCAATGCCTTTAGTGAATTGAATGATCCCTTGGAGCAAAGAGCGCGTTTGGAAGAACAGGCAAAATTAAGAGACCTCGGAATTGACGAAGCAAATGTTGTTGATGAGGATTTTTTAGAGGCACTAGAATATGGAATGCCTCCAATGGGGGGACAGGGAATCGGTATAGATCGCCTCGTTATGTTGCTAACTGAAAACGACTCCATCAAGGAAGTTATCCTCTTCCCTCAAATGAAAATTACCTAATCTTTTCCCATCTCCAAATATTCCAATTATGCAATGGTATTATGATATAGGAAAGTAGGAAAAGTTAGCTTTCCGTATAATCAGCACTAGAGATAAAAAAACAACAGGGACTGCTTTGGACAGTTCCTGTTGTTATAGCTTTCAGGAGAAAAATCCTGGTATTTTATTTATTCGCTTAAGTAACTAAGCACCTGATTTGCTTTGTTTATAAAGCTTTTAAGTTCTCTGCCGCTGAAGGGTTTCTGTTCTAACAGTGAAAGGTCGTGAATATAGGAGCAAAGGGTTTTAACCACATCTTCTTTCCCCTGTTCGTGGAAAGTGAGAATCTTTTTGATAATAGGATTATCCCGATTTACTACCAAAGTATGGTATTTGAGCATATCGGAAGAAGGATTTTGATGGGTTAGCATATCCATATCATGCCAGCGTCGCATATATTCACTAAACACAATCATTGAAGGTATTTCCGGGCTTTTTAAGCTTTTCACTTCCACCTTAATTTCGGTAAAAGCATTAGCTTCAAGGGCTTGCATTGCTTCAGTACCCAGTTCTTTGCGTACATTATCTGGGAGTTCAAAGGGTTTAATGATTGTTTGTTCATCTTTTTGAATCAGATAGGGACTTAATACAGTTGCAGCTTTAGGGAACTTTTTCAGAAAATCGGCATAACTTTCTTTGCTGAAACTTGCCTCTACATTTTGGTCTAATGCCTTGTAAAATAGTTCTTTCAGCTTATCTTCAGAGTCACCTGCAACCCCTTCTTTATTTACTAGGAGGTCATTCACTTCGCTGTCAATACGCACAAATTCCACATTACCTAGTTTATTTTCCAGTTGTTGATAGAGATGAGTATCTAGAGGACTGTTTTGAAAAACAACTTCAATACCCTGTTCTTTCATTAAGTTCAAATAACTTACCTGGGTATCTTCACTGGCTGCATACCAAATCTTTGTCCTTTCTCCTTCACTTTTATTGCGTGTTTTGTATTCTTCAATAGTTACATAATCCCCGCTAGCGGATTTGAAGATAATGATATCCTTCATTGCAGCAAAGAAATCGTCATCTTTCAGCAAGCCAAATTTGATAAAGGCATTGATATCTTCCCAATAACTTTCATATTTCTTGCGGTCTTCTTTGAAAGTATTATTAAAATGGTCAGCCACCTTTTTTACAATATACTGGCTGATTTTTTTCACTTGAGCATCGTTTTGTAAAAAGCTGCGAGATACATTAAGCGGAATATCCGGAATATCAATTCCCCCTTTTAACAGCAGCAGAAATTCCGGAATAAGGTCTTCCAAATTGTCCGCTACAAAAACATTATTACAATAGAGTTTTACTTCTCCTTTGAAGAAATCGGGCTCATTGCGCAATTTGGGAAAATATAAAATCCCCTTAAGATTGAAAGGAAAATCCACATTCAGATGAATCCAGAACACAGGGTCCATATAATCGTGAAATACATTTTTATAAAACTCTATATATTCTTCATCTTTAACTTCGCTGGGTTTGCGATTCCAAAGTGCTTCTTTTTGGTTTACCTGTTTGCCTTCAAACATTATTGGATAGGGCATAAAATTACAATAGCGCTCCAGAATTTCCCGTATTTTATTGGCATCAGCATATTCTGCATTTTCTTCATTCAGGTAAACAGTCACAGTTGTTCCGGGTTCTTTTCTTTTTCCTTTACTCATAATATATTCTGTGCTGCCGTCACATTCCCAAAAAGCGGGCTCACTTCCTTCAGTGCAAGAAAGCGAATCTATGGTAACTTTATCGGCAACCATAAAAGCAGAATAAAATCCCAGTCCAAAATGACCAATCATATTGTTCTGGATATCTTTGTATTTATTGATAAAATCCTCAGCACCCGAAAAAGCAATCTGATTGATGTATTTCTTAATTTCCTCAGCAGTCATTCCAATTCCGGTATCTATTACTTCTATTGTTTTTTTACCTTTATCCAGCTTTACTTCAACTTTCATATCTGCTTCTGGGAAATTGGGATCTGCATATTTGCGTTTGGAAAGGGCATCTATGGCATTGGAAATCAATTCCCTTAAGAATATATCGTGCTGAGAATAAAGCCATTTCTTTATAATTGGGAAGATATTCTCGGTATGGATGCTTAAACTTCCTTTTTCTTTTGTTTTCTTGTCTGCCATTATGTTTTAATCTCCTTATTTGTATTTATTGTGTTTCTAGAGATAAAATAATCGGTCCTGTCTTTTTGTCAAGAGTTTTTAGCAGTCCTATAATCCGACTGCTAAAATATTTGTAATCGGAGGACTCCATTCCTCCGCAAGAAAAAAATGCGGAACTTCAACGAACTCCGACTACACAAAAATGCCTTATTACAGTAAGTAAGGATTCTTTTTACCTATACAATGAAACGCAAATAGCTGGATTTAGGGCTAAATTTGCTGGATTATTTTCCCGAACAAGACCTTCTTATATTCCTCTAACAAATAAGTAACAATTCCTTAACGAGATTACTGCAATGTTAAGGAAGTGTTACTGGAGTGTTACGGGGTCTACTTGGAATTAACTAATTTGCAGGTAGTTACAAAATATTAGTTAAAAGACCGGGAAGATAAATTTCTAATGCGGAATTTGCTGATTACATACATTTTATTTGGAGTTTTCTGTGCCGTTGTTTTTCCGGATGGTTGACGTCCTCGTCAACCAAAAAAAAAATATTTTAAACGACAGGGATGTCGTTTTTCCGGATGGTTGACGTCCCCGTCAACCAAGGGGAAAAATAATTTTAAACGACAGGGATGTCGTTTTTCCGGATGGTTGACGTCCCCGTCAACCAAGGGAAAAAATAATTTTAAACGACGAGGACGTCGTTTTTCCGGTAATTTTAAACGACAGGGATGTCGTTTTTCCTGCATATTATTCTTGACTAAATTGGAAAGCAACCAATAAATGTATTTTTGTAATTTATAGACCTAAGAAATAGGGAGTTCCGATGAAACGAATTTGGATAATAATATTTAGCTTGCTGGCGGTTTTACCTCTGGCAGGAGTAATTCAAGAAACTGCTTCTTTAAAGCATTTCCTTTATAGTAGCGAACCCAATTGTGCTTATGATAATTGGATTTCTCATTTAGCTGAAGGTATTGTAATCCAGGGTTATAATACTTATGCTCCTTACGATAGACAAACTAATGGTTTTGGTGATTTTGTAGTTCCTACTGCTGATCAACTAAACATTTGGGGTAATATTGTGGACTTATTTTTAGCGGATTCTTTGGATGCAGCTCAAGCAGCTATAGAAACAGCCGGTTTTCCTTACCAAGTTGTTCTTTTTAATGATACGGACAGTAACATAACTTATAGAATGTTGCGGGAAATTCCCAATACTGAATATTATGATGACAACGGAACTATTGATACTTATGATGATGAAAACGGTGCTTTTACTTACGGGTGGGGTTTATATATTTACAATCCTTTAGGGAATAGACCTGTTATTGTAACAGCTCCTCATCCTTGTGATGATTTTCCTACTCCTGCATTTGCTTTTGAAGCATTTCAAATTTGGGACGCTCAGTTTTTATTGATCAATGGTGCAGGGAGAGAAGTAAAATGGACAAATCAGGGTACTTATAATAATTCCAAGTCCATATCTGATCCAACACGCGTTTCCAATCATCCCTTCAATATCTGTTATAAAAAGTTTGCAGATTTTATTAGAACCGATTTTAATATTCGGGAATTTTCTCCTCAAATTCATAGTTACGATTGGAATTATCATCCCTTTTATCCTAATGTCCAAATTTCAGCCGGTTACAATCGTCTCTGTCCTAATCTTCCAATTAGAGACCTTTCAAGCAGAAAACTGGATATGATAAATAAGGGTTATCATTTAATGATTCCGGGTAATACTGTTGGCTTTCATAATGATGTTTATCTCAATGATTTTTATGGAGTTAACTATAGCATATATCCTTTTATCTTTGATGATGGCGAACAAAGCTATGAAGTAAATAATTATATTGATTTACCTGCCTATTCTCAAAACTATCAAATGCTGTATACTCAAAGTGGAACGACTGACTATGATGTGTATGATCCCTTTTTGCATGTAGAGATGGATGAATTGCCCAATTCTTATGAATTAACGGAAAATACCTATAAATGGTTTTACGGCTGGAATGAAGCATTACAACGCTGGAATTTTGATCATCTGTTTGATAACTTCCGGCTCTATTATTTGCGTTGGGTTTATGATTTGGAAAATGTAATGGACGAAATGTTTACAATGAATGATGGCTTAATTCCTCCTACTCCGACCGGCTTAGCTATTCAAAATCAATCACTATATTCCATCACTTTAAGCTGGAGAAAAGTTGATTGCTATGATTTTGATACTTTTGAAGTACTTTATGCTACTGATCCTATTGGCACTGATAACTATAATATTTACGATCGTAACAATAATGCAGTTTTAGCTTCTCCCTATTGTGAAAGTATTACTATTTCCGGATTAAGTTATGAAAACAGCTATTTCTTTAAAATCCGGGCTAAAGATAAAAACGGTAACTACTCAGACCTTTCCAATCAAGTAACTACAATTCCCGCGCCAGCCAATATTTACACTTTCACTGCGCATGGTTTGGATAATGAAGTTCGTCTTTTTTGGGGTGTTTCTGGACAGACCAATAATTTGGGATATAAGGTTTACAGGAAAACTCCAACTCAAACAGATTATACTTTAATTGACTCTTATCTTACCAATCCGACACTGGCAAATGTAACAGCTTCCACTTATACTTATTGGGATTATAATGTTACTAACGGACAGAACTGGGATTATATGATCAGCTGCACTAATAATAATAACCAGGAATTCTTCTATAATTATCCTGTTTCGGCAGCTGTTAGAGCGATCCATTCGTTAATCCTTACTAATTCTACTGCTACTATGGCGGATACTATATACTTTGCTCAAAATCCTTATGCCTCAGATAGCCAAGATACTTTTTACGATATTAGTAAAGCCAATCCTTCCGGTCCGAGTTATGTGTGGTCTGCTTTTTGGGAAGCATATTGGGGTTCAAATGGAACAGCTCTTTCCCGGGAAGTTAAAGGTGGATATGATACTGCCTTAGACCTCAAAACCTGGACTATTAGAATTCGCTCTACGGAATTGAATATACCCCTCTATTTATCGGCTTCCGCTAATTTCAGTCGGGCAGAAAAACTTTATCTTTACGATTCAGGAAACGGAACCTGGCATAACTTATTCGGCGGAGCTTATCAATTTATGGTTACCAATACTAATGTCAGAACTATGACTTTGTATTGGGGTAACCTGCAGCCCAAAATTACTCACAGCAATCAAAATAACCATCTTTATCAAGGTGGCAATAATATTATTTTCCAGTGGAGCGCACAAAACAGTTTTCTGATTGATCATCTGGATTTGTATGTTAAAAATGAAACCGACAGCTTGTTTTTAACAGGAAATATTCCTGGAACCCAAACCAATTGGACATACAATATTCCTTCCAACATAGATATGCAAAATGCCCGTTTTTATATCAACTGCTATGCTGTAGATGGAATAATACAAACATTTGCAGCAGCTTATACTTTTGCTCTTGTTCCCAGGATGATTTTACATTATAATGAAGGCGGTTGGCAGACGCGCTCCCAAATTTGGCCCAATTTTACTCCTTTGGTAGAAACCCTTTTCGGTATTGGAGCTATTGCTTTAACTCCTACAGATGAAGGAACCTGGATAGAAAATGATAATCTTTTGTTTGGTATTGCCTATTGGATAAACGCGCCGGAAACAAATTTCTTCTCTACAACAGCTGACATATACCCAAGTGAAATTGATTCCTTTCCTTTGGAACCAGGTTGGAATTTTATAGCTAATCCTCATTATTGCAGTTATCCTATTGAGAGTTTGCGTTTTCTTTTAGGCACAAATCTTTTCCTCTATAGTGAAATGATTGCCCAAAACCTTGTTTCCCGAGCTATATTTGTCTATAGAAATGGAAAATTTCAAGCAGTGGATACAATTGCACCCTTTGAAGCATTTTATATCAAATATTATGGTGACCAGTCCTTAAATACTTATCTTAGTTTCTATCCCTATTTTACGGCACCGGAAATTACTCCTCCCGATAATTTTTGGCAATTCCAGATAAGTGTTTCTTCTGCTGCTAGCGATACCTCTGAATTCATTTTGGGAACAAATCCAATTGCAACTGATGGTTATGATTTTTACCTGGATTTACCTTCTGCTCCCGATAAACCATTTCCTGGTTTGAATGCTTATTTAAGCAGAGAAACTCCCGAAGACCTCAGTTTCAGGGATAAAAAACTTTCAGCAGAATTTCGGGAAGCTTTTTCCGAAGTAAACGAACAAGAAAAAATCTGGGACTTTAAAGTTGTTTGTAATTCCACTTCTCCTGTGGAATTTAATCTTAGCGATATAGACCTGCCACCTGATTATAGTGTAAAAATATACATTGCAGAACAGGTTTACAGCTATAATCATACAAATAGCTTTACTTTTATTCCCTCTGCACCAGGGGCTTTTACAGGAACAATTATTGTCTCTAACAGACCTGATAGTGCTGAGGACTTAATTCAGCCACCAATTTCTAAGGTTGCTATCTATCCCAATCCCTTCAATCCTTCTACTACTATTGCTTTTGATACTCCTGTTACTCAGGAAGTTGAACTGTCACTATATAACCTGAAAGGACAAAAAGTTCGCACCCTCTATAAAGGAATATTAAAAAGGGGTGAACATAAATTGATTTGGGATGGAAAAGATAATAACGGCAGAACTGTAAGCAGTGGAATTTATTTTGCCCAAATAGAAGCCGGAAAATATAGTCAAATCCGTAAAATGATGTTAATAAAATGAGGTCTGAAAGTCAAAATTTTACAGGTTTAGAGGTCTATGAGGCAGAGAAAGGAGAAAAATTATGCAACCGGGAAGAATATATCTTGATAATTGTGTAACTACCTGTTGTGCACCGGAAGTTATAAAAGAAATGCAACCCTATCTGGAAGAAAAGTTTTGGTTTCCAGGAACTTTTATTAGCACGGGAGAAAACACTAATAACTTGATAATTGAAGCTCAGAAGACAATAGCTGAAACTCTTGGAGCCAGCCCTAAGGAAATTCATTTTACTTCCGGCGGCACTTTGGCTAATAATATAGCTATTAAGGGGTTGGCTAATGCCTATAAACAGCAGGGAAAGCATATAATCGTTTCCGTTGTAGATTATCCTGATTTATTAACTAATGCTGCTTATTTGGAAAAGAACGGTTTTGAAGTAACTTACCTTTCTTCAGATAGCGAGGGTTTTATTTCCCTAAAAGAGTTGAAACAGGCAATCCGTAAAGATACAATTCTGTTTATGACTACGGCAGTAAATCATACAGTTGGAACAATTCAACCCTTATCAGATATAAAAGCTGTTTTAGATAGTGCTGACCATAAAATTTATTATCACCTGGATGCAGGCCAGGGCTATGGAAAAATACCTTTGAATGTAAATGAACTGGGAATAGATACAATGTCTATTAGTGCCCATAAAATACACGGACCTCAAGGTATTGGTGCACTTTATCAAAGAACGGGAACAAAATTGGCGCAATTGATTCATGGAATTAAAAGAGTGGATAATCTGCAAACAGGTGGTTTAAGTATTGCTCTTATTGCCGGTTTTGCTAAAGCTGTGGAACTTGCTTTCAGTGATTTTGAAACCAATATTGCTTACTTAAGAGAACTTTCCAATTACCTTTTGGAAAGGATAGAAAAGGAAATATCTGATGTTGAATTAAACGGTCCACGGGGAGAAAAAAGAGCTCCTCACAATATAAATGTTTCCATTGACTTTATTGAAGGTGAGGCAATTACGATGATGCTTGATCAAAAGGGAATTACTGTTGCTACAGGAAGTGCCTGTGCTTCAGAAGGATTAAAAGCAAATTATGTTTTAATGGCAATGGGGAAAACACATATCCAATCACACGGTTCAATGAAATTTACCGTTTCCCGCTATACAACTAAAACAGAACTGGATGAAACTGTTCAGGCATTGGCAGAAATAACAAAAGAACTGCGCAATCGCAGTCCCCTTTATTTAGCAAGGACTAAGGAGAAATAAAATGCAATACTCACAAAAGGTTTTAGACCACTTTATGCATCCCCACAATGTAGGCAAAATGGAAAATCCTGATGCTGTAGCTACAGAAGGAAGTCCTGCCTGTGGAGATCAGGTAACTGTATATCTGAAAGTAGATGACCAAACAAAAACCATTACCGATATCAGCTTTCTTTCTTATGGCTGTGCTTCCAATATTGCTACTGCTTCCATAATTACTGATATGGCAAAAGGAAAAACATTGGAGGAGGCAAAGAAAATTACCTGGCGCGATGCTATGGATGCTTTGGATGGACTTCCTCCCGTTAAAGTTCACTGTAGTGTTTTAGCTGCTGATACCTTACAATCGGCTATTTCCAACTATGAAATAGCTCATAACTTGAAAGAAGTTCCCAATTTCGGCAAGGCAACAATAGAAGAAGAACTGAAAAAAATTATCTATCCCCAGGTAGGCGAAGATATTATCTCTCTGAAAATGGTGAAATATATTGGCTTTCAGGATGGCGAAGTGACTATTGATATGAATATAATGAAATTTGATCAATGGCGGGAAAATATTGCAGAAGAAATTCGTGAACATCTACAAAAATACCCTGAAGTGAAGAAAATCACTATAAACTTCCCTTGATAAATAGGTTAACGGGTTAACAGGTTAACTGGTTAACAGGTGAAGGGGGTAAAATAGTGAAAATTCAAAAAAAAATCTAATTAGTGGCTAAAAAGATTAGAGAATGAGATTAAACGGCAAGACCAAAAATAATTAGGGGGAGAGGAAAATGCGTAAACTCCTGTTATCAGTTTTTTTGTTTTACACCTGTCTGAATGCAACCGTGATTACTATCGGAAATGAGAATCAACTGAATAAGGGTTTACCTATTGAGCCGTTTGCTACTTTCAGTTATTCACAGCAAATATATCTGCCTTCAGAAATAGGGTGTATGGGTATGATAACTGCTATTGGTTTTCAATACAATGTCATCAGTAATGTATTTTATAATGCCAATAAGAGCTGGAAAATATGGATGGGGCATACTCCTATAGCAGAATTTACAAATTGGCTTCCTATTGGCAGTATGCAAGTTGTTTATGATAATAATCTACAAGAAACAGATTTCCTTAATGGATTACCGGGGAATGGATGGTTAGTTATTGAATTGGAAACACCCTTTTTTTACAATGGAATGGATGCTTTACTAATTGCTGTAGATGAAAACAGCATTGGCAATGGCCATACTTCCGATGATTTTAGCTGTAGTTCCTGTCCTCTAAATTATGCCATTCAATATCAGAGTTCCCAAAATAATCCTGATCCTGATGCTCCTCCGGAAAGCGGCTGGACTTTGAAAAACTTTCGTAGTAACCTTCAAATTACTATTGAAGCCCAATATTACACTCCTGTTCAGCCATTTCCTGCCAATGCTGCAAACAATATTCCTGTAGATACAAATTTATCCTGGATAAGTATCTGTAATAGTTTTTCTCTTGTTTTAGGAACACATCCGGATTCTTTACTGCAATTAGTAGACCAGACATCTTTAACATATTGGCAACCGGAAACACCTTTTCAATTCAATAAGACCTATTATTGGCAGGTAACCGGTTATGCCAATGCTTGTGAATATGTTTCTCCCCTCTGGAGTTTTACTACCATTTCTGAATATATATCTCCTCCGCAGAATTTAACAGGTTGTTATAATGGTTCTGCTGTTCAATTAAATTGGAGTGCCCCGGTAACAGGCAATCAACATTATTACAAAATATACCGGAATGCTGGTTTTTATATAACTGCTATTGAATCAAGTTATTATGATTACAATGTTCAACCGGGCTTAAACTATTATTATTATATAACAGCAGTAAGTTTTTCCGGTTCGGAAAGCACACCTTCCAATGTAATAACAATCACTATTCCAGCTGGAGGAGCAGACAGAATATTATTTCAGGGATTTGAGGCCTGTCCTTCTTTTACAGGAATTATAGCTAACTGGCAGAATCTGGATTTGGATGGGTTTCCAACTTCTGAGTGGCAAAATATTACCTACCCCAATAATGGCAATCCGGCAGGTTGGCTTTGTTTTGAGCCCCAAAGTACTATTCCTCCTTTAACGGATCATCCGCCTTTTGAAGGCAATAAAATGCTTGCTTCAATTTGTTGTATTCCACCCCCTAATAACGATTGGCTGATTTCACCCGTAATTCATTTGGGAACTGATTCTACTCTGAAATTTAAAGCACGGTCAGCTTTTGCCAATTTTGGTCTGGAACGACTGAGTGTTCTTATTTCCAATACTAATAGCGAACCTGCTGCTTTTGTTCCATTACACCAAAATACCTATATTTCTGTGCCTGTGGAATGGACAAATTATGAATACGATTTATCTGCCTGGAATAATCAAAATGTTTATCTTGCCTGGCGTTGTCTTTCCGTAGATGCAATGGCTTTGTTTTTGGATAATATTGAGGTCTTTAGTAATAATGGATATATTTCCAATCAGGACTTAGAGCTTCCCGAACCGCTTTTTTGCTGTTATCCCAATCCTTCAAAGGGTTCTTTTACATTAGAGAGCAAAGATGAAGCTGCCTTTGATGTTGAACTCTATAACCTGAAAGGACAATGTTTATATAAGGAAAAGGGAATCAGAAAACTGCAAAGCGCTAATCTAAATTGCAATTTAGCCAATGGTATTTATTTTATTCGGGTTTCTAAAGCAGGAAAGATAGTTACTCTCAAGCAGATTGTTATAAAATAGCTCTTCTCCAATTTTATCTGCCGATTGCTTTTACATAGTAGAATTTCTTTTGGTCTGCAGCAGTTAGTTGATATTGATTTCCGGCAGTAGAAGTAAGCAAATTCCAGGGACCCGAAGGTAAGTCCGAAACATATATAGAGTAAGAAGACGCTGTAGGTATCAAAGACCAGGATAAGATAAAAGAATTTCCGCTTTGTGCAATTTCAACTTGAGGAGCGTCTAAGCCACCTGTAGAAAAACAAATATTGGGGCATTTTTTTATTTTTGTCCCATTACCAGTATTGGGAAAGAAATCATCAGAACATTTGTACACTTCTTTGTATATATTGCAATCTGTGTATCGGAATTGGGGAGCCGGACTTGCTGCACTTCCATCCCGGTTTTCCCACAAAATTTCCACTCCTGAATTCGGGTTAATAGTATAGGTTGTTAAAAGAGTAATAACGAACCAACCGGGTCCATTGAAAGTTATAGAACCATTATAAATTAGGGTTTTATTTTCATATCCAGGATGTCCAGAATTTGAATTACTATATTCAGTCCCGGTAAATGCTCCTATGTAAATGCTTTGATTTTCCATAAGATAATTAACCAGAGGAACGGAACCACCAATTTGGACAGCTATTTTAGTAATCTCTAATGGGGGTATAATACCGGCAGATTGAAGTTCTGAACTGGTATAAAAAAATTTACTCCATCCATAATTAAATGCACCATTAACCGGAACATAACTTTGTGCACCAGAACCATTCCCGATAATAAAATCCTCTGCTGACAAAAGAGAGAACATAACCATTACGATTATTAGTAAAGCTACCTTTTTTATCATAATTAACCTCTCTCGTTGTTTATTTCAATAGTATATATCAGTTCTGTATTTATTCTCTATTTTCCTTAATTACCTGTATTTAGTTTACTTTTTACTTATGAAAATGTTTACAGATTTCGTCAAGTTCTTTTTTTCTGCTGGAGGAACGACATCCCCGTCGTTCATAAAATAAAAGAAACAAACCTTTTACTGACTTAAGGTTGACCAGGAGGTCAACGATCCGGTTTTTTGGGGTTGACCAGGAGGTCAACTTTCCAGAGCTTTTTTAATAGCAGAACTTAGCAAAGCCGAGCTAATAGCATTCATACAATTGAAATGATGAAGAGGACATTTTTCTTTTCCGTGTAAAGAGCAAGGTTGACAAGGCAGTTCAGCGCATAAAATAATTGCTTTACTATTCAAAGGTCGGAAACCTAAACGCGGATGTGTTCCTCCAAAAATTGCTATTTGAGGTTTATTCAAAGCTGCAGCTAAATGCATCGGTCCTGTATCACCACTAATAATCAAGTTGTAATAAGTCAGTTCTGTTAAAAGTTCCCGCAGAGAAAGCGTAGAGCATTTATTTTTACAATTAGTAGAGCATTTTCGGGTTATGAATGCACATAGGTCGTTATCGGCGCTAGAACCGAAAAGTGTAAAATTGTATTGGGGATTGGAGTTTATCAGTTGAATCCAGTTTGAAGCGGGATATCGTTTGGTAAAATGATTAGCACCGGGGAAAACAGCAATTTTTATTTCAGGGGATAGATTATTTTCTTGTTTTGCAGAAAGTTCTGCTGAATTGGAAGGCGGTAACTCGTTTTCAGGCAGTCCGTTTAATTGGTTATTGAAATAAGCATCAAACTTCCTGAAATTTGGTAGTTCAGATAGCTGTAAACGAGGATAAGACCAGGGTTCATTTATTCCCAATTTTTTAAGAGCAGAGGCATAGAGATCAGTAGTGCTATCAATTTTCAGCTTCTTATTACCTTTCACAATACGCTGTCTAATCCTGCGTTTTTTATTGTAACGCACTTTTTGGGGAGCTCGCAGAAAAAGCATTAGTAAAAAAGTAGAGAACTTATTGTGCAAATCCAAAACCAGATTATATTTTCTTTTACTCAGCCATAAATGAAACTTCAATGTTTTCTCATAGACCAGAGGATGAACTGGTGGAGAAAACAATTCCGGCAATTCCTTAAATTCCTCTTTGCAAACATAATCAATATGGCAATCAGGATAGTGTTTTTGTAAAATAGCACAAATCGGTTGAGTGAGGATAATATCACCCATTGAAGAGAGACGCAGGATAAGAATATTCATTTAGATTGCATTAATTATTTCCGGCACCTTATCTATTACTGCAGCAAGTTTAGCTAAATCTTTTCCGCCCGCCATAGCAATATCAGGTTTACCACCGCCTTTTCCTTTTAATTCTGCAGCCAGTTTAGCTACAATCTTTCCCGCGTTATACCTGGGAATAAGATCAGCACTAACTACACACAGGATATTCAGTTTATCCTGATAGAGATTGAAGAGGACAGCAATTGTGTTTTGCATTTTGGTTTTTAGTAATTCTGCGGTTGTTTTTAGTTCATCTAAATTGTTAAATTCGGTTTGTGCCGTAATCAACAAATAATTTTCTTGTTTAGTAGCATTAGAAAGCAGTTCCTGAACAAATCTTTCCTTTTCCCCAGCTTTAGCGGTTTTAATTTCCTTTTCCAGAACGGAAATTTGTTTTAGGGTTGCTTCCAATTTGTTTTCAATGTTTTTAATAGGAGAATTGAGTAGAGCAGAAATACGGGCAAGTTTATCGTGCAAGTTCTCAACCCAGTTTAAGGCAGAAATACCTGTAATTGCTTCAATCCTTCTAATTCCTGCAGCGGAAGAGCTTTCGGAAATAATTTTAAATAAACCGATTTCACCTGTGAAAGATATATGAGTTCCGCCACAAAGTTCTCGGGAAAAACCCTCAACGCATACAACACGAACTTTTTCACTGTATTTTTCTCCGAAGAGAGCAATTGCACCTTCTTTTTTCGCTTCTTCTATATTTTTAATAGTTGTAATAACTTTTCTGTTATCCAAAACTGCTTGATTAACAATATGTTCCACCTTTCTAAGTTCTTCCCAAGTTAAGCTCTTGAAATGAGCAAAATCAAAACGCAGATAATCTGGATGAACTAAAGAGCCCTTTTGGACAGTATGCTCTCCTAAAACCTCTCTCAGTGCCTTATGCAAAAGGTGGGTAGCTGTATGATTTCGGGCTATATTTTGGCGTCTTGCAATGTCAATTTCAGCAGTAACCGCTGCGTTATTTATTGTTCCTCTTTTCAGTTTTCCGTAATGAATAATATATTCATCTTGTTTACGGACATCAGTTATTTCCAATTCAAATTCTTCATTATATATTTTTCCAGTGTCTGATACCTGTCCACCGGATTCAGCATAGAAAGGTGTTTGAGCAAGTTGAATCAGGATTAAACCCTTTTCTTGAACGGCATAGCGTTGAATATATGTCTGCCCAGTTGTTTTTGCGTAACCGACAAAGGAAGTAGGAGTTACAGGAGAAAGCTCAATCCAATCCTCATTATTAACATATAGAGTAAATTTACTTGCCTTCCTGGCGCGCTCTTTTTGGTTTTGCATTTCCTTTTCAAAGCCCTCATAATCAATCTTCAAGCCCTTTTCGGCAGCTAAAATAGCGGTTAAATCCGGCGGAAAACCATAAGTATCATATAAAGTAAAGGCATCAGAACCGGAAATAAGATTACCTTTCAGTTTTTGTGTTATCTCCCTAAATTTTTCCAAACCGGTATCTAAGGTCTTATTAAAGCGTTCTTCTTCTGCTTTAATCACCATTTTTATATAGTTCTCTTTGCCGTTTAGTTCACCGAAGTGATGTGCCATTTGCGCAATTACAAGCGGCACCAGTAAATGCAAAAAGGGTTCTGCAAAACCAAGCAAACGACCATACCTGGCAGCTCTTCTTAAAATTCTCCGTAAAACATAACCCCTTCCTTCGTTGGAAGGAAAACCACCATCGGCTAAGGCAAAACAGAGACAGCGAATATGATCAGCAATAACTCTATGTGGCATTCCTGTTTCCTGAGTGTAGGCAACTCCGGATAGTTCCTCAATTTTATTTATAAGCGGCATAAAGAGATCGGTTTCATAGTTACTGTTTTTATCCTGTAAAACCTGTGTTAATCGCTCAAAACCGGCTCCTGTATCTACAAATTTGTTTTTGAGAGGAGAAAGAGTGTTATCTGCTTCCCGGTTATATTGAATAAAAACCAGATTCCACAATTCTATATAGCGCGAGCAACCACCATTGATTTTACAGATATGACCTGGCACATTTTGCAGAGTGCAATGCGAGATACCTCTATCAATATGAATTTCCGAACAGGGGCCGCAGGGTCCTGTTTCTCCCATTTCCCAGAAATTATCTTTATCATCAAAATAGCTGATATGAGTTGGATCAATATCTGTTTCCTGTTTCCAGATTTCAAATGCCTCAGTATCAGTTTTGTAAACGGTAGCATAGAGTTTATCTTTCGGAATTTTCCAGACCTCAGTTAGCAGTTCCCAAGCCCAGGAAATTGCCTCTTTTTTGTAGTAATCACCGAAACTCCAATTACCGAGCATTTCAAAAAAAGTGTGGTGATAGCCGTCTTTACCAACTTGTTCCAAGTCGTTATGTTTTCCCCCGGCACGAATACATTTTTGGCTATTAACTACTCGTTTATATGTTATTTCCTTCTGTCCCAGGAAGATACTTTTGAATTGATTCATTCCCGCATTGGCAAAAAGCAGTGTAGGATCGTCTTCCGGAATTACAGATGAGGAAGGAACAAAGATATGACCCTTGTTAAGGAAAAAATCAATGAATTGTTGTCGTATTTCTTTACTGCTTAACACCTTAATTCCTTTATTCCATTTCCGGGGAAGAGTAATTTTCCGTTATCCATTTTTCTGCGCTCCAACCGGCTATAGCTCCGTCTGAAGTAGCAGTTACAACTTGGCGTAAAACTTTTTTTCTAATGTCACCCGCGGCATAAACCCCCGGCACATTGGTCTGCATAAAATCATCTGTAATAGCAAAACCTGCGCTATCCAGTTCAATACGCGATTCCAATAATTTGTTATTAGGCAATATACCCACATAAATAAAAACGCCATCAACGGGAATAACACTTAAGGTATTATTTTTTCTATTATAAACCTCCAATTCCTGCACTCTTTTATCCCCGCGAATTTCCTGCACTACACTATTCCAGACAAAGACCATTTTGGGATTTTTAAAAGCTCGCTCTTGAATGATTTTTTGGGCTCTGAGTTCATCACGACGGTGAATAACGATTACTTTTTGCGCAAAATGAGTTAAGAAAATTCCTTCTTCAATAGCAGAATCACCTCCGCCAATTACGGCTACAATTTTATCTCTATATAAGGCACCATCGCAGGTTGCACAGTAGGAAACACCATGACCGGCAAATTTTTCTTCCCCGGGAACATTTAAGCGCCGCGGATATGCTCCTGTACAAAAAATAACTGCTTTGGCACGATATTTGTTTTCTGTGGTTTCAACAATTTTACAAAGTCCTTCCATTCCCAGAGCTGTTACTTCTTCATCCCTAAATTCCGCTCCAAAATGTTCTGCCTGACGGTGCATTCTATCCGTTAGTTCATAGCCGCTTATGGCTTCAGCTAAACCGGGATAATTTTCCACTATTTCCGTAACATTTATCTGACCGCCAATTAGTCCTTTTTCCAAAACCACTGTTTTTAACCCGCTACGCGCACTGTAAATGGCAGAACTTAAACCGGCAGGACCGGCTCCAATGATAATTACATCATACATTATTTAATATCCTTTACCTGTTTTGAATAATAATAGCAAAAACACTAAGGCGGGCTCTTTCGTCAAGGAAAATTGAGTTGCTATATTTAATTTTCTTTTATCGTAAATAATCTCTTTATATATTATCCTCTCTTAGTGACATTATGTTGCCGATATGATTCCCTTATGATTCCCTTATCCGATATGGGAATCATACGGGAATCTTATCTTCGGCAGACAAGGTTGAAGTGTGGACAGAGTTTGCTGAAACTCTGCTATTAAGCTAAGAATCATTTACACCTTTACAATTTTGTTCCTTACGATAACTTTCGCAGCGTATACAACTTGTGACACTCTGGAACATTTTCTCTTACAGATTACACTGATATCACTGACTTATAAATAATAATTCTTCTCTGAAACTTAAAAATTTTATTCTCTTTACTATGATATATTTTTTTTCAGTCATCAATTTATGGCTGTCACGCGTCATCACGGCTAAAATAATTAGCTGTTGGCGTAAAAATTATTTCAGCAGTAACAACTCCTTACTTTCAGCTGCAGCAACGCCAAGGAATTTACTAATAGAGGATAAGCTGTTCTTTTTTAGTGAATAGGGGGAAGTATATTTTTTTCAGCAGGGCATTTTCGGGCAGGTTAAAATCCGGATCAGCACGCACAATTTCAAAGGCATCCTGCCTAGCTAATTTTAATATTACCTGGTCTCGCACAAGATTGGCAAAACGGAATTGGGGCATTCCAGATTGTTCATAACCGAAAATTTCACCCGGACCGCGCAGCTCCAGGTCTTTTTCAGCAATAATAAAGCCATCCGTAGTTTTAGTCATAGTTGTTAATCGCTGCCAGGCAACATTGCTAACCGGCTGATGTTCAATCAAATAACAGTATGCTTGAGCACTTCCTCTGCCAACTCTACCCCGTAATTGATGTAATTGTGCCAAGCCAAAACGCTCTGCATGTTCTACAATCATCACACTGGCATTGGGAACATCAACTCCTACTTCAATCACAGTAGTAGAAACCAGAATTTTTATTTCCCCGGCTTTGAACCTTTGCATAATGGCATCCTTTTCTTTAACGGGCATTCTTCCATGCAAAAGACAGGAGGAATATTCGGGGAAAACCTTTTTAGAAATATATTCATAAAGCTTGGTAGCATCCAGAAGAGCGATTTTTTCCGATTCTTCTACTAAGGGACATACAATATAAACCTGCCGACCTAAGGCAAGTTCCTGGCGCACTTCACTATAGACAGTATCAATTTTTGCGGAGGGACGAATAATTGTTCTGACCGGTTTTCGCGTTGGAGGCAGTTCATCTAGTATACTAACTTCCAAATCTCCATAAACAGTCATTGCCAAACTACGGGGAATTGGTGTGGCAGAAAGATATAATAAATCCGGATGTTCAGCCAATTTAGCTAACTTTGATCTTTGTTCTACTCCGAAACGATGCTGTTCATCAACACAGGCAAAACCCAAATGATGGAAATTTATATCTTTTTGTAACAGAGCATGAGTTCCGATAACAATTTGAGCATTTCCCTCAGCAATGGCTTTTTTAATTTCCTCTTTTCCCTTATAAACGCCACCCTTCAAGAGACAGACCCAGACCTCAAAACCCTTTAGTAGATTAGTGATTGTTTCATAATGCTGTTCTGCTAAAATTTCCGTAGGAGCCATCATTGCGGATTGATAACCATTTTCTGCCGCTAAAAGCATTGCAAACAGAGCTACAACTGTTTTTCCGCTACCTACATCTCCCTGCAGTAAACGACTCATCTGTTTTTCGGAACACATATCAGCAAAAATTTCCCACAGCACTTTTTTCTGAGCTTTAGTAAGCGTAAAAGGCAGGTTTTTATAGACCCCGGTAGTTAACTGCTTTTTATTGATGAACTGAATTCCTTTGGTTTTGGTGGTATGAAAGGTCTTGTGCCTTGCCCATAAAAGCTGTGTATAAAAAAAATCTTCGTAGGCAAAACGCCGACGGATAATTTCTATTTCTTCGGGATTCTGACCAAAATGCATCTTCTGGAGAGCAGTTTTTCTATCCAGGAAATGATGTTTGGCAACAATATACTCCGGCAGTTTTTCTTCTATAAAAACGGCATAAAGGGCAAAAGCATTGTAAATAAGCCGCCGCATAAGCTTTTGATTGATGCCTTCCGTTAAAGGATAAACCGGTAAAACCTCACGATTTTTCCAAAAATCGTCCTTCGTATCTTCCCAATCATCAATCAATTCAAATTCCGGATGCACCATCTCCAGCTGACCGTTAAATTCTGTTATCGTTCCATTCAGCCAAACTAACCGACCTGGTAAAAACATCCTTTCATAAACAGCCGGATAAGTAAACCAGGAACATATTATTCCTACTTTTCCATCACTTACACCTACACTTAAAATATTCCTGCCTTTTGCTGTCTGGTGAACATCTACCCAGGAAATTATTGCTGTAAAAGCTAAGATATCTCCCGGCTTCAAATCCTCTAAAGTAGCATTTAACTTACGACTGATATAGACCTTGGGAAAATGCTCCAACAAATCCATAATGGTCTTTATCCCCAGCTTGTTTAAAAGCTGTGCCCGATGTTCTCCAACCCCTTTCAGGTATTTAACTTCGCTATCTAAATTCGTGGTTTTTTTTCTTTCCGCCATATTAAAACCCAGCTTATAAAATATCGCAAAATTGTCAATTGGGGAAAACTTTTAATATCTAACCCTAAAACCTCCCTAAAAATATATCCCGTAACCAAGCTAAACCGCTAAACCTTGTTTCTTTTGCTTGACAGAATTCAGGATGTAGACGATAAAGTAAATATGATTAAATATGCCTGAAAGAACAGGAAATAGGAAAAAGATGCTAAAACACTTATTGATAGTTGTTTTGTTCCTGCTTATTTTTTTGATAGCTGAAGGACAAAACTTTGCCCAATTTAAAGAGGAATTGCTTAATACTGGGGATTGGAATATAGCTAGGCAGAAAATTATTGCCTATATTCCCACTACCAATAAGGTAGAAGAACTTAGAGAACTACAAAGTATCTGGGAAAGTGTAGAACCCGATGCCTGCAAACAATATTTCGGCAGTGCTGCCAAGAATAATCCTAATTCTCCTGTCTATCAATATCTTGCTTTACGCCTGGAAGAAGATGAAACACTCCAAATAAAAGGTGCAGAAGAACTTTGCCGAAATTATCCTGATTTTTATTGGGGTTACCGACTTTATATTGTGGATGTTATGGCTTGGTTACTTAATGCGGAAATGGAAATTCCAAACCCGCTAAATGGTCAGGAACTTGCCTTAAAAATCATTGATGAGGGCTATAAACACTTTCCTGATGACGACTATTTTCATATTTTTCAGTTTCATCGCTATCGCCTAACCAAAGATTATCCTCAGGCAGAAAGAGAGCTGAAACTGACAAAAGACCGCAACTTATTGAGGGCTAACTGGATGCACATAAAATATTTTCTGGTGCAGGAGAAGAATGCTCCCCTTTATAGTTCTTTTATGCCCCCCCTTTTATCAGAACTCATCAAAAGTGGTCAAATGGCTGCTGCTGATAGTATTTTTGCTTTTGCCGAGGGCTATGTGGGAATTTTACAGGAAACAGAAGATTGGCAAAGTTTAGAGCAATTTTTTGCTCAAAATCCTGTATTGCTGAATTCAGCTTCCTATTTTGATGTTTATGCAGGTCTTTTAGCTCGTAAGGAAAACTGGAATGCGCTTAGCAATGCACTCCTTTCCGCTTTTAACAAGAAAGTTATAGATAGTGAACACTTAAGCCAATATCTTGCTATATGGGAAGATAACCTTTGCCATCAACCCTATTGGCAGGAACTGAAACAAAAAGCAGAACCCAATTCAAACAAAACTTCACCTCATCAATAAAATGAAACTGAAAAACCCTCTGCGCAATTTTCTTACTCCCGATGAGCAAAAGATGCTGCTTTTCCTCGGGTTGATAATTCTGTGTGGTTGTTTTTTGGATTATTTTGGTTGGAATCCTTTACAGGCGTCTTCTCCGGACCTGGATTCGTTAAAACAAGTAGTTAAAGAAGATAAACCCCTGCAACTGGATATTCGCATTGCTACTTTTGAAGAACTTCTCTGTCTTTCTGGAATAGGAGAAAAAAGAGCCAAAGATATTATTGCCTATAGAGAAACAAATCCCTTTACCTCAGTAAACCAAATTATGAATATTAAAGGTATCGGAGCAAAGACCTACGCTAAAATATTACCCGATTTACTTGCCTTTGGCGATACTACAAATTTCAAGCTTGCTTCAACCCCTTCTTCCACTTCTAAAATCAAAAACAAAACATCTTCCAAAGCTGAAAATACTTCCATCATCAATATTAATACAGCTAACCTGGAAGAACTATGCACTCTTTCCGGAATTGGAAAAGTGAAAGCTCAGGCAATTATTGATTGGCGTAAGGAAAATGGCAGTTTTGCAAACATAGAAGATTTAATGAAAGTGAAGGGAATTGGACCCAAAACCTTGGAGAAAAACAAAGACCGCTTAACTGTGAAGTAATGATTATAAATGAAGAATGTGGTTGACGAGGAAGTCAACCTTCCGACCTGCTCAACCTTTTTTATGGGTGGTTGACGAGGACTTCAACCTTCCGGAAAAACGACGTCCCCGTCGTTTAATGGCAAATCAGGTGTTTCGTTACCGCTATATTTTCGGTAACGAAATAAGTCGGAAAGGGTGATTGACGAGGACGTCAACCTTCCGACCTTCTCAATCATCTATCCTTTTCCAGACCTTTGTAACGGCTTGTTTATCTCCACTTTGCACTTTTATCAAATAAACTCCGGCAGGAGTATTTTGTCCTTTATTATCTTGACCTTGCCAAAAGACCTTATTTTCTCCTGCGGTTACTACACTATTTTCACTATAAACTAATTGACCCTTGAGGTTATAGACAGAAGTTGTTAATAGAGCTGATTTTTGGATAGTGATCCCGATGCTCAGTCCAGAAGTAAAAGGATTGGGATAAACAGCATTGATTACCAACTCGGGAACGGCAGGCAAAACAACATCCTCTACATCATTTCCGCCCCATATTATAGCTACAAATTCCGGATGGTCAATATAAGGATTGCGGTTATTTTGGTAATTAAAAACACCCGTATTACGAGTAATTTCTGCTGCATCGGGAGGATCAAAGCTATGCCAGATAAGCAATGTAGGTAACATATCCACATTTTGCTGAATTAAACTTTCTCCACTGTAACGAGTGTAAAAATAAAGTAACGCTCTGGCAATATTACCCTTAAATTCATCTGCGGGCTCAAAAACCATTCTGTTCTGAGCATTATAACCCCTGTAACTTTGCCAGGGTGTATAAGTGTAATAAACAGTGGCAGTATTATGATTGGCAACTACATCAAAAGGATAATTACCCCGGGAACTGTTTACCACGGAATTAGTTATAAACAGATGATGGAGGTCTGATTTCTTTTTATCAGTATCAGTTCCATTGAACCAACTTTGCGCATAAGTATGTTCCGTATTGGGATTGGAACTTCCCGTATAGTTAAAACCCACATAATATTGCTGTCCCGTATACACACAGGTTACATAGCCATCAAAGTTATCCAGGGTTTGATAGAGAACAACCTTGGAAGCATCGTAACTGGTATTGGTATTATTGGAAATTAAATTCCGCAAACCATTGAATAGAGCATCACCAGTTAAATTAATGACGCCGTCATAATAATCTGCCTTCAGGCAAAAAGCAACACTGAATAGCAGTAAGAGCAGAAAAGGTTTTAGCTTATTCCTAAACATTTTTTCCTTATTTTAACAGCATAATTCGGATTGGGGATGTTCTCCCTTACTTGTAAACAGCTCATTTTCTATCAATTCAATCAGCAGATGGATAATAATTCCGTGAATTTCCTGAATGCGAGCTGTGTTATCAGAGGGCACAATAATTTCATAATCACAAAATCCTTTCAGTTTGCCACCTTCTTTTCCCAAAAGAGAAGCAGTAAAACATTCCTTCCTTTTAGCTGTTTCCAAAGCTTTGATAATATTGGTAGAATTCCCGCTGGTGGAAAATCCTAAAACCAAATCCCCTTTTAAGGCAAAAGCATCCACGCCTCTGGCAAAAACATTATCCCAGCCATAATCATTAGCTACGCAACTTAAATAGCCGGGATCGCTTAAAGCAATAGCGGAAAGAGCGTTACGGTCTTTATTAAAACGCCCTGAAAGTTCTTCCGCAAAATGAATAGCATCACACATTGAACCGCCATTTCCACAGGCAATAAGTTTTCCCTGTTTCAGCAAAACATCTGCCATTTGTTTTGCCATTGCTTCAATTTGTTTAAGAATGTTTTCTCTATTCAGTACTCGGGAAATTAGTTCCTGTGCTTCTTGGAAGGTCTCTCTAATTGTGCTGTTCAAGTTTAGTTGCTCCTTACAGATTTTCTTTCACTTTCACCCTGGTTTTCAATTCCTGCTCTTCTATATCATCAAATTCTTTCAAAATCTGATTGATCAGACGCACTCTTTCCTTATAGGGCAGAAAGGCACTTTTGAAACCGTTTAAAATGATATATTTCACAGTAGGATAATCCAAACCAAGTTCATTGATCGCCAGCATATATTCATCGGTAACGGTTGTATTACTTATCGTTCTATTATCGGTATTGATTGTTACCCGCAAACCATAATTAATATATAAATCAATAGGATGTCTGCGAATATCAGGAACAGCTTTTGTATGCAGGTTGCTGGTTAAACAAATCTCTAAAGGAATCCTGTGGTCATTTACATAATTTAACAGGTCTCCATCTTCCACCAAACGTGTTCCGTGTCCAATTCTATGGGTTCCACAATAATGCAATGCCTGATGGATACTTTCCGGTCCATAAGCTTCACCTGCATGTATAGTAATGTTTAGGTTATTACGCAAAGCCAGATCAAATGCCTCTTTATGGTCTTTAGCAGGATGTTTATATTCACCTCCAGCCAGGTCAAATCCGATAACTCCTTTGTTTTTGAAGGCAACTGCCAATTCCGCAAGTTTCAAAGAAGTATTGGGGTCCATATTTCTGATACCGCAAATAATAACCCCCGTCTTAATGCCAAAATCTTTTTCTCCCTGTTGTAAGCCATCAATAACTGCCTGAGAGATTTCTGTAAGTTTTAGTCCTTGGTCGGTATGCAAAATAGGAGAATAACGCACTTCCATATAACGCACATTTTCCGCTGCGGCATCTTCTGCCAGTTCATAAGCCGCGCGTCTTAGTCCTTCCTCATTTTGTAAAACGAGATTTACGATGGGAAAGGCGCGTAAATAATCATCCAAACTTGTTGTCCGCTCTCCGCAAACCAATAGTTTGCGTAATTCAACAGGGTCCATTGTAGGCAGCTTGATATTATACTTTTTTGCCAGATCAATTATGGTCTCAATGCGGACACTGCCATCCAAGTGAACATGCAAGTCCGTTTTGGGCAGTTTTTTAATGAATTCCTTTGTCATCTTGATTTTCATTTTTTCTTCCTCTTTCTTCTTTAACAGACATAATATTTAATAAAAGCCAAATGTCAAATAGTTTTTATGTTATACAGGCAAAATAAATTAGGTAAGAGAACTTATTGCTCAAAATCCCCAGATAATTTTCACTCTCTAACAGCTATTGAATCTTTTCCATATCATAAAAGAATCTGCCATAACTAATAGGGCATTTTAGCAACAAAGTTTTAGAGTTTGAGTTCCGGGCAAGAGCGTAACGCCAACCTTCAGGTTCTCTATTAAACTGGCTCACTATTCTTTTCAAGACATTCTTAGGATAGTTACTTTCCGGATCGGATTTTTTCCCCCAAAGATTTTCAGGTTTATTAGGAAGAGACGGTTTAGAAGGTTTTTTCCCAAAAACCTTTAAATAGGCATTTTCATCTGCCACCAGCCAAGATTCTATCATTGCTTTGGGAATCATTGGAATACCGATTACTTTATGGGAATAGAAGGAAAACCCGAAAGAGATATCCTGATAGATTATCTCAAAATCATTATTATCACAATCAACATAGCATATTGCCACTTTATAAGAATGTAAAATTGCGTATCTGCCAAGTCGTTCTGCTTTTACGGAATGGCCCTTCTTACATTTTACTTTCTGAATCTTTGGCAATTCATTTTTTCCTATGCCATCAATCTGTAGTTTTTTTGTAGAAGCATTTTTTATATAGGCAACAGCGGGACCATCTATCCACACAGAAGTATTGTAATCCTTTTTCCCTACATCCGTAGGACCTTCACCACAGACGATAACTTTAATTGTCATCCGGTTCTAATAATTCCTTTTCAGTAAGATTAATCCAGATTTCCCCCGGGCTCATATAATCCAGAAAGGTCTTGATTTTTTTTGTGTTAAAAACTTTCTTTGCATTGATACTGCCATCATTTTTTCTGTAAACATAGATAATATCTTCTGGCTTAAAATCATCCAGCATTAAGGAACTATGAGTAGTGAGTAATAATTGATGCCTGGTTTGAGAGGTGAATTCATAAAGCAGTTCTACTATTTTTGTAGTGATATAAGGGTTTAGTCCATTTTCAATTTCATCCAGCATCAGCAAACCGGAATTGTATTTAATATTCAAAAGGGCAACGAAAGCCAAAATGCGTAAAGTTCCGTCACTTATATGATAGGGTTTCACTTTAATTTTATTAGAGCCGAATTTTTCGTTTATAAATAACTCAACCCAACCTGGAGTTCCTTTGGTATAAGCATCAATTGATTCCATACTGCTTAAAATTGATTGCACTGTTTTAGTATAACTTTCCTTTTGTTGAGGATTCATCTGTTTTATGAAGGCAGCCAGTTGTTTTCCACCTACACCAATATCATCTGTAATTCCTCTACTTGATCTGCGCATATTTTCTGCTGCCAGGGTTTCAAAATTTGCTGTATGTTTAAGGAAATCTTTCAGCAGGCAAATTTCTTTATTACTAGCGAAATCAATAATTTTTAGCCCCGAAGAACCCAAAGACAAAGAGAATTCTGATTCTTGATTTTTTATTTTCTGATCAGGAAATGATTCATAAATAACAATTCCATCTTTATAGGTGTATAAAGGAATTAGCTTATTATCAAGCTCTTGCTGTTTATCTATGTTACAATATGATTTCTTCCATTTGCCATTTACTTTAGAAATGCTTTCCTTAATCAGATTAACACTAGTAGCAGAAATAAGCTTATATTCTATCTGCCAGATGAGAAGAAAAGTTTTATCATTCTCCTCAAATTCAAAAATTGACCTATAGGATAGAATGGATTTTTTAGATATTTGGGATTTAATATCGGAGACCTTCCATTTTTTATCCATTAAATATTCTGCTACATCTCTAAAAACGCAATTTGCCAGTAAATCCAATGCTTGCAGAATAGTGGTTTTCCCGGAAGAGTTGATACCAATTAAAACATTTATCTTATCAAGGTTTAAGGTAAGATCGGTAATACCTTTAAAGCCCTTTATTGTTACTTGTTTAAGCATCTCTTCCTCCAAGGCAGATTATTTATTTATCAAATTACACTGATATTATATTCTCTAATGATGTCAAGGTAAAAGCCGTTAACCATATCATTCAGGCAAGTTATTTATCTGGTTGGTAGTTTTGAAATGCAGTTTGGCAACTTCGCCGAGGCGTTTTTCTCCATATTTTTTAATAAATTCCTGAGCATAATTTATAACACTGCTGTTAGCGCTTTGAGGAAAATTCAGCTGATAGAATTTACGCATAGCATTAAATGCTTCCAGAAATTGATAGCGGGCAATAATAGAAGCGGAAGCAACTGCAGGATCAATTTCAGCTCCTGTTCTTTCAATGCAGGGAAGGGAGAATTTTTTCTCTTGTAAAGCGTATTTTGTTTTATGTGACATACTGAATTGGTCAACAAGCACTCCTTCACTTTCGGGATGTTTTTTCTGCAAAGCGATAATAGCAGTGGAGTGTAACCAGGCAAGCAAATCATTCAGGTTTTTCTTTTGAGCTTTGAATTTGGCTATCAATTCATTATATTTTTCCGGTTTAATAACAATACAATAAATGCAGTTAGCGTGATTTTTATAGAGATATTTGGCAATTCTGTTTATTTCTTCATTGTTTAGTTTTTTACTATCCATCACTCCGATATTTTTAAATTCATTTTCCCTACCTCTTTTAAAGGCAAAGGCGCAAACGACCAAGGGCCCAAAATAATCACCTTTTCCACATTCATCGCTTCCTATCCAGGCGTTCCAGGTATGCATTGGAGGAAGTTCTAATTGTAAATCTTCCTGGAATCTGCACAAGTCACCTAAGAGTTTTTTTAAGGGATTATTATTCCCTGTTGTAACTGTGGAAATTCCCTTTTTTGGGGAATAATAGATATTCAGAATGCTTTTATAGTTATTTCTGGAGACCTTTAATTGAACTCCGTAAGGAAGTTCTACTTGTTCATCAATGGCAATTCCTGTTTTCTGCAATTCAGGAAGCAAGTAAGACAGGTATTTTTCCAGTTCTTTATGCATTATCTTTTTGGAACTCAAGCACTTCGCCAACTGTAAAAAGAGAACCGCAAACAATTAAAATATCGTTCGGTTTACATTCTTTTACGGCCAAAGCATAAGCTTCAGTAACTGTATAAGCTGTTTTATACGGTATATTATATTTTTCTATAACAGCTACCTGTTCTTCAACTGAAGCGGCTCTTTCGGATTGATTTTGGGCAACATAGAATTGTTCCGCTTTAGGACAAAGGAGAGAAAGCATTTGTTTATAGTCCTTGTCTCTTAAGATGGAGACCATAAATTTTACTTTACGGTTGGGGAAAATTTTCTCCAGAGTGGACATCAATGCTTTCACACCATGCACATTATGAGCACCATCAACGATTATAATTGGCTTTTGGGAAAGCAATTGCATTCTGCCTTTCCAAGAAATATGTTGAAGAGCTTTCCGGATAATTTCTTCCGAAATAGGCAATTTTTTCTTTTCCGCATAGAGGATAAAGGCAGTAAGTGCAGTACCAATATTAATTGCCTGGTGTTCTCCTATCAGATTTGCTTCCAGATTTTGGAATTCATAATTGCCGAAATGAAAGTTAAAACTTATACCTGTTATATTATCTTTACTGATAGATGTCTGCCAATCGCGTTTATAGCGAAAAACAGGAACTTGTTTCAAGGCTGCTATACCTTCAATAATTGAGCGGGGGGAATCTTCTATATCACCTAAAACCAAAGGGATACCTTCTTTAATAATGCCTGCTTTTTCCGCGGCAATTATTTCTAAAGTTCCCCCCAGGGTTTTTATATGGTCAAGTCCAATATTAGTAATTACAGCAACATCAGGGGAAAAAAGGTTGGTGGCATCCAAACGTCCTCCCAAACCAACTTCAATAATAGATACCTCCACATTTTGTTCCCTGAACATTGAAAAAGCAAGAGCAGTAGTTATTTCAAAGAAGGATGCTTCCCATTTCTCAAACAGATTTTCATAGCGGAGGAAAGTATTAAGAATTTTTTCAAAGGAGGGTTCTTTACCATTTATCCGAAAGCGTTCACTATAGTTTATCAAATGGGGCGAAGTATTTAAAGCTGTGTTTAATCCACTATCCAAACAGAGAGCTTCCAGGGTAGCACAAACACTTCCTTTTCCATTAGTTCCTCCAATATGAAAACCGTTTAACTGGCGTTCCGGATTGCCCATATCTGCAAGTAAACCCTGCATTCTATTTAGTTCCAGTTTCACATTTCCGGAATAGCGTTTGAAGATATGCTCAAGAAATTCGTTGTAAAGCATCGGATTCTTTTGGCTGTATTAAAAGTTGCTATCTATAAAAGAATTCCAACAGCATCCTAGTTTCAAGATGCTGTTTGAATTTCATATTAACCTGAAGTGGAATAATTTTCGTTATTCAGTTATTCCGAATTTTTCGGGAAAAAGGATTGCTCTGAGGGCAGTTGTATTAGCTTTACGTTTAGCAAAGGCATCAGGATCGGTTTTCCAGATTTCAATATATTTATTTATCAATTCAACTTTTTTTGCACCATTTAAGCCAGTTTCGGAATCTATGTAAGCAATATCTTCAGTCATATAATTTTGCAGTTGAGTGGGTTCCATATTTTCATAGAACCCTTTTTCAATAATGTGTTTAGGAAATTGGGCAAGATTGGGGCAAATAACAATTACCCCATAGTTATGTTTTATTTCTGTTCCAATTTGTTCTGCAATATATTTTCCGTAAACAAGATATTCTTTTTTCTGGCGACTGGTTTCTGGGCAAAATAAACTGGAAGCCAAATAAGTATCCTTGGGATCTGTTTTTTTGCGGGTTTTTACTAGTATTGAAAGATCACCGTTAAAATCTGCATTTGTATCATGCATATAATCTGTTGTTGCCACCCAGATTTGTTTCATATTATTAATACAGTCCTCAAGGTTCTTTTCTTTATCCAGATTAAAGAAATTCGGAACTGCCAGGATAAATACCAAAGCAATGAATAAAATTATACTGAGAACAGTATATACCGAGATTCCATTTTGGTTACGCAGCATAAATAACTCCTGAATGAATTCTAAAGGTTATTGTTTTTAACAATGGCTATACTCGTCAAGCTTTATTTTTGGGATAAAGGATTTTTGTGATGTAAGAATAGGTTTCGGGAATGTCTCTAAAACAGGAACGGTAGTCCTTATCCTGTTCAATTTTAATGCCATTAATGCGGCGGTTAACATTACTTTCACCCCAGTTATAGGCGGCTAAAGTTAAACTCCAATTGTCATTATATTTGTTTTTTAAATAGACCAAATATTTAGCTGCCAGCTTTAAATTATACACCGGTAAAAAAAGATAACCCCTTTTATGCTCTTTATGAATATAGAAAGCAGTGGATTCCTTTATTTGTCCCAAACCAATAGCTTGAGCATCAGAAATGGCAAAACTACGAAAAGAACTTTCCGTTTTAATCAAACGGTAATATATAACGGGATTAAGTCCATAATAAATTGCCACACCAATAGTTGTAAATCGCAGAGAAATAGGATTATACACCAAAATAAGTAAAATAAACAACACTAGAAGAATGCTGAAAATCCTTCCAGTATTGTGTTTTTTATCTTTTTTATGTTTACTTTCAGCCATTAGAGCTTTTCTTTTCTTACTTTTATTTTGTCAGTATTGCTTTTTAGTTATCTTCTATTAGCGCAATTCCTTTTTTTACTGGTTTTGGTAACTGTTCGGTAAGTTATCTATATTTTTTCTAATAGCAAAAACAGGATAGTTACACCAGTTTTTTCTTCATTTCGCTGAGCTTTAAAATATGACTTACTTCCTCATTGATTATTTTCCTTAAAGCATTATGTGTTCTGGCTTCGTTGATATTGTCAGAAATAGTATGAAAATAGAGCAGAGTATCCTTTTCAAAAGAAATTGCATTATCCACGATTTCTTTTATGTCTTTAGCTTTAGTAGCCAGTTGAATCGCTGAAAACTCACTGTTAAAAATCCTGCTTTCTACAATTGTTTTCAAGTATTCAGCAATAAGTTCCCAATCCACAGAGAGCTGTAAAACCGTCAAATCTACTTCATTTCTCAAAGCCAAAAAGGTTTTTTCATGTCTCAATTCTTCATCTCGTAAATAAATTAAAAAGTCCTTTGCTTTTTCATCAAGGTCTTTTCTTTTAGCTGCTTCATTATAGAAAGCATAGCCACTCCGTTCAATTTGGACTGCCATTTCAATTACTTCGTTTACAGAATATACTGCCATTTTTTCCTCCCTAGAAATTATTTTTCCCTTTTTATAATAATATAGAGAGAAGTCAAGAAGAAAATACAAAAAAAAAGTGAGATAGCAAGATAGTGAAAGAGCAGATTGTAAAGACCGTAAAAAAGTTTAGAAGGTTTTATACCGGATAGTTGACATCCTCGTCAACCAAAATCACCGGATGGTTGACATCCTCGTCAACCAAAATCACCGGATGGTTGACTTCCTCGTCAACCTCTCGTTAAATTCACATTTTTTTATCATAATACTCCCATATCTATCCCTTATGATTCCCATATCGGATATGGGAATGATATGGGAATCTCATAATCTGCATAGCGCAAAAAAGCAGGAATTGTTATACAACTAGTTTGGGATAGAAAAAGAGCAATTTCTCCGGATAACTTTTGTTTTGACTCACAATTTTTCGGTTTGTAGACCAGTTGTAGTGTGGTTGACAGTCAAAAAAACATTGTGGGATGTGGTTTCATTGCAGGCAGATGAAAATTGTGAGTCAAAACATTTATCAGAACGGTTAAAAGTGAAAAACATTGTGGGATGTGGTTTCATTTCAGGCAGGTGAAAATTGTAAGTAAAAACTTCCCGCTCTAATTCCCTTCAATCTATCCGGCTTTACTAACTCTTTTTTACTTTCTGCGTTCTAAACTTTCCTGCCTTTTAAGAGAAACCCGATTCCGATCAGCGCAGGCAAAACATCATGAATGAAAAATAAAGTTAACGATACTGAGACCGCTTGCTCTGGAGAAAAACCCGCTCCTGCTAAAAAATGAATGGCAAAACCCTCCCGCAATCCCAAACCGGAAATAGTAATAGGAATGGTATTGGAAAATTGAATTAGCGCCATTCGTATCCAGCTCTGCCAAAAGTTTATAGCCGAAAAACAATTTAAAATCAACCAATATTGTCCAAAACAGAGCAGATTACTGAAAACCTGAACGGATATAATTTTGGGAAATTGAACAGAATAAGGCGCATGCAATGCAGAAAATCTTTTATTTGCTCCTAAAATAAACTTTACCAGAAAAGGCAGAAAAATCAGGATAAGTAAAAGAATCATCCAGAACCATACAGGAATTTTCCGATAATATAACATTCCTGCAAGAACAGCAAAAAACCAGGTTGTCCAAGTCATAAAGCTCTTTTCCGCAATTGAACTCCAGAATGAAGAAAGCTTACTGCTATTGGGAACATAAAATATTTTGGCAAAACTGGCAGGACCTCCCGGAACTGCAAAACGTAAGGTCTGACCAATCAAGTAGGAACTGATAACCTCTTTTTTTGGTGCTTTAAATAAAGTATTAATCTGCAGAGAAAAATACCAGTTATGAAATTGTAGAAGATGCCTGATAAAACTTAAAACAAGCAGCAGAAATACTATACCTAAGGGCAGGGAAATTATATCTTTAAGCGCACTTCCAAGATCAATTTTGCGAAATATCATCCACAGAATAAAAATACTTAAGGCAAGCTTGATGAAATATAAGATTACTTTGCCCTTAGCGCTTTTCCGGAAATTATTTATACCACTTAAATCCATAGTTTAATTCTGAAACTGGACAATTGTTTGCTGTAATGTCTCTGTAATTAAATTCATTGGAGGAAAGGCAATATAACCACTGTTCATCATTTCCAAACAAAGAGCACGAGTTGTGTTTATTTCCTTTTGCACTTTCCTGAAAACCTCTTCATAAGTTAAATTTAGTCCTGCAACTCCTTCAGCAATAGCCTGCCTGGCTACAGCCGCAGCTTCATAAGTAAAAACATCTTCTTCATCCATTTGGGGAACAATATTTTCCGGATTCAGACCTCTTTTTTCTGCATATTCAGCTAAAGAATGAGCCGCTGCAATAGCCATTGTATCAGTTATTTTACTGGCTTGCACGGTTAAAACCCCTTTCAGGATACCGGGAAAACCACAGGAATTATTTATTTGATTGGGAAAATCACCCCTACCTGTAGCAACAATAAAAGCACCAGCTTTTTTAGCATTGTAGGGATAAATCTCGGGAACCGGATTGGCACAGGTGAAAACAATAGAATTTTTTGCCATTTTGCTTATCCATTCTGGCTTAATTGTTCCCGGACCGGGAGTAGAAAGGGCAATTAAAACATCCGCATCTTTCAGGCAATTTTCAATACCTTCCAGGCATTCAGGATTGCTGATTTGAGCCAAAGACCACTGCCGAAATTTAGCGGGATTGTTTTGCAGGTCTTTTCGCTTTGTATGGATTGACCCTTTGCTGTCAAAAATAATCAGGCGTTCAGGATTTAAACCACTCTGTAAAAGAAAACCAGCTATAGTAGTATTAGAAGCTCCTGCTCCGTAAAGCACGCATTTTATTTTAGCAATTTCTTTATCTGCTAATTTTAAGGCATTGATAAGTCCTGCTAAAGTTACACAGGCAGTTCCCTGAGCATCATCATGCCAAACGGGAATTGAACAGGTCTCGCGCAGCTCATCTAAAACAAGATAACAATTCGGTTGGGAAATATCTTCCAGATTAATTGCTCCTACAGAGGGCTGGAGCATTTTAACAAAATCAATAATTTTCTGGGCTTGGGGCTTGCCATTTTCAGCGCGACTATCAATACATAAAGAGATGGCATCACAAGCACCTAAGTATTTCATTAACATTGCCTTACCTTCCATAACTCCTAGTCCTCCTGCAATTCCGCAATCGCCATCTCCTAAAACCCGGGTGGAATCGCTAACTACAGCTACCAAATTACTTCTATTTGTCAGTTCATAGGACTTGGCTATATTATCACGAATAGCAGTTGAAACAGAAGAAACCCCTGGTGTATACCAAACATTAAACCAATTGAAACCCCAAATTCCTGCCTTAGGTAAGGTCTGCATTTTGCCTTGATAATAGGAATGCATTTTCAGGGAAAGCTGTTTTAAAAAGAAGGTCTGAGCAGAGGACTTTTTTTCCGGCGGAAAAAGAGCAGAAAAAACCTCTGCAAGGTTGGAAAGGTCTGCTGATAATTCTTTCATCTTTTTTCCTTTGTGCCAAAAAAGTGAAGTAATTGCTTTTGAGAGACAGATTTTTGTCAAGCGGGGAATGAAAAAAAGAGAAAATATGGAATGAATTAAGTCAGAAGTCGTCATTGCTAAAAATAACTATTACCTTTCCTGCACCCTCTCCACCAATGATAAACTTTTTCCCCGGAAATTTGATTTGACAAAATAAAGACAAATCAGAGTTTGACTTAATAAGGTAAAAGAAATGCTTACTATAAGTTCCTTGTCTAGAGAAAAAGAAAAGAAGAAGGAATTTCTGCCTGGCAGAAGAAACAATTCCTGTTTTAAAGTCCAAAATATATACACTTTTGCCACCAAAAAAGGGGAAAAGTTTTTTCTTGATACCGAATTTAACCCAAAAAATATGCTAAGAAATAGAGAGGATAACTGATGCAGTCCACAAAAGATGCCATCCAGGGCTTACTGGAAAAAGAAGAAAAAATACTTCAAATGGGCGGTGAAAAAGCCGTTGCCAAACAAAAACAGGGGGGTAAATTAACTGCTCGGGAACGACTTGACCTCCTTTTTGATGAAGGCACTTTTCGGGAATTGGATATGTTCGTTTCGCACCGCTGTGATAATTTCGGAATGGGAAAAATAGAAATTCCTTCCGATGGTGTTATTACAGGTCATGGTTTAGTTGCTGGACGTCCTGTTTTTGCTTTTAGTCAGGATTTTACTTCCCGGGGTGGTTCTTTAGGAGAAATGCATGCTGCTAAAATATGCAAAATTATGGATATGGCATTAAAAAGCGGTGTCCCTTTAATTGGTATTCAAGATTCAGGTGGAGCAAGAATTCAGGAAGGTGTAGATGCTCTAAAAGGTTATGGAGATATCTTTTTTCGTAATTCCCGTGCCAGTGGAGTTATTCCTCAAATTACAGCTATTATGGGTCCCTGTGCAGGTGGAGCTGTTTATTCTCCGGCAATGACTGACTTTGTTTTTATGGTAAAAAACACCAGCTTTATGTTTATCACCGGTCCTGATGTAATTCGTGCTGTAACAGGTGAAGAAACAAATCAAGAAGAATTAGGTGGGGCAATGGCTCATAATAGTAAAAGCGGAAATGCCCATTTTGCCTGTGAAAACGATGCCGATGCCATTCAAAAAATAAAAGTTCTGCTATCCTATTTGCCTTCCAATAATATGGAAGAACCACCAAGAGTTCAAAACACTGATGACCCATGGCGTTTATGTCCTGAACTGAATTCTATTATTCCGGATGACCCTAAAATGAGTTATGATATGAGAGATGTGATTCATAGCGTTGTAGATGACGGTATCTTTTTTGAGCCCCATTACTACTATGCACAAAATGTGATTATTGGTTTTGCCCGCTTAAATGGAAGAGCAATTGGTATCATAGCCAGTCAGCCAACAATTTTAGCTGGTTGTTTGGATATAGATGCTTCTGATAAGGCAACGCGTTTTGTGCGTTTTTGTGATGCTTTCAATATTCCTTTGGTAACTTTTGTGGATGTGCCAGGTTACCTTCCGGGAACTCATCAGGAGTGGAATGGAATTATTCGTCATGGAGCAAAACTTTTATGGTGTTATTCTGAAGCCACAGTTCCCAAATTGACAGTTGTTACGCGCAAGGACTATGGTGGCAGCTATATAGCTATGAGCAGCAGACATTTAGGAGCGGATATGGTTTTTGCCTGGCCCACTGCGGAAATAGCTGTTATGGGTGCTCAGGGTGCTGCCAATATTATTTTCCGGAAAGAAATTGCGGCTGCTGAAGATCAGGAGAAAAAAAGACAGGAAATGATTCAAATTTACGAAAAGGAATTCAATAATCCCTATGTAGCAGCTGCGCGGGGTTATGTGGATGCTGTTATTGTTCCTGCAGAAACTCGTAAACGCTTAATTGACGCTCTGGAAATACTTTGCACCAAAAGTGAAAGTTTGCCACCCAAAAAGCATGGCAATATACCGGTCTAAAAAACAAGGAACGGAAAAAAGATGAAAGACAATAAAGAAATTGCTGCTATTGGAGCTGTAATAGCCCTCATTCAAAGTGAAGAAATATATATAACTTATAAAGAACCTGTAAGAGGAATTCCTTCTCAACCCTATACTGCTTACGGCAGAGAATTAACAATGCATTACCGAGATTTAACTCAAAGAAGAATAATTAAAAGAAACAGATAAAAGGAGATATAAATGGATAAACATAGTTGCGTAGAAATGGCTACTATGCATTATGAACCGAACCGTCCTAAAGCGGAAAATCCTGTTAAAGTTCAGGATTTAACTTTTCGGGATGGACATCAGTCACTTTTTGCTACCAGGGGCAGAACCGAAGATATGCTAAATGTGGCAGAACTGATGGACCAGGTTGGCTTTTACTCTATGGAAATTTGGGGTGGAGCAACTTTTGACACTATGCATCGTTTCCTGGGAGAAGACCCCTGGGAAAGAATCAGGGTGCTGAAAAAACATATTACCAAAACCCCGTTTTCAATGTTATTAAGAGGACAGAATCTGGTTGGTTATCAAAATTATGCGGATGATGTGGTAGAAGCATTTGTTCAGCGCTGTTGCGATAACGGTATTGATATTTTTCGGGTGTTTGATGCTTTAAACGATTTTCGCAATTTTATAACCGCAGTTAAAATCATCAAGAAAAACAAGAAGGCATTTGAGGGTGCAATCTGTTTTTCTTTAACTGAACAAAGAATGGGTGGGGAAATTTATAATATTGATTATTATGTTGCTAAAGCCAAACAACTGGAAGAGCTTGGTGCTGATACAATTTGCATTAAAGATATGGCTGGCTTGATTGCCCCTTATGATGCTTATGATCTTATAAAAGCACTGAAGGAAAATGTGAAAGTTCCTGTGCATTTGCACACTCATTTCACTTCTGGAATGGGAGATTTGGCTTTGTTTAAAGCAATTGAAGCAGGAGTTGATATTATTGATACTTGTGTAGCACCTTATGCATATAGAACTTCTCATCCGGCAATTGAACCCCTGGTAATTTCCCTTTTGGGAACCAATCGCGATACCGGTTTTGACATCAAGCTGCTGAATAAAATCGGCAAAGAAATGGAGAAAGACATCCCTAAGTATATGGAATTTGCAGATACAACAAAATTCTCCATTATTGACACCGATGTAATCATTCATCAGACACCAGGTGGAATGCTTTCCAACCTGGTAAATCAATTACGCCAAATGGATGCTTTGGATAAGTTGGACGATGTGTTTAGAGAAATCCCTAAAGTGAGAAAAGACCTGGGTCAAATTCCTTTAGTTACTCCTACCAGTCAGATTGTAGGTATTCAGGCAGTTAATAATGCTTTGTTTGATAAATATGAAGGAGAATATTCCCGGATTACGGAACAGGTGAAAGACCTTTGTTATGGTTTATATGGAAAAACTACTTTACCTATCAATCCGGAAGTGCAGAAAAAAGCATTGAAAGGTTATCCTAAAGGAGAAACACCGATAACCTGTCGTCCCGGAGATGTAATTCCTCCAGCTATGGAACAAGTTCATAAAGAATGCGAGGGCTTGGCTAAAAACATTGATGACGAGCTGATTGTTGCCCTCTATAACATCACTGGCAAAAAGTTCTTAAGAATTAAATATGGCTTGGAACCAATGCCGGAAGAAATGAAACCCAAAACCCTGGAAGATATTAAAAAAGAAGAAGAACTGATTGCTAAAGCCAAAGCAGGGAAACTGATAGAAAAACCAGAACCGCAGGAAAAACCTAAAGACCTGCGTCAGTTTGATGTTTTTGTGGATAATACTTATTACTTGGTAGAGGTCTCTGAGAAAGGTGGAGCCCCTAAGATTGTTTATTCGCGGCCTGTTCCCCATAATTCAGAATCGGCGAAGGTTATAAAACCGGCTAATAATCCAGGTCCAATGATAAATACTTCCAATCCTGCTTCTGAACCAAAACCTGCTCCTGTAGCTAATTCGGAAGGCGGTACCAAAATAACTGCTCCTATGCCGGGAATGTTCATCAGATACGAAAAAAAACCTGGTGATCCTGTTAAACAGGGAGAAACCGTCCTCGTTTTGGAAGCAATGAAAATGTATAATAATATACCTTCTCCGGTAGATGGAGTGCTTGTAGAAGCACCTTTTAGCGGAGGAGCTAATGTTGCCAAAGGTGATGTATTAGCTATTATTAAATAAACAGGTGGTAAAATGCAAGTAAAAAGTCAAATAATGGACAAAGACCAAATGGAACGTTCTCTGCAAAGAATGGCTCATGAAATTATAGAACAGAATCGCGGTTTGGAAAAAATCCGTCTGGTGGGTATTCGTTCACGGGGAGTTCCTTTGGCAGAACGTCTTTCCAGTTATTTAAAGCTTATCTCCAATCAGGAAGTTCCGGTTGGCATTCTGGATATAACATTGTATCGTGATGATCTTTCTACTATTAGTCATCAGCCGGTTATTAAGGGCTCGGCAGTTGATTTTGATATTGAAGATGCAGTTGTTGTTCTGGTGGATGATGTTCTTTATACAGGAAGGACAGTTCGTGCCGCTATTGAGGCTTTAATGGATTTTGGCAGACCGAAACAAATTCAGCTGGCTGTTTTAATTGATCGGGGACATCGGGAGCTGCCTATTAAAGCGGATTATGTAGGCAAAAATGTCCCCACTTCCAAAGAGGAAATAATTAAGGTCTCTCTGGAAGAAATTGATGGTGAAGATAGTGTTAAAATCGTTTTGGTATAAATATCAGGAACGCTATCAAGCAATAAAATCGGTGCTTTGTGTAGGGCTGGACCCTGAATTTGGGCAGCTTCCGGAAAGCGCAAAAAAAGCCGCCAATCCTATTTGGGAATTTAATAAAGCCATTATTGAATCAACTGCTGAATTTGCTTGTGCCTATAAGCCCAATTTAGCATTTTATTTAGCAGATGGAATTCGCGGTTTGGATGCACTATATAAAACGGTGGAATTCATTCCGGAGAATATTCCTGTGATTTTGGATGCGAAAATTGGTGATATTGGCAATACTATGAATGCCTATATATCTGCTTTTTTTGCTGACCTCAAAGTTGATGCCATCACAATAAATCCTCTTATTGGAAGTGATGTTATGCAACCGGTTCAGGAAAGAAATGCTTTTGCTTTTGTTTTGTGTTTAACTTCCAATCCTTCTGCTGCTGATTTTTTAAAAGAGGGTATGGCAGAAAAAATAGCTTACTGGTTACAGAATTATCCCCAAGAGAATTTCGGAGCCGTAGTTGGTGCAACTTATAGTGCAAATTTAAAAACAATGAGGAATTTACTACTAAACAGAATATTGCTTATTCCCGGAATCGGAGCTCAGGGTGGAGACCTGAAAACAGTTTTACAAGAGGCAAAAGATAGTTTTGCCACACCCAATATTTTGGTCAATAGCTCAAGAGGCATCATTTTTGCTTCCCGGGGAAAGGATTTTGCCTCTGCTGCCAGGAAAGAAGCAAGAAGATTAACCCGGGAAATGAAGAATGCATTAAGTCAGGAGTAGTTACTAAATAATAAATATTAATAAGATAACTGGATTAATGGGATCAGCAGGATTGATGAAATAAGTAATATTACATCTAAGGGGCTTCTTAATCCGTAAAATCCGTGTTTCTGATCTGTGTCGTCTAATTTGCTTTTTCTTTTTTTTCGCTTATTTTTTTATAGAGCTCACAACGAGCTTGGTTTAATATTTTATTAACTCTTTTTAGATAAAGAGGAGGAGAAAATGAGGAATATTTTTATCTTTACACTACTGATTTCGGCAGTATTTTGTTCTGCCTTTCAAGTTGATACCTTCGGACCTGTAGCAGATGATTTTTCTTGTGCCAATTTAGATCAGATGCCGGCGAGTTTTGGAATTCGGATAAATAATCAGGAAAAACTTTCCCTTTGGGAAAATGGTGTCTGGAATAGTTATTCCTATTTTGTTAATCCGGGTTTAACTATTAGAGGCACTTGTATGTTGAATGCGGATACAATGCTGGTTGCTATGGGAGATTTAACTTACAGCGATGGAATTTATAACTTTGATGTTAACACGCATACCTGGCAATTGAATAATTGGTCTATGGTGCCTAATTTTGTAAAGTCCAATCCCTATAACCAATTGTATTATGTAGGTGAAAGGGATGGTCTATTTTATTCTGCAGATGGATATAGCTGGTCAATGATAAGTTCTCTCGGTTCTAATGAATGTAATTCTATTGCCTGGTATAACAACAATGTTATTACAAATAATGGACAGATTGTTTATTATTCAACTGATAATGGTGTTAGTTGGCAGCAATCGTCAATTAGCAATTTGCGTAGTTTTAGGTTTAGTGATAATGGAGTTCTTTATGCCATTATGGATGTCTTAAGTGATTCGGATGGACTTTGGCTTTCTAATGATTTTGGCGCAAATTGGACAAATATACTATATACTTCTGCTCTTTCTTGCATTGGTCCTATTTACAATGATAGTGTAACCCTTGGCTGGAGAGAAAGTTATGCAGATAGCTGCTTTGTCGGTATGCTGAATTCTTCAGGAGAGGTAACCTTTTTTAATCATCCTGCTCTTAACGCACCAGTGAAACAAATGGACAATTTTCCCTATATTAATACCCCTTCCTTTTATGTTTTGAATTCCAGTGGTTGTTTTTATGTGACAAGTTTTCTGGTAGGAACCGAAGACCCTGTTATTCCTGAAATTCCACCAGCTAAAATATCTGCATTTCCGAATCCGGCAATATCTTATGCTGATATTTATTTAACTAAAACCGGTCCTGAACCCTGTGAACTGAATATCTATAACCTTAAAGGTCAGAAAGTGAGAAATTTGAAGGTTACAAAAACATTAAAAGAACAAACCCTATCCTGGGATTTGAAAGATAATCACAGTTCTCCAATATCTGCCGGAATGTATCTTCTCATTTTGCAGGATACAAAAGGAAACTGCCTGGCAAAAACAAAATTAGCTGTATTCAAATAAATGGCGGGAGGTTTTGACTAACAATTTTCACTTCCCTTCAATGTAACCATACCCCATCCTCTTATTCATATACAATTGGTCTACAAACCGATAAATTGTGAATTAAAACAAAAGTCATCCGGAGAATTTACGCTTTTTCTACTATAAAATATTTGTGTAACAATTCTTGCTTTTCCGCGTTATGCAGATTATGAGATTCCCATATCATTCCCTTATCCGATATGGGAATCATAAGGGAGTCATATCGGATTGTTATGGAGAAAAATTATGGATTTTTATGGGTTATGATATTTATTCTATTTGCTAATGGGAAGCCGGGTTGTCCTTTTATTTTGACTCACAATTTATCGGGTTTTAGGCAAGTTAAAAAGTGCTTGTAAGTGAAAAACATTGTGGGATGTGGTTTCCTTGCAGGCAGGTGAAAATTTTTAGGCAAAACCTACAGGCGTTAAAATCGTGAATTTTACTCAACTTTCTCAACCCTCTCAACCTTCTCAACCCTTCTTTACGAGGGGTTGACGGGGAAGTCAACTATCCTGTGATTTTGGTTGACGAGGAAGTCAACCATCCTGTGATTTTGGTTGACGAGGAAGTCAACCATCCGGTATTAAACCTTCTCAACCTTCTCAGCTATATTTTATTTGTTACTTTTCTCTGAAATAAAAATAGCTCCAAGATTATCAGGATTGTATTTAGCACGGAGTTTATGGTATAAAGAAGCAATTTTTATAGGCAACGGGCTATATTCATCCAAAATTTGAATTAGTTCTATTTTACTGATAGCTTTAAGGAGTCCATCGGTAGTTACCACAATTTTATCTCCCGGATTTAAAGAAGTAACTGCCGAGCTAAAATCAAGCTTCAGGTTCGGATAATCGGTACCAAAGTAATTTGTTATAGGGCTATTAGGAATATTTTCCCACAATACATCAAGTTTATTCAGCCGTTGTAAATTTTTGTGTCTGTAAAGCCAAATTTCAGAATCGCCAGCATTTACGGTGAGAAATTTGCCTTCCTGATAGATTAAACCGCAAAGAGTGGTAGCGGAATCAAAGAATTCTCCTGGTTTTCTATTTTCCGTAACTAAACGCTGATTTACATCTTGCAGGAAGCTATTTATTATCTCCTGCCAGTTTTGTTCTGCATTTAAAGTTAAACATTGCAGCTGTTCCAAAACAAATTGAGCGGCATTTGCACTATTTGCCAAAGAGCCAATTCCATCTGCCACGAAACAAAAAAGGGTGTCAATGTCCTGTAAATGTTTAATCCCTTCTGCTAAAAGGTCTTTGTTTACCAGAACTCTGTCCTGATTGTTTTTACCGCTGTTGCCGTCAAAGCAGAAACAGGAAACATCAAACTGCATTTTTTGTAATCCTTCCTTCCTTTCAAATTACTATAATAGTCAGTTCCTAAAAAATGACAAGCACTTTTTCAGACACCTTGAATTCAGAAAAAGGATTTGACAGATATTCACTTAAAGCGGATTGTGCTTAAAATTAACCTGCGAATGAGTGCAAACAAAGGAGAACTAATGCCTGGAATAAATTGCCTGATAAACCCTAAAGGTATAACACAGCAGACCCAAAATACAGTAGACGATTACCTGTAAAGCTTTGGAGACACTTTTCCGCATCTGAAATTAGCATCCCTTTTACCTTGCAGAGAAGTGCTGATAACAATTTCTCAACATAAGGGCTATCAGGTTTATACAGAAGAATTTCTGGGCTGGCAATGCAGATTCCAATGGTACAAAAGAAGGATAATCTGTTATATTACCGTTTTTTAGCTGCGCTTTCTCCGGCGCTGGCAAAATTGAGATATGCTCAGCATCAATGGTCTCCTGCGAAAATACAAAATCCCTGCTACCGTTATTTAGTAAATAAAACACGCAACTTCCGCATTCAATAGAGAAAACCAAAAGCAGACCTCAATTGGCAACCGAAATTTGGAGAATAGGAATATTTAACAACCCAAATCCTGAAACAATGCCCAAATCATCTTCTCCAGGATATTATGCCGGGTGCTAAAAATATTATTAAATTAGAATACCTGCAAAAATTAACTCCTAATCAACTCGGAACTCTATACAACTGCCTTTGTGTTATTACTGATAAGTGTAGACGAAGCTCACCGTAACTTCACATCCTGAAATTTATTTTGCGGAGGAATAGCGTCCTCCGTCTACACTATAGATGCTGTCTTTTAGTTGATAGGATTTTACCCTTCCAACTAAGGATAAAGCAATTGGCAAGGTTCAGAAACCTTTATCCAATATGCTTTTCCTGGTTCTAAAACACTTAAAGTTCCCCCTGCTGAAGGATTCCAAACAGAGGATAAGTAACGCACTTCCTGTGTCTTAGATAAAATAGAAGCAATGGCATCGGGAACAGGCAAAGAATTATCCGGCAAATAGGGGACTAAATTCCAACCGGTATTTAAGGCAACAGGATAGTTTGCAGTATTCAGTAATTGACCTTGAATACTGAGATTTTGTGCAGAAGAATTATTCACCCAATAGCCAAAAGCACTTTGTAGCGATGAAAGTGTATTAAAATAAGCAGGCATTGCGGGTGCATAACTTTTTGCCGTATCTTTAATCTGCAGAAGGTTACTACCAAAAACGGAGCTGAAATTATTTGTTCCCAAATCTACATTGAAACTGAGTAAATTCCATCCTGGGGCAAGAGAAATTTGTTGATAATGAGGAAGTTCACCCATAATTACAGATAGCTGAGTTGCCGTATTGGCATTAACAACTATGCCATTAATGGTTTTATCGGGATAGCCACTGGCAGAAATGGTCAAACTATATGTTCCCGGGCTTAAATACCGGTAAAAATCACCCTGTGTAGGATCGGTAATCACTGTAGAATAGCTGTTATCATAATTATTAACAGTAATCGTAGCAGATAAAGGATTTCCGTAAGGGTCTTGCACAATTCCGTGAATTCCATAATTTGCCTGTTCCAGATAGGAAATCATTGCTTCGTAGTTATAATTCCAATAATTGGGCAAAGTGGCAGAGGCAGGCATTTTAGTGTTGGATATTTCAATTGTTACTTCCCGGCAATGAGCAGAATAATTCATCCAGTCCTGTCTGCCACCTGTAATAACATACCAGTCAGCTCCGTTGGTTATACCGTTGGAAGAAACACTTGTAAAATAGCCAGAAGGTCCATTGGCAATAGCATTATTGGCATAAACAAAGGAAGTGGAAATATACCAGTTTTCATCTGGATGAGCTATATAAGTGTAATCCCAGGGGTAATTTACTACTTCTGCTCCACCGTGAAAATTAACACTGTAAACAAAGTGATGATTATTTGCCAAATTCATCATCAAGGTTGTTTCCTGCTGTAAGGGCTGTCCGCTATATTGATTGCCATTAGGATCGGGAAAATTGCGATTTAAATCATAGCCGTTATAATTATATCTGCGAGCTCCGGAAACAGTGTTATTGCCTCCATAATAAGTTCCATCAGGATTGGTATTGGGACAAATCCAGATTTCCAGATTATTAACTAAACCGGTTAAACGCTGATTTGTTCCGTAACTGCTTAAAAGGGTATCAATTAAACGCAGCATTAAAACAAAGCCGGTGGTCTCATCTCCATGAATTGTTGAGGTATACATAACTTCCGGTTCCGCTTCCTGAGCGCTGACATTATCAGAAATCCTGGCAAATAGTATACTGCGTCCATTAACTGTAGTTCCGACATTAACGATTTGGCATAGATTCGGATAGTTAGAAGCAAAGGAATTCATCGTGCTTATATAACTATCATAAGTAGGATAACTATCCCAAAGTTTTACTTCTCTTACATCCGAACTCATTATCGGTTCGGTTAAACTTGCCGGAGAAGGTAGGAGTTGGGGTTTTAAGCCCAACTCCATAAAGCTACTATATTCTTCATCGTTGGCATAAGCATAAACCCAATTACCGCGAATATTATCCACAGAGATTATTTTGCTTATCTCCGGTAGAACGGTTTTATCTACCAACTCAAAACGGAAGTAATACTGATTCCACTCTTTGGCTGATAACATAAATGCCAAAAGCAGAAGCAGAGCAATAAGGATGGTTTTTCTCATTTATTTGCCTTTACTGACATCAATTTGCTCTGCTATAACCTTGAAGAAACATTTTTGCTGGGTAGTAGGAATTTCCCAAAATAAACCTGCAGTAGTATGAACCAGCTGATAAGTTCCGTAGGGCTCGCTGCAGGAATAAATAAGATAGTTATTAGCATTGGGAACTGCATTCCAGGTAAGACGATAACTGTTTTGATAGCTTACCAGATTAACCTGCGGAGGGGTAAGAACAATATTGGTAGTACCATTCAGGACAACAGGATTTTCTGCGGAACCATATACATTTCCTGTTTGCATAGTAAGGGTTTCCTGCACAGGATAAACAGTATCGCTAATGTATGAATAAATCTTGAAGGTAACCAGTTCACCATCAGCAGCAAGATTTACTAAAATAGTAGAATAGGCAGTTACTCTATCAATTAACACAATTTCCCCTGTACCTCTACATTCATTATTCACAAAAGCCCCTACCAAATCATTCAGCTGAGCTGGAATTCCTTCAATAGACACCTGGGCATAAACCGTAGCAGGATTTGTGGGATAAACAACAGGTTGCCAATCAGGTATATTAACAGGGTTAACTATCACCGTCACATTGTCGTAAGCAGTCAGGTCTGTATCGCTAACCCCAAAAGTAATATTTTCACTACCTACCCAATTTTGGTCTGCCGTGAAAGTTACCTGTGTTCCAATAATACTAATCTGAATATGATTATTTCCGCTCACGGAAAGGGTTAAGGGATCGTTATCGGCATCACTGATGTAGGAAGCAAAATTTACTGTTAAAGAACTATTTTTATCAAAACTGAAGCTCTCCGGCAGATTTATCTGCGGAGAATGATTACCGGAAGAAACATCCATCGTTACAGGAATGGTTGTTACCGGATGAACGGGATCGTTACTTTGAATGGTTAAAACTGCATTATAAACGCCTTCTATCATTCCTACAGCGGAAAAATGGCCGCTAAGTGTTTGATTACTACCGGCTGTAATAGTTCCACTATTGGGAGTTACAGTAAACCACTCTACAGGAGGTGCAGAACAAGCAAGCGAAATTTCTCCGCTTAAAGTATGCGGCTCAGCATTATAAATATCGCCATTTATTGTATAGGAAAGAATAATTGGAGTAGTTAACCCGGTGCTGATAGTTACATTTACAGTAGCAGTAGCAGATTCTGAACCATAAATTAAACCATATCCATAATCAGATTCACCAAACCAACTAATGGTAATACCTGTGCCGGTTGTAAGATCAGGAACTAAATCTCCACCACTACCTCCGACAAAATTAGTAGCGCTATTAACAGTTATTCCGGCAGGGAAAGTAACAATAACTTCTTTCAGCCATTCAGTATCTATGCTGGCATTGGTTACTGTGAAAGTCCAGTTAACTGTTGTTCCGGGAGCATATTCAGTTGTGTCCAAAGTTAAAGTAGAGCCCTCAATGCTTTTACTGCCAGTTGTTTTAACAGGACTGATAACTTTATCTCTACTATCAGCTTCGCTTACTGCAATAGAATATGTTAGGGACTGGGAACCGGTATTACTAATAGTGAAATTCTGTGTGCTCTCTGTTCCAGTAACTAAAGTAGCAGATAAGGCATTAGCGCTTACTGATATTGTAGCAGGAAGATAACCACTACCTGTAACTGGAAGCGATAAATTAGCTTGGGTCTGGCTGTTACTGGAAATTGTAACATTGCCGTTATAGCTGATTGCCGAAACAGGTGAGAAGCTTAAGATGTAGGTTTTGTTTTGACCTACAGGAATAGAAAAGCTTAAAGTATTTTTTATGTCTCTACTTAAGGCAGCAACTGAATAACCGGTTGGAGTTGAAATAGAACCGGTTAGAGTGGAACCTCCGGTATTTATAATCGTGAAATTCTGAGTGGAAGTTGTACCTGTTGCTACCGAACCAAAACTAAAAGAAGTAGGATTTACAGATATTTGAGGATTACCGGAGGGGGCAGTTATGAATAATTTTACATTGGGTTTAGAACTGGAAGTTGAACCACCGCTGAAAACATTGGTTTGATCAGCAGAATCATTACGCGTATATCTATAACCATTGGCTACAGAAGTATATTGCACTGTTCCTGTTGAACTCCAACTGCCTATCAAACCAAAAGCAGTATCAATTAATAGATTATCCGTTCCATTCCATAAAAAAGGAGTGCTTAAAGTTAGCATATTGTAACCGGTTTGGGTAACAGTATAGCTGGCATTAGTATAAACCGTAACCAAATTAGTATTATCAATCCAACTGCTAACATCTGCAGCTGTTGTATGTTTCATTCTTACCACAAAATTCGGCATTGTTTTATTGGGCAAACCGGTAATATTAAATCCCAGCTGAGAGATATATACAGAACCAACTATCCCGGCAGCATTTAATTCAGCTTTGGTATAAACCGATTGACCATGCAAGCTTTGGTAAAAAACATTGATTGGAGATGCTTCACTTGTTCCCGTGCTGGCAGTTCCTGTTCCAATAATAGCTCCAGTTTCAAAAACATTGAAAGGTGTAGCTGTAACTGTTGAAGTAGGGCTTGATTCTCCAGTTGCATAAACAGCTTTAAGATAATAGCTGTAGGTTGTGCCATTAACTACTGCCGTATCTGTATAAGTTAGACCTGTAACCGTAGTTAACAGTGCTGAATTTTTATATATTTTATAACCGGTTGGTTGACCTAATATAGGAGCTTGCCAGCTAAGAATAACATTTCCATTCCCTGGGACAGCGGTTAAATTCTGAGGAGGGTATAAAATACTTGTATTGGGGAATAGTTTTATTTGCAGATTGGGCAAACTGGTAGAACCGGTCAAGCTTGTTGGAGCAGCAGAATCACTACGATTACAACGAGCGCGAGTTGTAGTTGTTGTAGTATATGTCCAGTTAGGATAGCTGGATATATATGCCTGGTAACCCTTTACAATCAAAATTGATAGATTGGAGCCGTTACAAGTAAATTGAGGACTTAAATCAACAGACATCCATCCGCTGGTAGCATTATTAGTAAAGTTACCATTATAGACCTGGGTGTATCCTGTGGTTGAATATGTTCCAGTGCTTAAAGTAGATTCCGAAGTATTTTTCATATAGATGGTTACCGCTTCAATAGGGTTAACATCACTACCACTGGCTTTATAAAAACCAAGGGACTTAATTGTTCCGGCATATTGAAGTTCCGAAGCCAGGTAAATTGCCTCAAAAGCTGAATAGTTATAAAATCTATCCAGAGGATAGGTCTGCGTAGATGTTCCTGTTCCAATAGTAACAACAGTTGGAGCTCCAATTTCCAAATTTTGGGTTTTAGTAACAGTATAGGCACCGGCTGTAGCATTAAAATTAAGTGCTGCTAAAGTTCCCTGACTCATTGAAGATGCAGCACTGATACTAAAAGTAAGGTTAGCACTGCTTCCAGCGGTAATAGCGTTAAAACTGGCAGAGCCATTATTGATAGTTATTCCAGTTGTAGCGCAGGTTAAAGTAGCAGAACCGGCAGGGGAATTAGCACCTCCGGAATTATTTAAAGGAATGCTTAAAGTTGCTGTTTCCCCGGGGTCAAGATTACCGTTATTATTTCCCGTCAGGTCACTGATAGTTATATTTCCAAAAGCTAAAGCAGGAGCAGCAAAAGTTTTAGTAAAATTGTATTCCCAGGAAGAAGTACCGGAAGTAGTAGTAATTTTGAAGCTTGCCTGCAGCTGGTCTGGAATATTATTAGCTACAGTAAAACGGAAAGCATTATTTTTTACTAAGGTTCCCCCGGCAGCAATAGCAGCAAGGGTTTCCGTTCCGTCAGTTATTGTTATTCCTGCAGTTGAACAGGTTAAAGTAGCGGTAGCTGAACTGGAGGCAACTTGCCCTAAATTTTTGAAAGTTACACTATAGTAACCAGTATCGTTATATTCAGGAATGTTGTTATTACTATCACTATAGGTTACACTGTCAACACTGATATAGGGTGTGTCACCGGTAGTTACAGTAATATTTTCTATTCTGGTAATCTTGTTTTGAGCGGTTATCACCAATGTAGCCGTTCCTGAAGTTGTAATAGGATTTATGGTTAAAGTTAAAGTTCCGCTGGCAGGAACTAAATCTGAGCCATAAAGAACCCCATCTTTGGAAAGAGCAACCCGGGAATAGGGTTCAGCAGTTACATTTATAGAAGTAGTGCCAATTAAAATTGAAGCAGGAAAAGTGGCAGTATTGGTTGTAGGAGTTCCGTAATAGGGCATTAAAGAAGGATCACCCATTATAGAATAAATTTCCCAATAATAATTGATGAGAGAACTTCCGCCTTGAACTACAGCACTATTACCCATCATAACTGCTTCGCCAACTGTAGTAGCCCAATTGGTAAATGCCTCACTATGAGTATGAAACATAGCATCGTAAGCACCTAATTTTGTGGCATCATAAGCAGGAGCAGAACCATTGGCAGTGCCTTTAGAGCCAACTGCCCACCAATAGTCCTCATTCCAATAAGTAGAATTTGTTCCACCAATATAACTAACTGCACCTTTGTTAGTTGCTCTAAGAAATGCTTCTCCAAAACAAACGCCTGTATCAAAAGCATTGGTTAAACAGCAGTTGCCTACTACTACAGAATATTTATTAGTGTTGTTAAGTCCATTTATGTCACTTATCGTAAAGGTAGGATCTCCCCATGAAGTTTCACTTCCGTGAGCAGTATAATTTATAAATCCTCTTCCCTCTGAGGCATTTGCTATAATTTGAGCATCACTGGAACCCGAAGCAGGATACAAATAAGTATTGGAAGTGATATTATTAGCACTATTAAAATATTGAGTAGTGCCATAATTAATAGCTCCATTCCCATGTGTTGGTCCGTAAGTTGGGTCGGCACCGGCAATTAAAACAGTTTTACTTAAATATGTAAGGTCTGGCATTAGTGTCTTTTCAAAATTTATAGTTTTGTTGATTACATTAGTTAGTTCTGTAGCATTGGCAACAGAAAAACGCCCATAATAGAGCTCCGGCAGATAATCAGTTCCATTTAACCGCACATAATTAAGGTCTGTAATATGATCACTATCTGTGCTGCCTGTATTGGCAATAATATTATCTCCGCTGGTAGAAGTATCACCAACAATTAATAAATAGGTTGGTGCAGGATCGCTTGCCGTAGCATTATTCCACAATGTCTGCATATAAGTTTTAATAGCAGTTGTGGTATTAGCTACAGTTCCCCCTGTTCCTACCGTAGTAACAATTACTTTATAGCCCTGTATAGTTTTCCAATTCACGAAGTTCTGCATTTCATCAGTGTAATTGGGAGGGCAAAGAATTACTATTTTTGTGGGATAGCGATTTACATTCAGGCGTTCATCTTTCTGCCAGTTCAGCAAAATCTTGCTGTATAAAGAATCAAATTCATAAGCAGCAGTGCGGGCTAATAAATCCTGTGTGGCAGAAAAATCAGCATTCACGAATTTTACCTGGACATTCAATTCTGTGTTTATTTTCAGTTCTCCACTTACAGGATTGTAACTCATTGGGGCATACTCAATGCGGAATAATCTAACCCCGCGCAGAAAACCAATTTCTTCTACGGAGAAAAGTTCTTCGCTATAAAATTCGTTTTTCCTGTAAATATCCGTTTTAAATTCAAAGGGAATTAAAGCCGGGTCTTGCGATTTGGAAACAGATGGCTGCGCAGGATAAATATGATTGGTAATAAGAGTTTCGGATTTTTGCAGTGTTATCTGATTTTCAAGTCCAAAGGAAAATTCCACTTTTGCCCCTACAGGAACAGAAATTAAAGAACTGTAAACAGGAAGCTGAGGTTCACCAATTCTTTGAGAATATCCAAAACCTTCCATACTAATGCGGGTAAATTTACCGGAAGGAGTATCCACCTCATCCAGAAAATATTCCTGATTCCGAAATTGCATCTCAAAGCCCGTTTCACTATTATTCAAAAACAGAGCTTTGTTGCTGCTATTACTAAAAATTACTTTCTGATTTGCGGTGGCAAAACAGAAGGGAGTTATTGCTAACAAGGCAATAAGCACTATTAGCAGCGGAGTAAACTTTAAGGACATAAGTCCTCCTTTCCTTTTATTATTCTGTGTTTTATGCAAATACTATGATCAGCTCATTAATATTGTTGATATTATTATGAATGAGCAAAATTTATTCCTTTTCCGATGAAGAAGTTACGGATTTAACTTTAATTATCAGGGGTCTCAATGTCTTATGCCTTTCAAGATTAGTTCAGTCCACAAAAAGAAGTCATTTCCCTTTTGTAGGTTCAAGGTCTTTTGCATCTGCATAATTTTTTTCTCTCTGCAAACTTGAGGAGTGCCAAGAATGCAGAACAACCCAAAATTAGCAACACTAATTTAAAAAAATAGTTCTGATTAACACGGAGTTGAATCTACAAGTTCCCTGTTAAAAAATCCCTCCAATCCGGTTGATCCGGTTATCTGTGTGCTGTTATAGCTGTTATTTTTTCAAGCAGGAAACGAAGAGAACATCTTTTTTCCGGAATATTTATATTCCATAAACTGGTTATTTGTTCAGTGAGGAATCCTGCTTATTTTACAATTATAACTTTTTTCCTGCGGAGGAACGGCGTCCTCCGTCTACACTCCAACCTTTAATAACAAAGTAACAATTCCTTAACAACTCCTTAACGAAACTAAGGAAGTGTTAAGGAAGTGTTACGGGGTCATTAGAGAATTGACTAACTAACAAACATTTACTGGTTTTAGCCAAAGACCGGGTAAAACAGGACATATTTTGCTATTAATCTGTTCCCCATAAATAAGATACTCCTGTCTAGGGGAAGTTTGTTTCGGGCTACTCAAATTTTTGTAGGTGGGAATTTCTTTTCCTGAAAAAACATTTACCAGGTGGGGGCTAAAAATGGAGTAACAAATTTTTTCCTTACCACAACTGACATAATCAGCCATAATAAAGGTTTCTTCACTATCTTGAAGCGCAAAGGGAAAATATCTTATATCCATAATCCATACCGCAAAAATTCCTGAGATATAAAGCAGCTACGACAGGAAAAGAAAGTTTATTACTTTAGTGCTAATTTTTTCACTGGTATGTTTTTAAAAAGTATAAATAAAGAAAAGGAAATGACAGGGATGTCATTTATTCCGGTGTTAAAAAGGTTTAAATCGTAAATATGAAATGACAGGGATGTCATTTATTCCGGAAAAGGAATCTCTTTGCATAGCCCTAACATTCTTAGTTCTTTTCTCTTTCTCTCTTTCTCTCTTTTTCTCTTTGTTCAAAATAAATTCTCTTTCTCTCTTTTTCTCTTTGTTCAAAATAAATTCTTTTTCTCTCCTTTTCTCTTTGTTCAAAATAAATTCTCTTTCCCTCTTTTTCTCTTTGTAAAAAAATAAATTTCCTTTTCTCTTTGTAAAAACTAAAAAAGCCGTTTCTCCCCAAAAGAAACGGCAAAATTTGTTAAACACAAAGCAATTAGCTTATCTATTTATGTTTATGACGATTCTTGCGTAGGCGTTTCTTCCTTTTGTGAGTAGCAATTTTATGACGTTTTCTCTTTTTTCCGCATGGCATAGTAGATGCTCTTATTACTTGGCTTTAACATTAATTACTGCGTTTTTGAATTCGCGGGAAAATTTGAAGGTAGGAACGGTTCTGGCAGGAACAGCAACTTTTTGGTCTGTTTTGGGGTTACGGCCAACGCGAGGTTTGCGGGTTTTGAGTTTAAAAGTTCCAAAACCACGAATTTCAATATGATTCCCTTTTGCCATACTATCTTTAATAGCATACAAAAAGGAATCAACAACAACGGCTACATCTTTGCGAATGATTCCGGTGTTTTCCGAAATAATTTTTACTAAATCGGCTTTTGTCATTTTTCTTTCTCCTGAAATTAGTTTTTTCTTGCTCTTAGGCAATAAGGTATTCATAGATAAAACCTTAGGATTTATGTCAAGGGAAAAATCTGAGGCGCAGCTGAAAAAAGCCCAAATCGCTTTTATAATAAAGGTTTAATGAGTGTTATACATTCATAAATTTTTTATCTTCTATCCCCATCATTATGTAACTTAAACTCTTCCAACGAAATTGAAAAAAAGCTTTGTTTTTGGGTTACCGCATTCCGGTTCGGAAAGAAAATAAATATATAAATTTAGCACTCATCTTAAGCACACAAGGTCATTATTACTTTTTTAAGATAATTAAATTCGGGGGAGAAAAAGTTTAGTGTTACTAAATTTTTGCTTGACAATGTTAGCACTGCTTAAATTATGGCTCTGTGCAATGGAGAAAAAATATACCAAATACAGTTCCTAAAAAGAAGGTGAAATATGCAGACAGCAGCTCAAAAATCCGTTTCCGATGTCTATTCCTTTCGGTGTGAAGGAAAGAAAATTATCCTTCAGCATTCTGGAAGAGAGCATATTCTTTATTTCAGTAAGGGCTTGAATTACATTCTTACTTTACTGGAATATCCGGAGTTGAATATTCCCTATGCCAATCTGGAAACAAACTATTCTACCCCTGAAAAAGTATACAGCCAGTTTTCCTCTCCCCAGGAAATTCGTGATCAGCAACTGAATGTTCAGAACGGCTTTCTTTCCGTTCCGATGACCGATCTGCAAACAATTAAAGAAGTGAAACAGGAATTGATTAATGTGATCAATGAACTGGCTGAACTGGAAGAAAACTGCGATTACCCTCGCGCCGATGAACTTAGAGACCGTTATGAAAAACTGAGTAGCTATTTGCTGGAGGTCTATCATAAGGATTGCAAAATCAGACATTTCACCAGTGAAGAAAGTAAAATTAAAAGAAGAGTTGTTAGGGCTATAAATCGTGCCTTGGCAGAGATAGATATGCTGGAACCGGAACTGGCAAAAGAATTAAGCAAATCAATTGAATTCGGAAGAACGATTTGCTATCATCAGAGAAGAAAAATTGAGGTTATGGGATATTGGAATTAGCACTCAGATTAAGCTCTCACAGATTACACAGATAGGTTTCTCACAGATTACACAGATTTCACAGATTAGATTTTATAATTTTAAGTTAGGGCTCTATTTATTTCCAGTGTTTTACCGTTCAGCGTTCACCAGTTAAGCTCTCACAGATTACACAGATTTCACAGATTAGATTTTATAATTTGGGAGTGTTCATTTTATTTAAGTTAGGGCTCTATTTATTTCCAGTGTTTTACCGTTCAGCGTTCACCAGTTAAGCTCTCACAGATAACACAGATTTCACAGATTAGATTTTATAATTTGGGAGTGTTCATTTTATTTAAGTTAGGGATTTATATATTTCTCTGTTTCACTGTTAACCAGTTAAGCTCTCACAGATTTTACAGATTAGATTTTATAATTTTTGGCTAGGGGTCTATTTATTTTAAGTGTTTCACCTTTTTACTTGTTTTAATCCCGATTTGCATTATCTTATATTTTAGCGTCAGTGAAGGTAGCGCATTAAAAAAAGAGATAAGGAGTATGAAATGGATGCCTTCAGTTTTTGTAATCCCACCCGGATTGATTTTGGGGTAGGCACGATAAGAAAACTTGGAATGGAACTAAAAAAAGCAGGAATTAAGAGTTGCTTAATGGTTGCCGGAGGTGGTTCTATAAAGAAAAATGGTGTTTATGAGCAGGTTTGTGAGTCATTAGAAAAAGCAGAAATCCATTTTGCAGAAGGTTGGGGAGTGCAGCCAAATCCTACTTTGGATAAGGTTATTGAACTCTGTGAACTTGCCAAACTGGAAAAGGTAGAAGCAATTCTGGGAGTGGGAGGTGGAAGTGTAATTGATACTGCTAAAACAGTATCTGCCGGTGTTTTTTTACAAGATATCTGGAATGCTTTTTCGGGGAAAGAAAAAATTCGTAATGCCCTGCCTGTATATACTGTTTTAACTCTATCCGCTACAGGCAGTGAAATGAATGGTAATGCTGTTATTACTAATACGGAGACAATGCAGAAATGGGGTATTTATTCTCCTCTGATTTATCCGCGTTTAAGTATTATAGACCCTTCCGTTCAATCCAGTTTACCTTTCAAACAAACAGCTAATGGGGCAATGGATGCTATGGCTCATATTCTGGAATATTATTTTGCCGATGATCGTGCTATAACTACTTTGGCAATTGATGATGCTTTACTGAAAACCATTGTGGATATGACTGACCGCCTGCAAAATAATTCCAGTGACTTACTGGCACGAGGAAATTTAGCTTGGTGCGCTACTATGGCTTTAAATGGAATTTCCGGGATTGGATTAAAAGGTGGTGACTGGGCTTGCCATGATATACAACATAGTTTTTCTGCCTTGCATCCTGAAATAGCTCATGGTGAGGGTTTGGGAGTTATTTTTCCTGCCTGGATTGAATATATGAGCGAAAAAGACCCTACCCGCTTTCTGCGTTGGGCTAAAAATGTTTGGAATGAAGAAAATGTTTCCCGAGCTTTACATAGATTTAGAGATAAACTGGAAAGTTGGGGTTTGGCAAAATCCCTTAGAGATCTGGGAATAAAAGAATTTGAACTGCCTCAATTAGTTAAACTGATAATGACCAGTCCCAGAATTGGAATGGTTAGCAGATTTACAGCAGTGGAAGTAGAATCACTGCTTATGCTGGCGTTTTAACAGGTGAACGGTGAAAAGTGAAAAGTGAAAAGTGAACGGTGAATGGTGACAAGTGAAAAGTGAAGATTGAAAACAAGGAATTAAATAGACAGTTAAACTAAAATTATTAAATCTAATCTGCGAAATCTGCGAGAAACGAATCTGCGTAATCTGCGGGAAATAAATCCTGGAAATGCTTTTTTATTTGACACAATCCCCCGATTGAATTTGAAAGGTAAAAATTGGAAAAAAACGATATCAACTTACAGCTTATAGTATAAACTGTAAGCATACCCTTTAGAAGGTAAAGAAAATGTTAGAGAAAATACTGAAGAAAGTATTTGGCGATAAGAACAGTCAAGACCTTAAGCGCTATGAACCCATAGTGCAAGAAATAAATGAGATATTTTCCGGATTGGAACAATATGAAGATGAACAACTAATTGCTCGCGTTCAGGAAATTAAACAGGAAATTGCAAACAAACTAAATTCCCTGAGAAATGAACTTACAAAACTGGAACAGGAATATAGGGAAACCAGAGAAGATAGCGAAAGGAATCGTTTAGATAACATCATAGACAGCAAAAAGAAAGAACTGAAACAGCTTACTAAAAGCACTTTGGATGATTATTTGCCTGAGGTCTATGCCATAGTTAAAGATACCTGCCGTCGTTTATTAGGCAAAAATTTTGAAGTCCGCGGTCATCTTGTTGAATGGAATATGGTTCCTTTTGATGTCCAATTGATTGGAGCAATGGCTTTACACGATGGCAAAATTGCTGAAATGGCTACCGGAGAAGGGAAAACCCTTGTAGCTACTATGCCTTTGTTTTTGAATGCGTTAGTAGGACGCGGTGTGCATCTGGTTACTGTGAATGATTATCTGGCAAGTCGCGATGCCGAATGGATGGGTCCTGTTTTTAACTTTCACGGACTAACCGTTGGTTGTATTACTACCGGTATGGATTTTGATGCTCGCAAAGAAGCATACAATTGTGATATAACTTACGGAATGAATAGTGAATTCGGGTTTGATTATTTACGGGATAATATGGCAACTTCTTCTGAACAACTGGTTCAACATGATTTCTATTATGCCATTGTAGATGAAGTAGACAGCATTTTAATAGATGAAGCAAGAACACCTCTAATTATTAGCGGTCCCATTGCTCAGGATAAGAATTTTTATCACGAATTGCGTCCTGCAATAACTCAACTTGTTCAACTGCAGAATTCTTTGGTGCAGAAATACTTAAGTGAAATCAGAGAGGACTTGGATGAAAATAATCCCCATCCCAATAATGATCGTTTAGCCCGTAACCTGCTTTTGGTGAAAAGAGCCGCTCCCCGCAATAAAGCATTTATTAAATTGATGCAGGACGGGGAATTAAAAAAAATGGTCAACGATATTGAAGGGATCTACCTAAGAGATAAAAAATTGCCTGAGCTGGACGAGAATCTTTTCTATGTGGTGGAAGAACGACATAATAGCGTTGACCTCTGTGAAAAAGGAAGAGAAGTTCTCTCTAAAAAAGATAAAGACCTTTTCGTTGTCCAATCCCTGGATGAAATTTTAGCAGAAATAGATAACAATCAGGAACTTCAGGAACAGGAAAAACTGAAACAAAAGTCACTACAGACCAATCGTTTTATGGATAAAAGTGAAAAACTGCATAACATCAGTCAGTTACTGCGTGCTTTTACCCTCTTTGAAAATGATCAGGAATATGTGGTAATAGATAACAAAGTGATTATTGTGGATGAATTCACAGGACGCCAAATGCCCGGACGACGTTTTTCAGACGGTTTGCATCAGGCACTGGAAGCAAAAGAAAATGTAGAAATTGAAGCAGGCACACAAACCTTTGCCACTATTACTTTACAGAACTATTTCAGAATGTATGAAAAACTTGCCGGAATGACAGGGACTGCAGTTACCGAAGAAGCTGAATTTATGGAAATATACAATTTACCTGTTATGGTGATTCCTACAAATGTTGCAGTCACCCGTATTGATCACGATGATCTGATATATTTAGGGAAAAATGATAAATATCAGGCAATCATCAATGAGATAATTTATTGGCACGAAAGACAAAAACCGGTTCTCGTAGGAACAGTTAGTGTGGAGGTCTCAGAAATTATTTCCCGTTTGTTAAAGCGGAAAGGTATAGCTCATAATGTTCTAAATGCCCGTCAACATCAACGCGAAGCAGAAATTATTGCTGAAGCAGGTCAACCCGGAGCTGTAACTATAGCTACCAATATGGCAGGTCGCGGAACCGATATCAAGCTTGGCAAAGGCGTTGTGGAAAGTTCTTATGAAAGCTATTTGAATTTACCTAAAACATTAACCGAAGAATATCCTTACGGCTTACCTTTGGATGGACTTCATGTAATTGGCAGTGAAAGACATGAAAGCAGAAGAATAGATAGACAGCTGCGGGGAAGAGCAGGCCGCCAAGGTGACCCTGGAACTTCCCGTTTTTATCTCTCTCTGGAAGATGATTTAATGCGCCTTTTCGGTTCAGACAGAATAGCTCCGATGATGGTTAAAATGGGCTTGAAATCAGGAGATGTTATTCGCCATCCCTGGATGACCAAAGCAGTGGAAAAAGCACAAAAAAGAGTGGAAGAACACAACTTTGAAATCCGCAGAGAATTGCTGAAATATGACGAAGTGATGAATCAGCAACGCGAAGTGATTTATGCTTATCGTCGCAGTGTGCTGAAAGGTTATGACCTCAAAAATGAAATTCTAGAAATGATTACTGAATCCATTACCAATATGGTGGATGATATTATTCCTTCTCACAGTTATCCGGAGGAATGGAATTTGGAACGCATCTGCCAATGGTTTCAACATAATCTGAATTTGGGAATTGCAGTTAAAGATATAACCAGCGACCATCTAAATAGAGACCTTCTGCTGAATACACTTTTAGAATATGCACTTTCCGCTTACGAAAACAAAGAAAGACAAATAGGAACTGAACAACTACGCAATATAGAAAGAAGAGCCCTTTTAGAAGTTGTAGATGATGAATGGCGTGACCACCTGCATGAAATGGACCTGTTAAAAGACGGTGTATATTTACGGGCTTATGCCAATAAAGACCCTTTGATAGAATATAAAAAAGAAAGCTTTGAATTGTTTCAAGGGCTTATTACCCGCATTCAGGATAATGTTACCAGGAAGGTTTTCACTACTTATGTCCTATCTCCGGAACAAATAAACAACCTGCTGAAAAATGCCAATCTGACTCATCAGGATATAAACGCTTTCTTAAATGCACAGCAGGAACAACAGATGGTGCAAAATATGAGCGCGCCTCCTCAATATAATAATCCTGTTGGCGAAGTGGAAAAAGTGAGACCTGTAAAAGTAGCCCCCAAAGTAGGAAGAAATGATCCCTGCCCTTGTGGCAGTGGGAAAAAGTATAAAAAATGCTGTGGAATGAATGATTCGGAATAAATGATAGGAAAAATAGAAAGCGTTAACTTATATACAAAGGAAATATATGAGTAAAGGACTAATAATAGTAGAATCCCCTGCCAAAGCAGGAACGATAACTAAATTTCTGAAAAACCAATTCAATGTGAAGGCATCAATGGGCCACATTCGCGATTTGCCTAAGCACGAAATGGGTGTGAATGTTCATCAGAGTTTCAAGCCCGTTTATGTAATAGATAAAACGAAAAGCAAAGTGATTTCAGAACTTAAGGAAGCAGTTTTATCTGCAGATAGTGTTTATTTGGCAAGTGATAATGATCGCGAAGGTGAAGCAATTGCCTGGCATTTGTCCGAAACCCTGAAAAAGGAACTAAATAATAAACCTGTCTATCGGATTGTGTTTAATGAAATTACTTTCCAAGCTATTAATGAGGCAATCAAAAATCCCGGCAAAATAGATATGGCAAAAGTGGAAGCACAACAAGCAAGAAGAATTTTAGACCGTCTGGTGGGTTATGAAATAAGTCCTCTGTTGTGGAAAGTGATTACCAAAGAGCTTTCTGCCGGGAGAGTGCAATCTGTTGCTTTGCGTTTGATTTGCGAGCGTGAAGCAGAAATAAAAGCATTTATCCCCCAAGAATACTGGAAAATTGAAGCGGACTTCTGGAAAAATAATTTGCCTCCCTTTAAAGCAGTATTGGAAAAAATAGAAGGTAAAAAAATAGAAATACCGGATGAAAAAAGCGCTATTGCAATCGTTGAAAATATCCAAAATACAGAGGCAATTTTAAGTGAAATAAAACGCAGCAATCGTAATGTGGAACCCCTTCCCCCTTTTATAACCAGTACCTTACAACAGGAAGCAAGTAAACTACTTGGTTTTCCAGCACAAAAAACAATGAGTATAGCCCAAGTTCTCTATGAAGGTATAGATTTGGGTGGCGAAAGTACTGGTCTGATAACTTATATGCGAACTGATTCTACAAGAATTGCGGAAGAAGCAATCTCTAAAGTTCAAAACCTTATAAAAGAACGCTTTGGTGCAGACCTCGTTAACCCCAAAGTGCGTGTTTTCAAAAATAAACAAAGTGCTCAGGATGCGCATGAGGCAATTCGTCCAACTGATCCTTTCCGAACACCGGAAAGCGTTGCGCAGTATTTAACCAAAGAACAGCTAAAGCTTTACACTCTTATCTGGCAGCGTTTTATTGCTTCACAAATGATACCCGTAAAACTTCTGTCTACAAGTGTAAAGATTAATGCCGGGAAAGCAGAATTTGTGTCTTCCGGAGCTCAAATTGTGGAAGAGGGTTTCCTGAAAGCATATCCTCATATTAATATTCCTTTAGGAGAGAAGATTCATTCAGATTATACCAAAGATGATGTTCTGGAACATAGTCCATTGGAAAAAACACAACATTTTACTACACCTCCGGCAAGATACACTGAGGCATCTTTAATTAAAGAACTGGAGGCAAAAGGGATTGGGCGTCCATCTACTTATGCTGCTATAATAGAAACTCTAAGAAAGCGTAAATATGTTTCTATGGAGAAAAGGGCATTTTTACCAACGCAATTGGGAAATGATGTAAATCGCTTTTTGGTGGATAAGTTTGATTGCCTTTTCAATGTTAAGTTCACAGCTGAAATGGAAACCAAACTGGATGAAGTGGAATACCATAAAATTGCCTGGAATGAAGTAGTGCAGGAATATTACGATCAACTTATTGCCCTAATCCGTCAAGTGGATGTAAGAAAAGAGAAAAATAACTTTGTTCAGGATACCGGCATTGTTTGTGATGTTTGTAAAAAGGGAACAATGTTTATCAGACACAGCAAAAGAGGTGATTTTCTTTCTTGCAGTCGCTATCCGCTTTGTAAAAACACTAAAAAATTTACCTATGATGAAAACGGCAACATCAAGATTTTTGTGCCTACACCATTACAGGAGAATTGTCCTCAATGTGGAGCACCGTTAATGCTTAGAATCGGAAAATATGGAGAGTTTATTGCCTGTTCCAATTATCCCAAATGCAAATATGCCCGTCCCAAAACCTTAGGAGTAAAATGTCCCGAATGCGGCATAGGTGAATTGACAGCTCGCAAATCCAAAAAAGGGCGTGTTTTTTATTCCTGCAGTCGCTATCCGGACTGTAAATTTATTATGAACGATAAGCCCCTTCCGATAACCTGTCCAAAATGCGGAAATCCTTATATTGTTGAAAAATACACTAAAGAGAAAGGGAAAATTAAAATCTGCCCTAAATGTAAAACCGAAATGGAATAGGCAATGAACATTAAAGATGGCATCAATAGCGCATTTCAAAGCATTTTCAGTCATAAAATGAGGTCTTTATTAACTCTTACAGGAATTGTTATTGGTGTTCTTGCCGTTGTAACAATGTTTTCCAGTGTGTATGCCATTAAAACTCTAATCAAAAATAATATGGAAGGTATGGGCTGGGATAATTCCATCATTATTTTCCCAAGCGCAGGCAATATTGATTTGGAAACAGGAAAAACCCGCAGCAAAATAAGACGCCCTAAACAGAGTGTTCCCTTTTTGAATTATGACGATTATTTAGCTCTGAAAGAAAACCTGAATTATAAATGTATTTACGGGACAATCTCTAAACAGAGTTTATACCGGGTTGGCAATAAAGTAAATAATATCATTCTGCGTGCTACGGAAGTTGAATTCTTCCAAAATAAAAGTTATCCTATCGGTAAAGGACGCTATTTCAATTCTTACGAAGCAGAAAACAATATCCCGGTTGCTGTTTTGGGTTATCATTTTGCCGAAGAATACTTTAAGGATAAAGACCCGATTGGTCAAGTTCTAGCTTTGGGTTCGCAGCGTTTTACGGTTGTTGGGGTTTTAGCTTCAGATATTTTAAATACCGGCAATGGAATGAATTTTAATCCCTGGGAAAGAGAATGGGACTTAAAAGCTGTTTATATTCCCTTAAAATATGGGGCTACTTATTTAGAACCGAAAAGAATTATCCATCAGATTTACTTGCAATCATATTCCAGTGAGGACTATGCCAAGTTAAAAAACGATGCCAGGCAAATACTGCTTTCCAGGCATAATATGTATCCCAATTTTCAATTTATGGATATTGGCGATATGATCTTAAACATTACGCAGGAAATAAATAAGTTTATGGATAAATGGAATATAACCCTTATTGCTATTGCTTCCATTTCTTTGATTGTAGGGGGAATAGGACTTTTCAGCACTTTGCTGATCAGCATTCAGGAAAGAATGACCGAAATTGGCATCCGTAAAAGCATCGGAGCAACGGAACAGGACATCTTTTTCTATTTTATTTTTGAAGCACTGGCTCTGGCTTTTATAGGAGCTGTTTTAGGTGTAGTTCTTGCCTGGATATTGATTGTTTTGATAGCAAAAGGCATAAATTTTCCCCTGTATCTTCCTATTCAGGGAGTTGCTGTCGGAATCCTTTTTTCGCTTTTAATTGGTTTTCTTTCCGGAATTTATCCTGCCTGGAAGGCAACCGGAATTGATCCTATTCAGGCAATTTACTATCGCCAATAAGAAAAACCGGAAGAACGAAGTCCCCGTCGTTCAACTTACAACCCGGCTACTTCTTTAAAGTAAATTATTTGGTAACGAAATAAATTGGAAAGTGTGGTTGACGAGGACGTCAACCTTCCGGTGTAGTCGGAGGACGCCGTTCCTCCGCAAAAAGAAAAAAAGGGAGAAGACCCAATGAAAAAACCCCATAAATTAACTGAGTTCCTGGCAAAAAAACGCCTGCTCATCACTCGTATCCTGTGTCTTGCGGTTGCCTTGGAATTCATCATCAATTACCAGGAGCGTATTCAGCATCTTTTAACCAATCCTGCAGGTATTATTATAAGCATTATTCTAATTGCCTTAGGTTCTTTTATCAGGTCCTGGTCTGCCGGAATTATTCAAAAGGGTAATCGCCTGGTGCAGGAAGGACCTTATTCTATAAATCGTAATCCTTTATACACCGGTAGCACGCTTATTTTGATGGGGGCTGTTTTATATCTTAATGATATTTGGGCTTGGATAGCAGCAGTTCTGTTAATTCTTGTTATTTTCCCTTTCACTATCAGCAGAGAAGAAAATTCCCTGCGGAATAAATTTCCTGAACAGTGGATGGACTACGCTAAAACAACAGGAAGATACTTCCCCAAAAAGATTTCCTGGAAAAAGCTGAAATACAAATGGTCTTTTCCTTTATGGATAAAAAACAGGGAATATCAAACCTTTTCTCTTTCTGTCCTTCTCCTGTTGATAATCATAATAAGGGAAATAGTTTAATATATTAAGAAAGTTGAGAGGGTTTAGTGAGTTTTGCAGGTTTATATGACTGCGCCCTCTTCAAGCCCTCAAAGACGAAACAATCTATCTTTCTCTATCTTCTCCACCCTTTTTTCCGTATTACATTGATTTTGAAGAAAATAGCAGGTCTTCCTTACTAGCATTGCCTACCCATTGCTCACCCATTACGGATGCCATCCGTATTGGGTGAGCAATGGGTAGGCAATTCAATTAAGGAGGCGAAAGATAAAACTTGACAGAAATTCAAACAATAATTTTAATATAAAAGTTATAAGATTATACTGGATAAAGGGGTTCAAATGAGCTCAAAACTAAATGTATATACTATTTACTCGCTGATGCAGGACAACCAAATTCAATTTTCATACAAAGGTCCGATAACACAGGAAGTTCTAATTACTTTGGGTGAAACCGTTAAAGAAAAACTGAATAGTGAAGATTGTGACACTAAAGTAATCCGTAGAATTTTTTCCGTTTTGGTAGAGACCGCGCATAATATCCTTAAATACTCTTCCGAAAAGGTTTATCTGGATGAAACCAATAAGGCAACAGGAATTGGGCTTATCGGAATAGGCAAGACGGAGCCCAATATGTTTATTGTTTTTTCCGGCAATATTGTCAGTTCTGCTGAAGCCAAAGCAATAGAAGAACGTCTGCTCTACATCAACAATCTATCCCGTGAGGAATTGCATAAAAGCTATCAACAACAACTGAAACAAGGAACTATTACTGCAGATGGAAGTGCCGGATTAGGACTTTATGAAGTAGCAAGACAAAGTGAACGTCCAATGGAATACAGTTTTTCTCCCTTGGAAGATGGCAATGTATTTTTTGAACTAAAGATTTATGTTAAGGTAGAGGCTTAGAAAAATGGAAAACTATATTATTACTCCCACCAAATACACTCCCTTGATTGAGCTTTCGTTTAAAGACAACTTTTTGCGCATAACAGGTGATTCTTATCCCGAAAATGCTATGGATGTATATCAACCTTTAATTTTACAACTGGAAAAGTATTTTGCCGCTCCGAAGCAAAAACTGCAAATTGAACTGAATTTGGATTTTATCAGCACTTCCAGCAAAAAAATCCTAACTGATATCATTACTCTTTTGCAGAATTATTATAACGCTGGGCATAACATCAATATCACCTGGTATTACACCGATGGCGATATTGAACAAAAGGAACAATGGGAAATGTTTTTGGAGGATGTTACCTTCCCTTACAACATAATTCCCCTGCCGGAAGATTAAGAAAAATGACTGTAGGCGATAAAGGTCTCTTCTGGAAAGAAGAAATATTGCTTTCCGAAGCAAAAGAAATATTGGCATCTATTGCGGAAGAGGACAAAGTAGATAAACAAAAATATGCTGAACTTGCTTCTGCTTACGAAATTCTGCTGAAACAAACCTCCAAACTTACCCGTTTAAGTGATGCCGATGAAAAACGCCTGAACAATTTGCTCTCCCGTCTTTCGCGTTATGTTTCCCCTCCGCTATATAAAAAAATAACCAGCGGCAAAGAAAAAGTGGAACTGAATAAAACCCGCAGAGTTAAACTTACCATTTTCTTTTCCGATATTGTAGATTTTTCTTCTCATAGCGCTAATATGGAAGGAGAGGCACTTTCCGCGATCTTAAATTCCTATTTGGAAGAAATGACAAACATCATTAATGCCTATAATGGAACTTTGGATAAATATATCGGGGACGGGATTTTAGTTTTCTTTGGCGACCCGGATTTTATTAGTGATTTTGACCATTCCTTCCGCTGCGTAAATATGGCTCTGGAAATGCGACATAAAATGAGCGAATTGCAGGATAAATGGTTCAAACTTGGCTATTCCTATCCCCTGCATATTAGAATGGGTATTGCTACCGGTTATGTTTCCGTTGGCAATTTTGGCAGCAGCGAAAGAATGGATTATACAATAATTGGCAATCCCGTTAACCTTGCTTCCCGTTTACAAACATTGGCTATGGCAGATCAAATTCTGATTTCTCATGATACCTGGGGTCTTATTAAAGACCATTTTTTCTGCTCCGAAGCCCGCAAAGTAAAGCTCAAGGGCTTTTCTAAAACACAGCTTGCCTACGAGGTCTACGGTCCCCGGGAAGAGAAACAAGATAACATCGTGGTGATTGAAGATAAAGAAAAGGACTTATTGATAACATACGATAAAACAAAAATCAGCGCAGAAGAGGTGGCGAGATTAATTAAAAATTGAGAATGGAGTAAGCGAGATGGGTTTTTTAGCCACCGAGGACACCGAAAACACCGAAAGATTTTTTTACAAAGAGAAAAAGAGAAAAAGAAAGAAAGAGGATTTTTGAACAAAGAGAAAAAGAGAGAAAGAGAAAAAGAGGATTTTTGAACAAAGAGAGAAAGAGAGAAAGAGAAAAAGAGAGATAGAGAAAAAGAGGTTGAATTGAAAATCGGTGTTAACTGTGTAATCTGTGAGAGCTAAACCTTCCAGTAAAAGGAGGAAAGATGGCAAAAAGAATTAGAATTACAGCAGCTATTTTTACTTTGCTGTTGCTGACTGTTCTGCAATCAGCACAAAATTCCGCTACCGATATTTTGTCCCAATATCAAAAGATTCAATACGAAACCCAAAAAAGCAGATTATTCCGTTATGAAGATGGTGCTCCCAAGAGTAATTATAGTGTTGTTGATAACTACGGATATTTATGGCTGGAAGTTTATCCCTCAAAGATTTTTAAGTTTAACGGAATTTCCTTTCAAAATATAACTAAACAGCTTCCTCAAGTAGAAAGAGATTCTCTGCTTAATAATTCCTTGATTAGTGATAATAATAAGAACATATTTTTTGTTGGCAGACACTACCTCTATAAATGGAATGGCTATAAGATAATTAAATACGCTTTCCCCAAGGATGATAGAATCAGAGAATACAAAGGGATAAAAAACAAAATTCTGGCAGTGGGCGATAAGGGCTATGCTGTGCTGAAAGATAACTCCTGGAAATATATCAGAATCCCTGTAAAACATTATGTTCAGGAGGAACTTCTTGCTTATGTTTCTTTTAATAAAGATAGTGATTTATTAAATTGGCAAAAGCAGGAATTTATCTTAGATAAAAATGACTGTTTATACCAGCTTCATTATAACATAAATTATGAAACAGTATTTCTTAATCCGGAAGAGGATTTGGTAATTACTGGTTATTCTGATAAAGGTCTTAAGAATATCCCTTGTATTACAAAAGAAGAAATTTATAAGCAATTCACAGCACAAAAGAAGAAATTTGTTCCTTCTTTTCATATTACTGACAATGATGATATTTATATTCTCTGCGACAGGACTGAATATATATACAAACTGAACCCTGAAAAAGCATTATTTCAAAGAGTAAATTTGGTTAAAGGCGTATTGCTTGATTCTAGTAGTAGCTATGGGTCTCATCGTAATTTTCTTACCTCTTGCAGAAATGATACTCTGTTTTTCAGTGAAATTGATAGCGGTATTGACTACAACAAAGAGGAATATTATTATCCTAACTATAATCCCGATCAGGATTGCTATATATTTTATAAGAATGATTGTAGTTTTATTAAAGCTGATTATAATAAAAGTTTAAATTACCAGGCATTAGTTTTGACAGCAATTCCCGGTATTAGTAGCTTAAATCCTGTTACAATGCCTGAAGCATCAACGGAGGGAGAATATGTTTATTATAGGAAGTTTACTAATATATTTATTAAAAATAATAATGTGCTATATAGCATAACTGATAAAAAAATACCTGGAGTGCACAGAATATACATTACAAATGTAGATTCCAATACTTTTCAATTTATCTCCGTAGCTGATAAAGCAAATTATCTTACGATAATTGATTATAACCCTGTAAGTAAATGTATTATGTTTGCAGGACAGGAAGGCATCAGGGAAGTTTGTATCTCTAAACAAAGTGATTTATTATATGAATACTATGAATACCAATATCAATATCTCCTTCATATGCTTATAAGTGTCAATTACCCAAGGGGATTACTTCATAATTTAGAATATTATGATAATAAAGTGAAGAAATTCATTACTTTATTGTTATTACATAACGACAAAGGTATAAACAAGCTATATGAATATGAAGATAACGGAAACTATTTTAAAACCTTGGAACTTATAAATAATCAGAAAGCAGCATCTTTATATATGCTGGAATATAATAATTCTATTTTGCACATTACTGAATTTGATTTAACCCGTGGGAAGATAAAAAAAGAAGATAAATACAAAAACATAAAATCTTATTCCACTTTGAATGATTATCTTTTACTGATAGATGATAAACATTGCTTTACTCTAAAGAATTCCGAAGGAACAATAAAAGGAAATTTGGAACAGATAATAAAACCTTGGACTGCTATGTTGAAGGCAAATAATATTAAATATGAGCTGTTATATTCATTATTCTTTCCCGAAGTAATAGATGAAAATACAATATTTGTTTCTTCCAGGGAATATCCAATTGTTCAGAATGAACAAGGCGAGAACGAAGTGTCCGCTGCTATTCCTTACTATACCAAAAATCCATTACCAGCTACAAAAACTGCTTTGGTTGGTAATCCACCCAATAAATTTAATACTGTTCCGTTAATTTATGACTGTAAACAAAATAAGATATATGAAAAACCTACCTGGATTAATACCCTCTTTTGTAAAACATTGGAAGGAACTAAAGTGCATATTATTCATTTCCAGAAGACACAAAAAGGGAATTATTTCAGGATAAGCGCTTATGCGAACAAGGATATTGTTCTGTCCAACAATGATTTTATTTATCAGCTTACCAATAATGAATTACCTGAATACACATTTTTTACAGATAAAGCTAAATACTTTCCCAAGATTGGTAATAAGCTATACTACCTTTACCAGGGGAAATGGGATAATGTTAATCTGGAGGATTTTTCCCAATATGAAGATCTGCAAGATGTTACGGAAATAAATAATGATTTATGGCTTGTTTTCAGTAATGCCTTAGTGCGTCATTCTATGGTTTTTAAAGAGGATTTCATTTTCAAGCAAAGTGATGGTCTGCCTGAAAATATATTGTCAATGTATGAATTGGAAGGTAATTATTACATTGTAACCCGCAGTGGAATTTATAAGTTCACCACAGAAGAAGAAGGGGCTATGCTAATTGTTCCCGCGGTGAATGTAAACGGCAAGTTATATCCTTCCGGAGTAGCCAATAAATTTAACTATAAGCAGAACAATATTATCATTCCGGTGGATATTCTAAACGCAATGTATCCTGAAAAAATGAAACTTACTTATCGTCTGTTGGGCTATGAAAAGAATTGGAAACAGCGTGATTATCTTCCTCAGATTGAATATCCAAAGTTACCTCCGGGGCATTATGAATTCCAGATTTATGGCACTTCTCCCATTGGCAAAAAGGCAAAACCCATCAGTGTGTTTTTTAGTATTGCGCCTCCTTTTTATGCTACCTGGTGGGCTTATTTGCTATATATAATTGCTATTCTTTTCTCTATTCGGGGAATTTATAAACTGCGCACCAGGCAATTAAAACTGCGTAATTTAGCTCTGGAAAAAACAGTTGCAGAGCGCACGCAGGAAGTAATTGAAAAGCAAAAGCATATTCAGGAGTCAATTAACTATGCCTATTTTATTCAAAAGTCAACTTTGCCTCAGGATTCAGATATGGCAGATGCTTTTGCTTCACATTTTGTGCTCTGGCAACCCAAAGCAACTGTGGGAGGTGATTTTTACTGGCTGCATAAAAACGAAAAAGGAGAGGTCTATTTTGCCGTTATTGATTGCACGGGTCATGGAGTTCCGGGTGCTTTGCTGTCAATGACTGTTTCCTCTCTTCTCAATCATCTGATTAAAGATATTGGAATGGATAAGCCCTCTGCCATTTTACAAACAATGCATCAGGAATTTGGTGCTGCCTTGCATCAAGAAAATCCTGAAGCACAACAGGACGGAGTGGAAATATCTTTTCTGAAAATAACTAAGGGGCTGATAACTTTTTGCGGTGCGGGACTCAATTTGGTGTATTATGATAAACAGAGCCAAACTTTGAATCAGATTCGCGGAGACAGATATGGCTTAGGTGGTTTGAAAAGACATCTGGAACTGGAATTGACGGAACATAATTTACCTTGTTCGGCAAACCTGCTGCTCTATCTTTATACCGATGGTATAATAGACCAGCCGGTTCCCGATGCGGAAAAAATAAAGCGTTTGGGCAACGTTCTCTGGTTGAAACTGATTTCCGAGCTTGTTTCTTTGCCCTTATCTGAACAGAAGACCCTTTTGGCAGAAAAGGTAAAAGCTATGCTGGATTTTTATGAACAGCGAGATGATATTACGATTGTTGGCTTACAGCTGTAGACAGAGGATGCCGTTTCTCCGGCTACACAATATTGAGCAATGATGATTAACAAAAAGAAACAAAGAAAGGATGAGCTGCAAGATAAACTTCTTTCTGCAGTTGTTTCTGTTTATTTGTATATGGCACGCACGGCTAAATTCAAAGGTGCAGAGATAAATTTTGTAGACCGCATTCTGCAAAGTATGTTTGGTGGTGAAATTCCTCTTTATAAAATTGAGCAAGCAAGGCAGAAGGCACTTTCCTTAAGGGAGGCAGCCAATTTTTTGAATAGGACTTTAAATGCTGCCGATCGCACCAAAATTATCCTGAACCTCATCTCCCTTGCCTATTATGAACGCAGTAAAATAAATATTTTAGGCAGTGTGGAAATTGTAGTTTTAGTAGACCTTCTCCGTTTGGAGGTGAATCTGCTGGATGCCATTTATGACCTTTTTGAAGACAAAACCGATTTCATTAACTTATCGCTTTCTTATAAAGATATGGAAACGGGCTTGCTAAGAAATTCTATGTTATGGTCAGCGGAAGGAGGTGATTTTAAGTTCCGGGGTCCGCATAATAATGCTAAACTCCTGTTTATTATGATTGAATCCCTGGTTTTAGTAAATCCCTGTTCTAAAAATGATAAATCCATCTGTTCTTTAGTGGAAGGAACTGTTTTGCGGACTTTGGAGCAAGGCCATTTTCATCGTTTGCAGGAAGATAGCACTATAATCTTGCAGGGAGTAAAAGGAGAAATTCGGCTGCAGACAAAAGACCTGTGGACTATTTATAACCTGAGTTTCTCAGCGCAGGAATTGCATTATCCCGAATTTCAGGAAGGAAAACTAATATCTAAAAACTGCAAGTTCCGGCTGGAAAGCAAAACTAAATTCAAGCTGCATCAAACAAGGGAACTTGCCTTGGACGACCCGGTTCCTGATAGTTCGCAAACATTGTTGGAGGTTTTAACTCAAGAAGGACGGGAAAAAGAAAACCTTATTAAAGAGCAGGACTTTTATCTTTGCTGTAGTCGTTTGGGTTTATATCTTAGTTCCTCTTGTATTCCTGCAACAATTTTACATTTCTGTCAGCAAGAAGAAGAGCTTTGGGTAGAAAAAATGAACACTGCTGAGGTTTTCATAAACGGGAAGGCATTTACCGGTAAGCAACCTTTTGCTTTCAATCAGGATATTATTTCTATTGCTGAAACTAATTACCTTATCAATCGTAATCGGGAGCTGATTGAAATTCCTTTGCAGATTGAAAACTTCAATGTTGCTGAAATCTCTCACCAATTCAAAGATGGCACAACAGGGCTTGCCAGTATTTCTTTTCACTTAAAACAAGGAACAATGATGGCAGTTATGGGTTCCAGCGGCAGCGGAAAAACAACTTTACTGCAAGTTCTATTAGGAGATATAAAAGCTACACATAGTGAAATAACAGTGGACGGTTTGGATTTTAACTCCAATTATTCTTTTTTCCGCAAGTATATTGGCTATGTTCCTCAGGACGATTTACTTTTTCCCAATTTAACGGTATATGAAAATCTGCTCTATCGTGTGCATTTGGCTTTACCCTCTTTGAAAAACAAGGAGGAAATAAAGAGCCGAATACATAATTTACTGCAGACCGTAGGACTTTATGAACAGAGGAATATGTTGGTTGGAGATACTCTTAATAAAAAGCTCAGTGGAGGTCAAAGAAGGCGGTTAAATATTGCTTTAGAGCTTGTTTTGAACCCGATGATTATTATTCTGGATGAACCCACCAGTGGACTTTCCTCCAAGGATTCAGAAAACATAGCAGAATTCCTGAATGAGCTGAAACAACAAAACAAAATTATTATCTGCACAATTCATCAGCCCAATGCTACTGTCTTTAACTATTTTGACAGCGTTTTACTTTTGGATAAGGGTGGCAGACAGGTCTATTTCGGTTCCGGTAAAGATGTCTTCAACTATTTTGAAGAAGAACTTGCCCAAAGCGGTAAACAGAAAGAAGCGTTATCTTTAAAAAGAAAACTATTGATGCCTGATTACTGTTATGACATCATTGAGCTAACTGATTCTGCTGGCAATAGAAAATTCCCGCCGGAATACTGGCAGAGGAAATATCGTAATTACCGTTTTCAAAAAGCGATGGATAAGGATTTTGAACTGTCCAGCTCTAATCCGGGAAGAGAAATAGCAGTTGCTCCTAAAATAAAACAACCCTATCGTTTTGCCAATCTGTTTTTTTTAACAGCCCGCAATTTCCTGAATAAAAGCAGAAGCAAATTGAATGTAATGCTCACCTTACTGGCAGCTCCACTTTTGGCTTTTATTACAGCTTTTATGTTGCGTAGTGTTCCTGTTGGCGAAGTTTACAGTTTCGGACAAAATCAAAATTCCTGGCTTTTTGGTTTTATATCGGTTCTTATTTTCATCTTCATTGGCTTGGCTAATAGCATAGATGACCTGCTAAGTGAGAAACGCAGTATTATGCGAGAATTGAAACTAAATGTTTCTGCTGGTCAGCAACTTTTTGCCAAGGGATTGGTGTTATTTATTATGACTTTAATCCAGGTTTTGCTTTATTATTTTATTTCTGCTTTGGTTTTGGGTTTGCGTGGTTTTTTAGTTCCCCACTGTCTTTTTTTATTGCTGAGTGGAATTATCGGTTACAGCATTGGCTTGATGTTTTCCAGCAGCATCAAAGACCGCAGTGCTGTAATCAATATCTTGCCGTTGGTCATAATACCTCAGATATTATTCAGCGGGGCTGTTATCCAATTTGCAGATATGAATTCTGCGTTGCGGATCAACAAAAAGAGCGAAATTCCCGAATTTTGTCATTTTATTCCTGCGCGTTGGCTTTATGAGGGCTGGATGATTTCTTCTGCTACCTTAAATACTATTCAGCGAGAGAACCGTAAATTCTATTCTCTTTCTCATAATGCTGCTGTTAATTATCAGACCTATATGCAGGCAGTAGAGACCCATAACTCTTTTCTGGAAAAACACCCGCCAAGTAAATACAGTAACGACCTTATTAAACAGGCAATATCTATTGCCGATGGACAGTATCTGAATGAGCAGCGCAATATATTTCTCTCACCGGAAATGAAGTTTTGGGGAAAGGAGGTCTCTACTTTGTTTCTGGATATAATTATTTCGGTTTTAATGGCTTGTGTTTTTGGCTTTATTACCTGGCTGCGTTTGCGTTATTATTTCCAGTGAGGAATTATGAACATCTATATTCGCTCTCAGGATTCAGACCTTTTCAAGTATCTTTCCGATGCTCAATATGCCCAAATATCCTCAAAAGCAGAATCCATAGAACTAAAACCCTCGGAAGTTATATTGGAAAAAGGTTCCCTGCCTGATAGCTTTATTATTCTGCAGGAAGGCGAACTGGAGCTTACAGGCAATCAATATTGGGGTTCCCTTTTCCCAGGTGAATACTATGGAGAGATTTTCTATCTGGAGTCATTTCCCAGCCCTTTAGAAATTAAAGCAGTTAAACCCTGCAGAGTGTTGAAATTGAAGTTCTCTGCCTTAAATGAATTTATTGCTGGTGATCCCGATTTGGCTGCCAGAATTCAGGCAGCTGTAAATGACTCTTTATGCCTGAAAATAATTCAATTAACTCACGGAAGTATAAATGGTTAAGTATAATGACCACCCGCTCTATTGTTTCTTGAGCCCGGAAGAGAAAAAACTGTTGCAAACCATAGTTAAATCTCAAAGTTTTATGGCTCACGAAACAATAATCAACCTCGGAGAACGCAATCGCGATATAATTTGTCTGGAAGAAGGCAGCGTTTCTATTCAGGTTGAAGATTTTGAAGGTAATGTGCGCGAAGTTACGCGTATCCATTCAGGAAACCTTGTGGGCGAAATGAATTTTATTATTCCTACACGCAGAACTGCCAATGTAGTTGCCTTAACTTTTGGGGAGGCAGATATTATTCCCTTTGCCAAACTTTGCTCTCTGCTTAAAGAATACCCCCTTTTAGCGGAGAAAATATTTTCTGCTCTTTCGCTGCAGCTAAAAGACAAATATCTGGGGATGATCAATGCCTGAAATTATTTTGTTTAGTAGGGGAACAGGAGTTATATTATGAAAAAAAGACCAACCCTTAAAAATATCCTGGTGCTTGGCATTCTGACTTGTTGCACTCTGCTTTTTTCTTTCACGGATAAAGAAGAACAGCAGAAATATCTGGAAGAATACAACAATATTCTGAAAGAGCAAAAGCGTGCCAGGGTTTTCAAATTCAGCGATGGATACCCTAAAGTTGAATTTCCTATTCTTACTGATCAAAATGGAATGAAATGGTTTGGACTATATGAACCCAGAACAATATTTGCCTTCACCGGAACCAATTTTATTGATGTTCTTGCAACCAACAAAATAGCTCAAAATGATAGTATCGGAATAGATGTCCAAACTAAGGATAAAACACCTTATATTATGGGGAAACAACATATCTATAAATGGAACGGCTATAAACTGCTTGCCTATAAATTCCCTGAGAAGGATAAAATACGCCTTCTTCACGCGGCAGATGATAACAGTGTTTATTGCTATGGCGTGAAGGGCTATGCAGTGCTGAAAAACAATTTTTGGAATTACTATCCATATCAGGGATTTACTTATCCGGAATCAACTTCGGAAATTCAGAATATCTTTCTGTCTCAAACAAAAATTTTGCTTTCACTACAGATCAATATTCAAAATCCAAATCTCCTGCATTTTTATACTATAAAGGGAAATAAACAGTTGCATACCTCTATTGGGATTGATTCCTCAGCAGTTTCTAAAAAATATGGCCTCTATTACTATTATTATTATAAAGAACTCAATGAAAATCAGGTTTGTATCTATAGTAAGTTTAGTAATGATGTCTATATTTTAAATACAAAGTTGAACACTGTAGAGAAAATTGAACTTGAACCTGATTTCGGAGTTGGCAATGCTATTTATGAAAACTCAACTTTAGAATTTATAGCCCATAACACCCGGGGAGAAATGTGGACAACTAAAGTTTACAGCTACAATCTCTTAAATAAGACCAGGATCATCCTAACCAGTTTTACCTATCCTAAACCAACAGTAAGCGATGCTATACAATTTATTTTTTATGTTTGGAAAAGTAAACTTTACTCTTTTCAAAGTCCGCCTGAAACTTATATTTACGGTTTACCGACAAGGGCAGCAAATAATAACTTTTCCTTTTATAATCTGGATAATAGTAAAATTGAAACCCTATATTATCCTGGTAAGATTATAAGAGCAGGTTATAATTGGATTGTCTGTTATGAACATCCCTCTTTCCCTGATATAACGGTCTATATTGTATATAACTATAAAACCAATATCGGGTTACAGGAAGAATTGAAATTAAACTTATCTAAAGTTAGTGGCTGGCGTTTGTTTGACGCGGTCAGAGACAGTACCACAATTTCTTATATAAGTGATGAAGGATTAACAATTTATCCTATCAATAAAGGAACCTCTCAAATACTTAAATATATTTCGGATCTACCAAAAGAAGATACAAAGAAGCAATATAATAATTGGCTCCAAAATGAGATTTATTATTTCGGCTCCGATATAGTTCTTATTTCCTACTATTTTAAACAAAACAAACCTATGTTATCGGTATCTATTATCCAGGAGGGAGGTATTGAAAATATATGTGAATTAGCTCTAAAAGGGGAAAATATACATACATATTCTTCTTATATTGCCGATCCTGTTAGAGGGAGAATATACTTTCTGCAAGATAATAAATGGCATTATTTGGAACTTGCTACAAAAAAAATAGTATCAACAAATTACAATGCAGATTATAGACCCCTATTACACGAAATTACAACTCCTTTAATGACTGATAAAAAAAACAAGAATATTATTTCTCTTACCAATAATTCTGAATATAAAGGCAAGATAGACATAAGTTTTATTGCTGATAAGTTATCAATTAAGATACCTGATTTTATCCAAAAGAGAGAAGGTATGATTTGGAATTTACTTCCTCAAAGCGTGTTAGATACAGAAAAAGAAATATTATATATCAATGCATATAGATTAAATTATGGTAGTTTTATTAATATTTGGGGCTATGATAGATATACTCCTGATGTATTGAATACTTTAATTTTTAAGCAGATTTCTTATAAAGAGCAGGAATTTCTTTATCCCTGTATGTCTCTGAATTTGCGTAGTGGTGAAGTAAAACTACATCCTCATTGGTTACAGGTTTTCAGAGATGCGGAAAATAGATTGTATGCATTGTATAAAGATATTCCTGGTCCTAAAGGCAGAGTTTTTATCCGACAGATTATCAATGGGGAAGCAATCAGCAGTAAAGATGATCCGGAACTCTCTTACAGCGAACTGGTGAAAAACAATCTGAAAGTAACACAGTTGGATAATAATCTGTTACTCCAAATTGGCAATACGCTTTATTATCGGGAAGAGGGTAAATGGCAAAAATTACTGGTTGCCAATTTGGAACAATATGGAGAGCTGCAAAACGGAGTTAAAATAAACGGCAATATCTACCTCGGTTGTGAATCCCGGGTAGTGAAAGTTTTACCTGATGGCAGCACTTTTGTGTTTGGAGAAAGCGAAGGAATTCCGGAAGGGGCTCTTTCTCTTTATAAAGTGAGGCAAAAGATCGTCATTAAAAACGAGACGGGTCTTTATGAATTTATGGAAGCAGGCAAAAATGTAAAAACGGTTCTGGCAGGTTTTTGGGCAGGTGAGCAGCTTGTTTCTGCGTCAATACCGCATAAATTCAGCTATAAAACTCATTCTGTGCGTTTTCCGGTGTCCATTCTGAATACATTATATCCCGAAAAGTGCTTTTTGGTGTATCAGTTAAAGGGCTACAATGATCTGCCTGTCCGGATTCCTTTTGCGGAAGAAATCCGTTTTGATAATCTGAAACCTGGTGCCTACAGTTTTTCTTATACGGTTATTACGGAAACGGGGCAGCGGGTAAAATCTCCGGTAGTAGCGTTTACTATAAAACATCCCTTATATGCTACAGGGTGGGCTTATGCTGTTTATGTAATTGCTTTTCTTTCTGCTCTTTGGGGAATTTATAAACTGCGCACCAGACAATTAAAACTACGCAATCTGTATTTGGAAAAAACAGTGGCAGAACGCACACAGGAACTGAAAGAAAGACAGCAGCGCTTACAAGAATCCATAGAATATGCTTCCCTTATCCAAAAATCTATCCTTCCCCAAAAAACGGATTTACAGCAGCATTTTCCCAATCAGTTTGTCCTTTGGAGACCAAGAGACATTGTGGGAGGCGATTTTTACTGGCTCTATGCTCCGGATAGTTTTTGCACCTATTTTGCTTTAATTGACTGCACGGGTCATGGAGTTCCCGGAGCGCTACTCTCAATGACGGTAAATTCACTTTTGGATAACTTGGTGAAGGATAGGCAGTTAGATAATCCAGCAGAAATTTTGGCAAATTTGCATTTGGAAATTAGCACCACCTTGCATCAGCGTTCAGAACAAGCACAACAAGATGGAGTGGAAATTGCCCTGCTTAAAATTGAGGCAGCAAATAAATTACTTACCTTTTGCGGAGCGGGCTTAAACCTAGTGCATTATCTTCCGGATAAAGATGAATTTCATTTCCAGCGCGGAGATAAACACAGCTTGGGTGGAGCTAAATGGTTTGAAACATTGCAGTTTGAAAATCATAAGATTATCTATAATACAGGGGATAGAATTTATCTCTATACCGATGGCATTATAGACCAGCCAGCCCTAAATTCAGAACCACCGAAAAGATTGGGCACTCAACTCTGGCTGGATTATTTGCAAAGCATAGCAGATAAACCCTTTGCCGAGCAACTGGACTTGCTTCACCTGTTTGTGAATGAACTGATAACTTTCCACGAACAAAGGGATGATATCACTGTTATCGGTATTGAACCACCATAATGTAACAGGGAGAATAAGTTAGCAAATTTTTTCCTTGCCCGGGAAACCGGTAGTTCCTAAAGGAATTATACCTGCAGTATTTGTTTAAGCAAACTTTACCAATTCAAGTAGTTATCTACCTGTCCTGCAATGAGATAGCTATTTTATGGGCACTACACAAGTTTGTATATTTTCTTTAGGATAGGGATTTGCTTCACAATATTTTGGTTTGTAGACCAGTTGTAGATTGGTTGTAAGCGAAATAAAACTGTGTGGTGTGGTTACATTGAAGGCAAGTAAAAATTTTTAGTTAAAACATCCCACCGTGTGCATCGTGCATTTTATTGGGGGCTTACGCTACCATCACTCACAGCCAATTATCCTTCTCAGTAGTAGTTTCCGCATTAAAAACTGCAAAAATGTTAAAGTGTATCATTTTTACTCATGCATACTGTATCATTTTTGATTGCCATTGACTCCCGTTATGTTGCTTTTACAGTTCTTCGCTTTAATCTTTAATATTTCTGTAACATATCTCTAACGATCCTTTAACGAGATTAAGGAATTGTTAGACAAGTGTTAAAGGAGTGTTAGAGAGTCGTTTTAGATTGGGTTGATAATTAAATAGTTAAATAAGGTTTAGAAGGTTGAGAAAGTTTAGAGAGTTGAGAAAGTTTAGAGGGTTGAGATACTCTAAAGCCCTTTAGAGCGAAACACTGATAGCGATGGGTGCGTAAACCCCTCGGAAAATGAGGTTTAGATGGTTGAGATAGTTTAGAAGGTTGAGATAGTTTAGAGGGTTGAGATGCCCCAAAGCCCTCTAGAGCGAAACAATAATAACGACGGGCAAATATGACTCATGACATCAATGGCAATCATAAATAAAATCTGTAAGTCAGGAGTCATTTGCGCCTTAAGAACTTTCACCTGTGACATAACTTTTTTGGCGCATATGACTCATGACGGCACTCTATACCAATCCAAAATAAAATCTGTGTTATCTATGTAATCTGTGAGAGTTATTCGTCATGAGTCCTCACTGCCAAACGAATTAGTGCATAGATTAAAAGTTAGCTCGGCAGTGACGACTCCTGACTTTTCCGGAAGGTTGACCTCCTGGTCAACCATAAAACGACGAGGACATCGTTTTTCCGGAAGGTTGACCTCCTGGTCAACCATAATAAATGATGAGGACATCGTTTTTCCGGAAGGTTGACCTCCTGGTCAACCATAATAAACGATGAGGACATCGTTTTTCCGGAAAAAAACGGAGGAACGGTATCCCTCATTCTTTATTTCAATAGGACTGCTTTCTTGATATAAATCTTCTTTCCTGCCTGCATTCTAATGTAATAAATACCCGTACTGCAGAGGCAGCCATTATTATCTTCGCCTTCCCAAGTTAATTTATAGCTTCCCTGCTCTTTATATCCAAGTATAAAATTGCGCACTAATTGACCCCGATTATTGTAGACCTCAATTTTCACATCTGCAGGCATACTTATTTCATAGTCAATAGTCGTAAGGGGATTAAACGGATTAGGATAGATAGAACGGATGCCACTAAAGGATATAATATCAGGTAAATCTATACTATTTACTTCTCCTAATTTAGCAACAAAAATGTCTTTATATCCACTACCGGTTAATGTAGTAGCTCCAAAAGTAGCACTTTCAGTAAAATAACCTGTAACATAGCTATTTCCATTGGCATCAACAGCAATGCTATTGCCACAATCAAAACTTGTTCCACCGGCTTGTTTAACCCAGAGCCAGTTACCGTTGCTATCCAGCTTGGCAACAAAGATGTCAGAATTACCACTACTGGTCATTGTTGTAGTGCCGAAAGTCGCACTACCCCAAAAATAACCGGTAACATAGCTGTTTCCATTGTCATCAACAGCAATACTATTCCCAACAACAAAATTAGTTCCCCCGGCTTGCATAGCCCAGAGCCAGTTACCATTGCTATCCATCTTAGCAACAAAGATGTCTATATCTCCATTACTGGTTAATGTGGTAGTACCAAAGGTTGCTATATCTATAAAACCACCTGTAACATAGCTGTTTCCATTGTCATCAACAGTAATGCTAGAGCAATAATCATCACTTGTTCCTCCGGCTTGCTTAGCCCAGAGCCAGTTCCCGTTAATGTCCATCTTAGCAACAAAGATGTCATAATCACCACTACTGGTCAATGTAGTAGTGCCGAAGGTTGCACTTTCTGCAAAATTACCTGTAACATAGCTATTTCCATTGGCATCAATAGCAATACCATAATTGCCATAAAAATAATCAGGATATGTTCCGCCTGCTTGCTTAACCCAAAGCCAGTTCCCGTTAATGTCCAGCTTGGCAACAAAGATGTCATCATATTCACTACTGGTCAATGTTGTAGTGCCGAAGGTTGCACTTTCTACAAAATCACCTGTAATATAGCTATTTCCATTGGCATCAACAGCAATGCCATTACCAAAATCATTATCTGTTCCTCCGGCTTGCTTTGCCCAGAGCCAGTTTCCGTTGCTATTCAGCTTGGCAACAAAGATGTCAAAATCACCACTACTGGTCAATGTAGTAGTGCCGAAGGTTGCACTACCATAAAAAAAACCTGTAATATAGCTGTTTCCATTGGCATTAATAGCAATACATATGCCCTCATCTTCATTTGTTCCACCGGCTTGCTTTGCCCAGAGCCAGTTCCCGTTAATGTCCATCTTAGCAACAAAGATGTCATAACTACCACTACTGGTCAATGTAGTAGTGCCAAATGTAGCACTACCATCAAAATGACCTGTAACATAGCTATTTCCATTGGCATCAACAGCAATACCTCTGCAAATATCATAATCTGTTCCCACGGCTTGCTTAGCCCAGAGCCAATCCACATTTTGGGCAAAGAGTGCTATAGAACAGAGAGCCAAGATAAAGAATAGAAATGCCTTTTTCATAATATCCTCCACGATATTTTTTTCTTTTGAGTAATAATCTTAAAATACCGGGTTAAAGTAGGTATATTTATATTATGCAGATAGAGAAACAGTAATCTGCTGTGCTTTATTAAGATAAATATGTTAATATTTTGTAAATATGGCAATGGGGTTTGCTTTGTTAAGACAATGCTATTTGTTCTATGCAAATACTGTAGTGTGGTTTGCTCTTTGAATATCAACATATCTTCTTAATCTCCTTAAAATTTATACACAATTCCTTCTATAAATTTTATAAAAGTTCTGTCAAGTTTTTTTGGGTAGACGGAAAACGCCGTTCCTCCGTCTACACAAGTTATCCCAGAGCTATTAAATCCCCAAAATCCATTAAATCCTGTTCATCCCAGATCTATTCACTCCTCTAAATCCTAATTTCTAAAATAAAATCTGTGTTATCGGTGTAATCTGTGAGAGAAAAAAAGCGGAGGAACGGTGTCCTCCGGCTACACAAATAATTTTGAAGGTTAACTTTTGCGTAATCTGTATTTGAAAGTATAATCAACTTCTTCGTTTATAGGGAAACTCCAGGATTCGCAAAGTTGTTTCAATTCGCTTAAAAAACCATTAGGCATACTGCCCCCCTCAGGGGTAATTATAGCAGCCTGGACTTTTCCGGAAGCGTTAATTAATAGTTGAATTTTTACACTTCCCGAGAAAGGAAGGGTGGCATTCCATTTCATATACAGAGATTGTATCTGTCCTTTACGAGTATCTACTGCTCTTCTAACTTCATCAATAATTGTTCGGCTTTCTGCAGGTGCTTGAGAAATTGTTTCTTCAGTAACTGGGGTTACTTCTTTGGTTTTGAACCTAGCAATTGTTTTTTCTGTTTCGCTCGTTCTTCCAAAAGCAGTTCCACTGGGTACTAATTTACTTTGATCTCCCGAAGCTTTAACAATAGTTCCACCTTCAGGACGAATATCCGAACCCCGAACGGAAGGTGCTTTGGTTACTACAGATCCAATATCACTTGTAAAACTTCTGGTGGCACTAGGATCAAAAGTTGTTCCTCCAACTCCTCCAAAACCAGGTCCGGCACCTCCAGCTCCAGGTCCTGTACCACCACCCCCTCCACCTCCGGGACGAGAAGTTACAAAACCTTCCATAAGAGTGACCGCTTGCGTTGGTCTTGCAGCTGAAGTGGCTTTCGGATCAAAAGTGCCAAAATCACTGCCAAAAATATCACCTGCAGATTTTGCAGTTCCTCTACCTCCGGTCACACCACCTGCTTGTTCTTTTCCTGTAGGTGCTTCAGGAGCTTCGGCATATTTACCTGCCTCTTCAAAAGTGCTGGGTTTAGCTAATGCCTCTGCTTGAATACGTTCAGCTTTCTGAAGTGTTTGAATTTTCTCTTCCAGAGTTGTATCGTAGGATATCTGTTTTTTTAGAAACAGATCAAAGATAAGCACAAAAATAATAGTTAGAATGACGAACAACAGGATTAAATTACGGCTGAATCTTTCATCCGCAGTAGCTTGAGGACGACAGGCATATTGAGTGGCAATTTGTTGCTGTTCCGGAGTAAGAACAAGAACATAAGGTTCCCGGAATTCGTAAGAAATTTCCCAATTAGGTGCAATGGCAAGAGTTCCTGTCATATCAGGACGCAGCAACAGTTTATTACCTTGCAGAATGGAATTTTTTGTAAGAAAAGATTCATCTACCGGTTTTCCATCTTTAGCACAACTTACTTTAGCACCCTGAGGCAACTGCAGGTAAAGTTGATCACCTTTTTTAGTGACAAACAGGTGCTTTTCGGGAAATGACTCATCCAGGATTTGCCAGAAGAGGTATTTATCTGAACCGATAAAGAACTTGTTCTTAAAATCGCGTCCATAACGCACCTGATCTAGTTTTTTGCCTTTATAGTGCAAAGTTAAGTTTAATAATTTGGACATTTTCCCTCCTTTCTATTCAGCCAAACCGGCACTATATTTCTTCAGCCAATCGGCATCCTCAAGTGTGGCAAAATAAATGTATGAATAACGTGCTGCTGTAGCAATACGGACAATTTCCGTTATATAGTCACAGGGGATAGAATAATCGGCTTGAACCAGAAGACAGGTCTCTGCTTTTTGATGCTGAATAATGTCATCAGCTTCCATTTTCAAATAAGTAAATAGGTCTTGGCGTTTTTTGGCATCTGTTACTAATTCTGCCGGCGAACCATATTCCAGGGCTTCAGCTCCAACAACCACACGATCTGGGAAAATTTTAATCGGAGTAGTTCCCGCTTTTTCCAAAAGTTTATCGTTAGTGATGGTATGTGGATAGGTAATTTTGGGTTCTGCAGAAATTTTTACAACTTCCGTAGAGATATTTTTTACCAGGAAGACCAAGATAATAGTTAGTTCATCCAGCAAAGAAGTAATGGACAACCCTTTTACTTCCTCAAATTTCTTCCGGACACGGCGTTCACTTTTATTAGAAGATGTGAGTTTATCCAGAATTTGCATATATAACTCCTTTAATAATATTCCACTTTGGCGGCAGTATAATGAACCTGAGTAAATCCATTGACTTTGCAGAGGTCTATCGTTTTCATCAGGTCGCCATAAAGGACATCCGGATGAACGAGGACAGTAATATCGCTAAGGGTCTCTTTGCGGCTTCTAATTTCTTGCAGAGTTTTATTCAAGGTCACATAATCGTAATATCCATTGAGGGCAGGAATAGTCATTGGCTTAAAACCCGCTTCGCGGATCTCCATACCTATTGTAGTATTATTTTCCTGGGCATATTGGTTGCCCAGGATATGGATTTCCACTTTTTCGGTTTGAGCACCTCCACCACCACCTCCTTGACCATAACTAACACCGCCTTCCCCTTGCGAGAAATTTAGCGCCAAAAGAGCAATCTGCGAAATGACAACCATCATCATTAACATTGGAATGATGGTTAAAAACAGATTCATAATCGGTATCAGGTTTGGTTCCTGGGGTACCGTTTGCGCTTTTTGCTGACGCATTGCGGATGGTCTGTAATGTCCCATAATTTAATCCTTAATGGCATTATTAATAGTATTGATCAATTTAACACTAAACTCGTCAATATTACTGATAATATTGTTTGCCCTGGTTAACAGCCAACCTTTAATTAAGGTTAAAGGAATAGCAGCCAGCAACCCCAGAGCGGTTGTTCCAATTGCTTTTTTAATACCATCGGTTAAAGCAGCTTGTTGTGCTGCACCTGTTAAACCAGCTAATCCTGCAAATGCTTCCAATAAGCCCCAAATGGTTCCTAAAAGACCAAGATAGGTAGCTACTTGAGCTAAAGTATCAAACCAGAATAATCCGCTATCCAGTTTATAAACAGTTTGCAGAACAGCTTCTTCCAGAGAATTTTGGACGGAATTTCTTAAATCCCCTCCTGATTGACCACTTTCTTTGGCATCTTTAAAAACCCGTAAAGCACTCCAAAAGATAAAACCCATAGTAGTACCCTTATAGCTTTCAGCAACTGTGATTGCTTCCTTAAGCTGGTCATTACGGATATAATTGCGAAGCTTTAAATAGAATCCACCAGCATCAATCTTCTCTTTGGGGTATAACTGATACCAACGCACAAAACCATAAACAAGACCAATAATAAAAACCAAGAGGATAGCGTAAGCCCATCTACCGCTATCTACAAATACTTGACCTAAACTGTAACCCTGTTTAGCCGGAACAGCGGTTTCTGCTGCTGCCTGAGCAAACAAGCCAACACACATAAAGAGTGAGATGATCATAAGGACGATTTTTTTTGTTTTCATTTTGACTCCTTCAGCCATTTATTTAATAATATATCGCTTTGGTTACGAATATCTTCAATTGTAAAAGAGAACTTATATTCTCCTGCTTTCTGATAAGTATCGGACTTATCCTGAAATATACCTGTAGAAGGGAGTAGAGCTTTTATTTCAATAATCAACTCTGTTTCTTCCACATACCTTCTTGCGCCCTCAAAACCCTTTACCGGTTGTTGCTGAGTTGTAGTTGTTGCTGCTTGAGCATAAATAATGCCTGAAAAAAAGAGCAACACCACTAAGAGGATTATAAATTTCTTCATCGTATATCTCCCTTTCCTGCTTTAATAATTTTAACGGTGGCGATAAAGCCACGGTAGTTGGAATTGTTAGTTACAACAAAGCGAAGAGTATTTTTACCTGTAGTAACTTTAGCCGGGTCTATTGTAATTTGAGAAGTATATACCCTGAACGGTTCCGGATCATAATCCAGAGCAATATTGGTGGCTAATTCCTGTCCATTCAGATAAACCGAAGCTAGTTCCGGTGCTACAAAATTGATTAAACCATCCCGGAACTCAGTATCCAGGTAAAAATCAACTTCCAAAATAGCACTGCTTACAGGTGCTGCTTCGGGGAACCAGATAGGTTTAGCATAAGCTCCTTCCAGTCCTTCTATACTTTCTAAGGCGATGCCAAAATTGCTTGTAATAGTTGCAGCAGAAGCTGTTTCCGTTCCTGTTTCAGGATTAACAGTTATAATTCTCCAAGTTGGATCAGTATAAAGCATCACCGTTTCCGGAGGTATAGAAGCAGCCAATTTCTTGCGGTCTGTAAACACCTGTAAAGTCATATATACACTTTGCTGTTCAGGACTATCATTAGGAACAGTCAATTCTATTATATTTTGTCCTTCAGCCCAGGCACTAGCAGGCAATAAATAAGCGAAACGGGTAGAAGTTACCGGTTTATTTGTATCTAAAGTATCGGTAGGAACTACACCAGGTTTCAAATCAGTACTATTCAACCGAATTTTAATATCATAAGGATAAACCAAATGCAGTAAAGCAAATTCAGGTTGAATTTTAGTATTGACAGTGCGGTTTAGGATAAGTTCTTTATTGGAAGGTATTTGAACAAAGCCCAAACGCACACCTTTAGGTGAAGTTATGCTTTGAGCAGGTAAAGTTACATTTGTGTCATCCATTTTTTCATTCCAGCCGGAACCGAGAGGATATTCTTCAATCTTATAATCGGGAACCAAGTTCCATTCCTGCAACTTGGCATAGCTCTGCTGCGTATAATAATCGGTATAACCAGCCATCTGATAAAAGTTATAAATATTTAAATGAGTAGAGTATGCCAAACTAAAGAGGTCATTACTATAATCAGCAGCCAGAGTAGCAATAAAAGCATCTAAAACATCTGCATATTGTTGACGGACACCTTCCGCTTCAATGGCGGTGCGTACATAAACCCCAACTTGAGTATTTATAACATTAGCCCCTTTTTCATAAATGCGGCCAATTAAATTCAAAGCACGCAAACGGCGGTAATTCTCCAACTCTATATTTTCTTTCTCAGCATCAGCAAGAAGCTTGTTTACCTTAGCTACTTCGGCTTTAACAGATGCTTTGAAATTGGGAATCCGACGATAGGAACCCCCAATTAAGTGATTCTTCCAGGTTGTGCTGGCATTAACTTTGATCAGCGATGCTGGAGATGATTTAAGCAATGTTCCATTCTCTATAGCTGTAAGCTGGCTGTCAAAATTTTTCAGGAAAGAAATTCGCTTCTGGAGTTCATTATATTCTTTTTCAACTGCTGCAAAGTATTCATAATTCTTAGTAGAACTAAAGTCCTTACTTTCAAAATTCAGTCCCTCTTTTTTATAAGCTGTCTCCAATTTTTTATATTCATCACGATACTTGAATGCATCGGTATAATTCTTATTCTTATAGGCATTATCAAAATTATAAACCAATTTACTCAGCTTTGCAGTAGCAATCCATTGATAGCGGTCACTCTTGGTTTTATCCTTTTGATAAATCTCTTTGGCAATCTGTTCAAACTGCAGGGTGTCCCCTTTGGCAAGGTAATAATCTGCTATTTCCTGCATAAAGGGTATTACATTTTCATTATTGGGATATAAAGTAATAAAGCGGTTATAAGTTTCCATCTCTTTATCTTTATTTCCAGCTTCTCGGAAGTTAATTCCCGCTTTAAATAATAAAACATCAGGAGTAATATTTCCAGTATTGATAGTTTTATTTCTGGCTTCTTCATATAAAGCCAGATAAGCTTCAGCAGCAGCATTCTTTCGGGCAGGGTCTTTTTCCATTTCCTGAATCATCGCCATACGCAGGTTAAATGCTTGATTACTACTAGGATACTTTGCAATAAAGCTTTCTCTGATACTTTTAGCTAATTCAGGATTGTTCATTGCTGTATCAGCTTCAGCAATTTCTGCTGCACGGAAATAATAATAGTATATTTCACCAACATCTGTTCGCGTTCCAGCCAGTTCTAACAGAATATCTATTGCTTTTTGATATTCTTTAGCTTTAATATATGCCTCTTGAGCTCCCATTTTATAACCGGTAATGCGTTGTGTGTCCTTAGGATCAAACTCTGCTGCTAAACGCAAACGTTCACTTGCAGCCAGAGAATAATTTCCACTGCTCTCAGCTGCTACAAAACTATTTTGAATCTGATAGCGTATATTATTAGTTATAGCTTCTCGTTCAGCTGGAGTAGCGGCAAAAGGTAATGCTTTACGATAATACGCTTCTGCCTGAGCATAATTATTCTCGTTTTCAGCCATTAAAGCAAGTTTGCCGTAAACAGCAAATTTCGTTCTTTCTGGAATCAGGGCTTCATTTTCCAAGGCAGAAAGATATAGAGCTTTTGCTTCAGGTATTTTACCCCGATCATATTGAATATCCGCTAAACTGAGCAAAATATTAACTGCCTGGGCTTCCCGCTCAGGATTTTTATAAGCATCACTGCGCAGAACATTAATAAATCGCTGAGAATTTGACTGTAACAAAGCATAAAGCTCATCAGCGTTTGCAGGTAAACCAGATTCAGGTTGAAATCCTTCTCCATAAAGGTCTTTCATCAGATTGTAAATATTGAATGAATAAGTATATATCAAACCTTCATTTTGGAAGAAATCCACATCTTGCGGGTATTTAGCATTAAATTCCTGCAGATTTCTAATCGCCGTTAAATAGTGTTTGGGTAAATTGGAACGCTCAGCAAGAGTATTACAAAGCAATAGTTTGGTTTTATCTGCTTGAGCTTTCCATTCAGTATAATTTTCACCGTGCAGCTCCGGAAAAGCAGCAAATTGATCTATATGCTGGTTATAAGCAAGCAACTTGGTTTCATTAGCAGGATCGTTAAGAAATTCGTTTTGCAAGCGAATAGCTCTTTTTTCATAAGCATTTTTGATCACTGCCAGTTGATCTGAAATGTTGCTGTTGTTCTTATTTGCTTCGTACCAGGCAGAGTTTTTGCCATAGTTGGTAATAATATTCTGATACAAATCCTGAGCTAGCTGATCAAAATTCTGACCTTCACGCAGTTCATACTGAGCCGAGGCATACAATTTTAAAATAGAATCTACCAAAGAAGGATTTTCTAATGCCAGAGGATTCATATCTATTTTTAACCAGATATAGTCAATTGCCTGGAGGGTAGATAAGTTCAATTTATTTGCCGCCGCTTTATCTATAATATTGCTTACAATTTCAGGATTCTTGTAACTGGCAGCAATGTTTTGCAATTCTCCCACACCCTTGGCAGGCGAATAGAAATCGGTTCCATCTAAAGCAATTAGACAGAAGGCAATATTATCTATAGCATCATCACGATACTCATTAGCGATTATAGGATCGGAAATCTGACCGCTCTCAACAGCATTCAGCAAGGTTAGAAAATCGTTCAAGGCTAGCTTAAAATCCTCTTCTTGAAAAGAATTTAAGCGTAACCACCCACGCTGATAGATAGCATCGTATTTATATTTACTATTCGGGCTATTGATAATTTCATTAAAACAGTTGGTAGCCAAAGCGTAATAGCGCTGTGGTTGATCAGCATCGGTAGCTATATAATAATACAGAATTCCCAGACGGTATAGGGACTCGTCATAATAAGGAGAGGTCTTATAGTTATCTATAATCCGTTGATAAGAACTGATTGCCTCGGCAAAATCGGATTCCTTATATTTGCTGGCTTCATCAAGAGCAAGAGCAGTTCTATTTATTTCATAAAACCGGCTCTTATTGCTATCTATTTTCTGATGACTGAGCTGACTGCTGATAAAACCGATATTATACAGTGCTGCATCTATATTTACATTATTAGGATCGAGCTGAACAACTTTTCTGTAACTTTCCAATGCTATGGTAGGGGTATCCAGATAAACAGCATATTGAAGTTCAGCCAGATTGTAATAAAGATCAGCATTACTGATAAGGTAAGTTCCGTTAGGTTGTGCAACTGCACGGAAATTGGGATTGTTGTTAATAAAATTTTGAATTCGGATAATTAAATCGCTTTTTTCTGCCAAAATTTCAGCTTGCCGTTCAGTCAGTTGTTGTTCTGTCCATTTTCCTATTTGAGCAAGACGTGCTTGTTCTTTTATATGCAAGTTGCGGTAGTCCAATTGCAATTTAACGAATTCCACATTGGCAACTAAATCCTGGGCATTTTTACGAATGGGCTCATTGCGCATACCGCTATCAGCAGTTGTAGCTATTTGAGCAGCAATACGGTTTTTAATCTTATTGCGTTGTTCTTCTGTAAAGATGTTTTTCGTTTCTTCCTGCATAAACTTTTCAATTTCAGCCAGCTGAATATCAATATCTTTCTTATCCTTATTTAAGGAATAATACTCTTCCAGCAGAGCATTGAAAATTTGTTCTTCAATATCACTGGTATGCTTACGAGTTTGCAGAAGGTCATTTTTACGAATCAACAAACTGGTTCTTTTCTCAGAATAATCGGCTCTGGTGCTTTTCAATTGTTCCTGAATATCTGCTAATTTCGGATCAGCAATATCTTTATCCAGTTCAGCAATAAGATCATTATAAAGCAAAATATTTTTCTCTATATCATATAATCGTTTCAGTTCCATATCACTGTAATTGTGCCCCTGAACACTGGGATCATTGGTAAGAAAACGTTCATATTGCTTTTCCAGAATTTGATCCATTATCTCCAGCTGTTTTTGATAACTGATAGATAATTGTTTCACTTGCTGTAACAGCAAATTACCCCTTACAATTGTTTCCTCAGAGTGTAATTTCTGATCCAAATAATCCAGAATAACTATTTTTAGGGAATCCAGCATAACCATTTCTTCGGAATGCAGGTTAATTATGGGATCAAGATAAAAAATTCCTTTCAATGAAATTAGCTCGTTATAATTATGTGTTAAATTTACTTTTATGTCATCTATTTCAGAAGCTATCTTCGCATATTCATCAAAACTGGGATTAGCATAATAGGGTTCTAAATTTAAAGTTTGCACTCTTGCCAGGATTGCTGTTTTTTCGGGAAGCAACCGATTCATTATTATATCCCGGTTTTGAATGTAACTGTTTAGTGTGTTTAGAACACTTTCATATTCACCATCATCAGCAGATATATCAGCCCAAATGTATAAATAGGTAGGATAATATGTATCAATATTGAAATTTTCAAAAATGATAGCCCGTAAAAAGTCCTTAGCCGCCTGACGATTACCCGCTTCCAGATATTGAACCATCTGAGTGTATAAAGCCAGGTTTAGCATTTGCCTTGCATCATCATTCAATTGAGTGTTTAACAGGGATGTAAAATAACTGATAGCCCTTGTGTTTTCTCCCATACGAGCATAGAAATGACCCAGTAAATATATAAAATCATTTTGATCCATACTGGAAAAAACATCTTTATATTTTGTTAATGCTTCTTCAGCCCGTGTCGGATCTTCTTTCACCAATTCAGGCAGTGCTTCAACTAAAAACATCTTAGCTAATTCTCTGATAAGCTGTTTTTCCTGGGCTATTTGTTCCTGGAGTTCCTCTTTCGTAACTGGAGATTTATCTTGTGCATAAACTCCTGCCTGGATTGACAATGCAATAACAATTAGGAATATAATTTTAAGAATGTGTTTCATAATTCCGCTCACTTATATTCTCTTTATTTTCCCTATGATGATAAGGTTCAGGATTCTTTCACTTAACAAAAGCATCCTGAACCCTTTACATCACTATTTCGGGGAAACATGATTCCTCAACCTACACACTTTAGATAAGTAGATTAAGATTATTTATTGTTTTTGCTTCAATTCTTCTATCCATTTGCGCAGTTCTTCCATCGCCTGCTGAGCTTTCTGCCTTTCTTCCTTCAGCATCTGAAGCTCTTTAAGCAAATCTTGAACTTCAGGAGAAAGCTGTTCATAACCTGCAGTTCCATGTGTAACTAAACCCGGGGTCTGTAACTGGGTTCCAGGACCGACTACAACTTCTCCTCCGGCAGGAGGTTTGGCTGCTGTTCCTGGAGGAGGAACAATAACAATTTCTCCAGTGGGGCTTACAGTAGTACCTGTTGGAGGAACAACGACACCTTTTTCAATAGGTGTTTCGCCAACCTCAACTATTTCTCCGCCAGCAGATGGCTTTTTTCCATAACCGGCATAAAGACCAAGATCCGGACGACGTTTGGCTTCAGCATATTTATCAAACAAATAGGAAACCCCTAAAGCAACACGAATATTATCCTTGTAATCGCTATCCTTGAAGCGGTCTTCAATAGCATTGGCTCCCAGCTTAAAACCAAAGTTCTTATAGGAATATTTAACACCTATATTTAGGTCTTCACCGTCAAATTCGCCTTGCAAAGTTAAATCTTTTACAGGTGACATCTCTACAGAGAAAAATGTTCCAGTAAAATAACGCGATCTTGCTGCTTGACCTACAAAGCGATTTGAGCCAATACCGGCATTGAACATCCAGGGTAATCCCCAAAAGACAACTTGTTTAGAAGCAACTGCATAAGGAGAATAGGGCTCATAAGAATCAGCTTCCGGATTATCAACAAAATCGTCATTTTCTTCCAAGTATTGAGATCCGTGTTTTTTTATAGGTGATAAAATATTATCCATTCCTACAGCGATTTGGGGAATACGCAAGGTCTCTTCAATAATTTTCACTTTGGCATTGAGTAAATAAACTAAACCATCCTGGGAGGTATAATCACCAAGAAACATACTTAATTCCACTCTGTCCAGAATTCCTACCCCAATTATTGTATATGGGAAAAAACCTTCTGAGGCTTTTTCAGCTTCATCGGTAAGTGGTTTGGGGGCAGATATGTCCCGATAGTATCCAACCAACAAAAATTCTGCAGCTTTGTTTGGCAGGACATAAGCATCGGGGGTCCTTAACATACCCAGGGTTTGAAAAGGTGCTGCTTGAGCTATTCCCCAAACAGCGACCAGTGCGATAAAGGTCAATAAAACTTTTTTCATGTTTCCCTCCACCTTTCGGTGTTATTTTCTTGTCAAGGTTCATCATTCCTATTGACAATATAAATGTCAAGTTTTTTTTTGCACTATGAAAAAATATTCACTTCAGGATTTTTCTCACATCGGTGAAGATCTTGCTGTTCGCTATCTTGTAAGTAAAGGTTACACTGTCATTTGTCGTAATTACAGAAAGAGATACGGCGAGATAGACATTATTGTGGAAAAAGATCAACACCTCGTTTTTTGTGAGGTTAAAACCCGCACTTCACACTCTATCAGCTGGGCTCTGGCTTCTATTGGTTTCTCAAAACAGAGAAAAATTTCCAGAACTGCACAATTATATATTAATGAAAATCCCAAGTTTGCCAAACACATTTTTCGTTTTGATGTTTTACTCGTTTTTTACTGTCAAAACACCGATACTTTTGAGATTCAGCACTTGGAAAACGCTTTTGATCCAATTTTAGAGTATTAATTATCCAGTTTAGAAGTATCAAAATCGGCACCTACATAACGCATCCAGTCAGGATTTGATGCTTCCAGTTCATCATTTTCCACATAAATTAAACGGTAATTACCATTCATCTGAATATCAATGAACAAATAGACCGGTTTTTTTCCTGAAGCATATTTCCATATCTGATAATCCTTTCTCACAAAGTGGCTTTCGTCTGAACTGGTATCGCGTTGAATATCATCCGGAGCTCCGTTTCTGATATAAATACGTCCCATATCAGAAGTCCAGCCCTGTTTAAAATGACTAAAATTACGATTTGCATAATCAATTCGTTTCTGCACCAAATCCATAATGCTTTGAACGCTACGATTAGTAGAATAAGCCATATCTCTCCAGAACTGAGTAATATATTTTTTTTTTGTATCCTGATTCATTTTACTCCAATCAGAAGGCATTTTATTACCTAAAAATATGCGTATTAGTTCGTATTCTTCATCGGGATTGGCAAACAGACAAAATACTTCTTCTTGTTCTTCAATCACACAAAATTCTATATTGCGTTCTTCAATGCGTTCTGAACTCTGAAGGACAACAGTTCCGGTATAAAAGCCAGGATTAAGGTCTTTAAGGGGTATTTTTAAATTGATGCTTTCACTGCCCGGACCGGGTTGAAAATCAAAATATTCATCCCTAGCTATAAGCGAATCCTTTTCCAGAGAGAGGTTCAGAAGACAGGTTTCCGGAGTGGAATTCCAGTTATATATTTCCAGATAGAGATAAATATAATCATTAAGAGATTTATTGAAGAGAATAGAGGGTTCAGAACGGTAAAGCACATTATTGCGTTTGAATTTAACTAAATATTGAGAAGTATCAGGTCTAACTTCACTGTTCAATTCTATATCGCTAAGTAAACTCTTGGGTGGAAGGGTCTCAATGTGAAATTCATAGAAACAGTTTTTCTGACTATTAATATCCAAAGCACTAAATTGAATTGTGTAAAATGGTTTATTTAGGTTGAAACTAAGTCGGTTAAGATATGATTTTTGGCGATTACTGGTATCGGCTTTATTTTTTACACCAATGATATCGTTTATCTCATGCTCCAAAAATATGCTGTCCGTTTCTGTAATTTTCACCTTTACATTCAGTTCTGCGAAGTATCCGTTATTTTTAGCTAGGAAAGTCAAATTCTCATAAGGTATCTGGTAATCAAGTAAGAGAATTGTGTTCTTATTTTTATCCAGAAACCGGTTATAGCCAATGAACATATTTAATTTATCAGATCCTATCAGGGGATTGAAGCAAAAAAGGACTGCACCTAATATCAGAAATAATCTAATATTCTTCATCCTTATTCCTTAAAGTATATTGTCCGTAACCCGTAATATCCGCGAAGATAAACTCCAGGTTTTTATCATAATAATACCAGATAATATAAGGATATTTGTCTAAAGCATAAACTTCCGAATAAATATCATCCGGTTCTCCATATTTGATATATATTCTACCCTGATCTGTTGTCCAGCCGGCGATTTTTTTATGCACGGTAAATTGTTCATCTGCGGTAAGCACTCTTTGATAGAATTTTTCACGCAATTCATTGCGTATTGTTCCCGGGCTGGGATCATTTGTTTTCCAGAATGCTTCAATTGCTTCTGCCTGTTTTTCCTTAGGTAATTGTCTTAAATACTTCCATTCGTTTTGATTGGCAATATAGCGGATTTGCCTTATTTGATCCTCCAAAGAATAACGCAAGGAATAAGCATACCAGGGTGAAAAAAGGAAAGGTTCCATATTATAGTAGATGTTATTTTCATAAAATATCAAGTTCATCAGGTTTTGAGCATTCGTTTGCAGATAGGGAAGAAGGTCTAAAACTATTGGGCTTTGAAGATTTTTTACTGTTAAGACCTGATTATCTATTGTTATTTTCAAGCTATCCAGGGGAATTGAATAGCTCTGATATAGTTTTACTTCATCAGCAATCAGTTCGGAAAGGGTATGGGGAAGATATTCCAGTCCTTCTCTTTTAGCAATAATCCAGCTGAGTCCAATTTCTGTGCTGGAAGAACCAATTGTGAACTGGCGAGAATAGTTTCGTTTATCTCCCATTGCTTTGTTTTTTATCTGTAAAATTATGTTATATGAGCCCTGAGGAAGTTCCTGTTGAAACCGCATGGGAAGTCCACAATCGCTAAGCCAATCACGCTTCGGAATAATTTGGCTTTTTTCCAGGGTTGCTACTTGCTTTTTTTTGGCATCACTAATCTGCAGAGAAACCTGGTAGAGTGCTGCATCGCTTCCTTTCTTGAAGTTGATTGAATTGTAGGGAAAAACAACCCACATCGCTACTTCGTTTGCATAGTGCTCATAGAAAAGTTCCTGTGCAGATAGAAGACAAAAAGGCAGCAGCAGAAGAAATAAGCTAATTATTTTTCCCATTGGTTGTAACCCGTACCTGAAAATCAATTTTTTCTTTTTCCAACCAGTTGAGTAATGCTTCATTCGGGAAGAAGAGTTTACGCGATTCCAATTGATAGTTGTTCAGGTCTTCTCTTTGAACCTTGGTTATCAGTTTAAATTTTCCTGTGTTACGAGATATTTTTGTCCCCAATTCAGTCAGGAATCCGTTTTTCAGCTGTTCATTATTAATATTGATTTTGATTTCTCCGCTCAGTTCCGCAGGTAATTCTTTAAAGTCAATTAAAGAATTTGGCAAAACTCTTAATAATCCATCTTCGTTACCGTTAAAGTTAGATTTATTGCCGATTATAAAAAAGACCTTTCCCGGGCTGATAATCTTATGATACTGTATAAAATCCTTGTTAAATAAAGGCACTTCAAATTTCCCGAAAAGGTCTTCAAATTCCACAAAAGCAATATGATTACCACGGTTGTCTTTCTTTTTGGAAATGCTGTTTATAATTCCAGCAATAAGCAATTCACCATTGTTTTTGGTTTTACCGGTGCCGGAATTGGCATTGGTCAAGTACTTTATTAAAGAACGGTATTCCAAAAGGGGATGCCCACTTAAATAGAATCCTAATACTTCCTTTTCTTTTCCCAGCTGATACAAATAAGACCAGGGTTCAACAGAAGGCAGGGGAGGGTAATAGTTTTGATCTTCTTCTTCAGTGTTCATAAAATCAAAGATAGTGCTCTGTCCCCTTTTTCTATCTTTCTGGTAATTGCTGCTAAATTGTAATGCTTGTTCTATTACATTCCATTTTTGAGCTCTGGTTCCTTCAAGTTCATCCATTGCACCTGAGGCAATCAAACTTTCCAGAATGGTTTTATTTACACTTGTACTATCTAAACGGCTGCAAAATTCAAATATACTGGTATAAGGACCGTTTTGATTTCTATCTTCAATTATATCCCGCATTGCTGTGTCACCCAGATTTTTAATTGCTCTTAAACCAAAGAGGACTTCTTTACCGTGAACTCTGAATTCATTATCGCTCCTGTTTATATTGGGGGGAATGATTTTTATGCCCATTTTTTTACAGACCTCAATTTCACCGTGTATTTTTGCAGGATCATCTTCCAGGGAAAGCAAAGCAGCCATAAATTCCACGGGGTAATATGCTTTCAGATATGCTGTTTGATAGGCAACTAAAGCATAGCAGGTTGCATGGGATTTATTAAAAGCATATTCCGCAAAGCGTAACCAATCCTGCCATATCTTTTCTATAACTGCATCAGGAACATTTTTAGCTCTGGCTCCTTGTCTGAATTTTTCCTGATATTGTTGCATTAATTCCGAGTTCTTTTTACCCATTGCTTTTCTTAAACTATCGGCTTCGCCACCTGTAAAACCACCCATTTCGCGAGCAATTTGCATAACCTGTTCCTGATAGATAGTTACTCCGTAGGTCTCTTTCAGGGCATTTTCCATTAGCGGATGATCATAAACTACTTTTTCGCGTCCGTGTTTGCGAGCAATATAACTATCAATAAACTGCATAGGACCAGGTCTATAAAGAGCTACCATAGCAATTAAGTCCTCAATCTTATTGGGTTTCAGTTCCATAAGGTATTTACGCATTCCTTCCGATTCAAACTGAAAAACACCGTCGGTTTCACCTTTACCCAATATGTTATAGACCTTTTTATCTTCCAGAGATATGTGATTGATATCAATATCTACATTTTGGGCTTGTTTCACTAAATCAATGGTTTTTTGAATAAGGGTAAGGTTTTTCAAACCTAGTATGTCCATTTTCAAAAGCTTTAGATCATTCAGCCATTTTCCCTCAAATTGCACCAGAATCACCTTTTCTTCATTTTTCTGTGTGCTACAGGCAAGAGGAACATAATCCGTTAGGTCTCCCGGAGCAATAACAACCCCTGCAGGATGAACACTTGTTTGACGCACCAGACCTTCCAGCACTTTGGAATGTTTAAAAATAGTGCGATATAAATCGTTGCTATTGATTAAGGAAGTAAATTCCGGATATTGATTATATGCCTCATCCAAAGTTTTATTATTTCCCGGAATAGTTTTAGTTATGGCATTTGCTTCTGCAGCAGGAACACTTAAAACCCTAGCTACATCTTTGATTACACTTTTAGCGCCTAAAGTAGAAAAAGTTATTATTTGAGTTACACTTTCTCTTCCATAGCGTTGGATAATATAATCAATAACTTTGCTCCTATTCTGAGCACAAAAATCAATATCTATATCCGGCATACTGATTCTGTCGGGATTTAGAAATCTTTCGAAAACCAGACCGTATTTCAAGGGATCAATCTGCGTTATATCAAGTAAGTAAGCTACAATACTTCCGGCACCTGAACCGCGACCCGGACCTACAGGAACCTTTTGTTTTCTGGCATTATCAATGATATCTTTAACGATGAGAAAATAGCCATTGAAACCCATTCTGTCAATCACTTCCAGCTCGTAGTCAATACGCTGTTTTACGGACTCATTCATTTCGGGATATTTGACATTGGCTGTTTCATAGCACAGATACTTTAAATATTCACTCATAGATTGGAATTCGGGAGGTGTTTCAATATTAGGCAGTAGAAATTTGTCATAATGCAGTTCCAGGTCTATCATCTCTGCTATTTTTAAGGTATTATTATATGCTTCAGGTATATCGGGAAAGAGTTCTTTCATTTCTTCCGGGCTTTTAAAATAAAGTTGATTAGAACCGTAATGTAAACGATCGGGATCGTGTAATAGTTTCCCGGTTTGAATACATAATAGAATATCGTGGGCTTCATAATCATTTTTATTCAAATAGTGACAGTCATTAGTTAGCACCATTGGAATTTCCAACTTTTTTGCTAAATCTATCAGGCGGGGGAGAATTTTCTTTTCCGGTTCCAGGTTGTGATCTTGAATTTCTATATAAAAACGCTCCTGGAATAGGTCTTTATACCACAAAGCAACTTCCTCTGCTTGTTTTATGCGATCATTATAAATCAGAGCTGGAATTTCACCTTTAACGCAGGCAGAAAGGCATATTAGGCCTTCATTGTATTGTTTTAAGAGGGTTTTGGAAATTCTGGGCTTATAATAGAATCCTTTTATATAGGAATAGGAGGAGAGTTTCATCAGGTTTTTATAGCCCTGTTCATTCTGAGCAAGTAATATTAAATGATACCTGAATTCATTTTTACCGATTTCGCTTTCCAGTTCACCATTAATAATGTATGCCTCAATACCGATGATAGGTTTGATACCGGCATTATTGGCTGTTTTATAAAAATCAATAGCACCAAAAAGATTGCCATGATCTGTTATTGCAACAGCGGGCATACCATATTCTTTAGCCAATTTAATCATTCTGTCAACTCGGCAGGCACCATCCAACATACTATATTGTGTATGGTTATGTAAATGAACGAAAGACATCTCTCACTCCCTGAATTTATCTAAACATATAAAATTCGGAAGCAGAATCCTGTCAAAGAATATCTGAAAAGTTAGCGAAGAGCAGAGGGCTTAGGTTGGAGTTCAAAGTTAGTGGTTCAAAGTTATTTTTTCTTTATAATACAGAAAGGAGTCGTTCATTAAGTTTTTCCACCTGTTTTTTCCGTTCGTATTTATCTTCAGGATAATGAAACTTCAGTTCTTTATCTCTATCTGCAAATAACTTTTCCGCACATATTTTAATAGCCGAAGGGGATTCCATCGGGCAGATATAATTTTGTCCACTTTCTATCAGAAGTTTTCCCGCTTCACCATTTTGAGGAACGAGAGCCAGGATAGGTTTTCCGGTTCGTAAATATTCAAAGACCTTACTGGTAAGAGTTCCTTTGGGGCTATCCGAATTTATCAGCAGCAGTAAGGCATCAGAAGAAAGCATAGCAGAAATTGCCTGTTGATGACTAAGTTGAGGAATAATTTTCACCAAATCTTCAATTCCGCTTTGTTTAATTTCTTGCAGGGTTTCAATATGATAATTACCATATAAACGAAGAGAAAAGTTAGGGGGCAGTTTGTTTTCTTTTCTCAAATCCTTCAATGCCTTCAGCAGACATTTCAACGACCTTTTAGCATAAAGAGCTCCAAAATAACTGAGTGTATACTTACTTTTATCTGTTGAAAATGCAGGCAGGGAAAGAAAATCCTCTTCATCGTGTCCGTTATACAGAATGAAGGTTTTCTCTTTTAAAAAGTTACCAAACTGTTCACTTATATCTTCTGCAATACCTTCAGTAGCTGTAACTATTAAAGAGGCATCCTGCAAAAGCTTTTTTTCTGTGTACCGGGAAAAAAGACGGTTGAGATAAGTTCCCTGCAAATTATAGTCACTTAAAAGAGTCCAGTAATCTCTCATTTCCAAAATGTATGGCAACTTATAATGTTTACTTAAACTTCTTGCCGCTACTGCAGAAGAAAAAGGTCCACAAGAAACATATATAAGGTCATATTTTTCATCTTTGAGTGCCTTTTTTCCTGCTTTGTATAAATTTGGCAGCCACAAAACTTTATCATCCAAAGGATAAAGCTGACGGATAAAAAGTTTGAGTCGTTCCGGTGTGTTATGATATATTTGGCAGGAAACCGATTTATTTTTCCCGCTCAGTTTTTCTAAGATAGACATCGGGTCAAAAGAGGGAATATGCATAATCCGGTTTTGCCTGGATTCAGCTAATAGTCCGTTATCATAATAGTTATAAACAATATTGCCCACAGTAAAAACATCAATTATGTTGCCTGATTTGCTTAAATATTTAACTGTTTTCAGGTTCCGCAAAGAAGCAGGTCCGGCTAAAGGAGGGTAAAAATAGCTGATATAAAGGATTTTCACTTTTTGCCCAGTCCGTTAATTACTTGGAAGAGTTCTGCTTCCATTGTTTCCCAATTGAATTTGTTTTCAGCTAATTCCAGGCATTTATTGCTCATAGCTTTGTATTCCTTATCATTCAATCTCAACATTTTAGCACTGGCATCAGCTATTGCTTTGGATTGATATGCAGAACAAATTCCCACACCGTTTTTTTCTACCAGCGCTTTCATTAAAGGTGTCTTAATTGTTATTACCGGGAGTCCTGCTGAAAGATATTCCAAAACCTTGAGAGGAGTGGAAAGTCGTAACCGTCTGTTTTTTGGATTAAAAATCCAAAGTCCGAACCGGCAACGCTTAAGCAAAAGTCCAATTTTTTCTGCCGGAATCCAGCTTTGATAATATATTATCGCTTTCAAATTGTAGTCATTGATGCTTTGATTGAATCTATTTTCGGTCTCTATCTTAAAAAATTTACCCAGTATAAGCACCTTCAAAAAAGGAAAATCCCTTTTCAATAGAGAAACAACTTTCAGAATTTTATAAATACCACGGTCTTCCGTTAAACCACCAATATAAATTAAATCAAAGTTCATCTGACAGAGCTGTTCCAAAGAACCAGGAATATTGCATTCGTAATCCCAAACATTTTTTACCGGATAATTAGGCAACACCAAAGAAGGTATGCGTTTATTTCTGCCTAATAACTGATTGCGCATTTCCTGATTTACAACAAAAACAGCATCGGCAATCTTCATTAACTGCTTTAAAGAAAGTTGATAAAATAGATATGACGGTAATCGGAAAAAACGGGGAAACCTTTCACTGAAAGAAATGGCAAAGAATTCATGCACATCAAAAATAACCCTGAATTTCAGCTTTTTCTTTAATACCCACGCAATTAGCAAAGTTAAGGGCTCCACACAAATTATTATCTCCGGCTTCAATTCTTTAACCTTTTTGCCTAAATGCCAAATCGCTAAATGACGGGAAGAAACATCAACTACCATCTGATAAGGATTACTGGTATCATTTACGATGCCATTGGTAGTAATTAAATAGACCTCATTCTGCTTGGCTAAACTCATTGCCAGTTTGTAATATAAACGCACATCATTAGTAGGATGCGTATTGGAAACAATACATATTTTCATTATCGGAAACTGCCTTTATTGCTGTCCTTGTGTTATTGTTCTTATTCTATCCTTATATTTATAGGGTAAAACGCAACCACGGGAGAAAAATACTGTCTCATTTACAAATCATATTATGTTAATTTATGCTTCAGTGATGTATGTATTTTCTTAAATTTTTCAGGAACTATTCTTTATTGAACCACTTTATAGATCATATTATATTTTCTCTTAACCAGGTAATTTTTTAGCAATTTAAGCTTCCGCTGAACATAAAACTTGAATTACATCTGCTAAATAATTGGTTTTATCTCTTCCTCCAGGTAACATTTTATCATCAAACGCAGAATTGTATTTAGTAATAAGATAATTTACAGTTTCCTTAAGGTCTGATTCACTACATTTGGATTTTATCAGGGCATTGTATTTTTTTCTTAAGTCATTATCTCTATCTAATAGATCAATAAATGTCTTAGAGAAATTATTTCTATATTTTAGCAATATGGCTCGTTCTTCTATGGTCAGTAATTGGGATAACCATATATCATCATATTTTAATAGAAGTAAATCCGAAACAGGAAATTGTTTCTTAAAGAGTTTTAAAGTAATATCATCTCCATATAAAGCTCCAATAATTACTATCAGACCTGTATCTGTTAAATTAAGTTCCATTTGCAAATTTTCATGATCTTCATTAATTATTTTGATATTGGGATTTTGTTTAACCATATTTAATAAGTATTCAAAACCTTGTTTGCTTGACGTGTAAAATCCCTCAGTTTTATCAATTTGAACTGTAGCGGGTTTAGCATATTTATCAAATAAAATTCCTATATATATTTCCAATGTATTAATTCCGAAATGATTAAGCAATTCAGGTAAAGAAAATTCTTTATCACCTTTTCTAAATAACTTGTTATCATCCATCAAACATTCAAGATAGAGTCCAAATTTCTCAGATGTCCATATTTCTCGCCTTCCTGCAGTTCCCCCAGTATCTATTCTATTTTTAAGTTCAACCAAGACCATAGTTTTTTTATCTATAATACTGCCAACATCGGTACTGATATCTTTCTTACCTAACCAATCCCATTCAATAGTTCTCAAAGTTTCTTTTTCCTCAGAGGTTAGACCTTGTTGAGTAAAGATTCCCTGTTTCTTATGAAGAATAGGATATTCTAACCAATATGGAATTTTACTAAGCTTAATGGAAAGTGAGGAGGTTTCAAAAGAGGAGGCAATTTTCTTTTCAATATATTTTCCTCTTCCGCCTTGACTATGTTGATAATAAGAACTTACACCTAATAATGATTCATAATACTCTTTTATATGCGAGGGAACACTTAGTAAACCATCAAAAACTTTTGCAACGGGATCAAAATCCTTGGCTTCAAGGTCAATACACAATTTTTTAAAATTAATAAGTATGTTTTTATATGGCTCATACAGTAATAAATGTCCTATGTCCAAACTTTCTTTTGGTCTCACACAAAGAAGATTTCGTTTGCTAATCATATCTAATTCTCTTTCTCACAAATAATAATACTTTCTCCTCTTATTGCCCTATTACGAACACCCAATAAAGGATTAAAAATTAATTTGTTAAATTTGAATCCAACTTCTTCACAAAACTTTTTAGTAACCATAGTTGTGGGTATTTTTTTCCCGTTAACCGTGCTGTCACCAATAATGATTGCTAATTTTCCCCCGGGTTTTAATGCCCAAAAGATATTTTCAATAGAGACCTTTAAGTCATCATAATACATTGCTACTCTCAAAGGTAAGCCGGAATAATTTTCTTTTGGATTTCCTTTATTTTTCATACCCAAATAACGAGATTCTATTTTTTTCATATCAGCACCAAGATAATCATAAGCTATTTTGTCCTTTCCCACATAATCTATAGAAAAATAATAGGGAGGACTAGTAATACAGGCATCAAATTTTCCTTCCATTTCTCTTATGTTTTTTAGTTCTAATACATCACTTTCTATAATTTGGGAAGATTCAAAGTTAAGCGCGTTATTGTTTTTAATTTCAATCGTCTTTTTATAGCAATTTATTATATAGTTGTACTTTTCTATAAAGAGACCGGTTTTCCCTTTTCTATTATACCTTGATGTCCTTTCAAAAGCATCAATAGTATCAAAATATACAATTAGCATTAGTTTATATATTACGGGATCCTCATATTGCCATTTTTTATTCTCTATGGCTACTGCGATATCGTATAATTCTTTAATTGAAAAATTCAATTTTTGTTCATCAATAAAAAGTAAATCATTTTTCAACGACGATAAAACAATTCCCATTGGAGTAACATCTATTCCGACACTTTTAATGCCCATAAGAGATGCTTCATGAGTTGTGGTTCCGGAACCGTTAAAAGGGTCTAAAAGCAGTGATTGAGAATTCAATTTAAAAGCATTAATTAAAGTTCGCACTACTCTTGGATAAAATTTACCTTTATAGGGATAAAGATTATGAAAGGCATAAGCATTTGTATCTCCAAATTTATCTACAAAATCCGTATAAAGAGTTTTTTCCCCGTTAACTTTTTCCAGGTGGGCAATTCTTAATCGGATAAAATCATCGTCCCCTTTTAAATTAACAACTCTATCTACAGGATTAATTGTATATTCCTCAGTCAAGCCCTGCAATTCCAAATCTAAAAATTCCAAATCTGCTAAGGTTTGCATCCAAAAACCAAATACCGTATTTCCTTTGGGTAAAACATAAGTTTCAAATTCCTTGGAATAGGCATCAATTATCTCTTCATAAGAGGGATAGTCATATTTTTCAAATATTGACATTTGCTGTGAATGAGTGTCTTTATCCATCGTAAATCTATTATCCTTTCTTTTTAATTTCTTTAATGATAAAGTTATTTATGGAATATCTTTGAATATTTATTAGAAATTTCATTTTTACTCTTCTTTCTGGTAGCAATATACCCTAAGTAATTGCTTTTGGCATAATTAAGTTCCTTGCTTTAATATCCTTTCTGTCAAACATAATAATCTCAGGGTGAATATATTTTTTATAATATGATTCACAATGTTTATAACCCATACCGGCAAAAAACAATAACAACCATACTATATACATTAACATCTTATTAATGTTCAGCTTAACTAAAATCAGAATTTCTTTGTTGCCTCTTTGCTGTCCAGTTCATAAAATTCTGCTTCACCTCTTATGAATTCTTAAAATTCCCAATATCATAATGTGTCAAGTTTATTCTACTTTTAAGAAAACAGGGCATTAACCGGTTTTGAATTGATGAATACTAAATAAAGTTATTTTTCAATTCAGAGTTAATTAATTTTACTTAGGAAAGCCGTTTTTTTACTTAAAACTTTTCTATAGGGGGATAAGCAACCGGCTGTTCAGGTTCTTGAAGATCTCTAAAATTGCTTTTCAGCCAAAGATCAATCAGGTTTAGTAATTCGGGTGCGGGTTTAGAATTGCATTTTCCGTGAGTTTCTATTAACTGCAAGCCATCCGTTGGTGTTTTTTTATACATAATAGTAAGTCGTTCAGGATAAAGCATTTTGGCAACATAACAATTTCCCTTTTGAATATTAGAAGTATAGGAATAGATACAGTGATGCATTTCTGAACCTTCAATATAGAGTTCTACAGAGTTTCGTATATGTTCTATCCACAGGGTGTTACATTTAATATCAGGCAGAGGGGGTTCAGGAAAATGTTGTTTAATTACATCTCTAATTTGTAACATTTTTTCCAGCAGTTTATCGTGGACAGCGTTCAAATCGTTCATAGTTATAAGTTCGTGTTTTGGTACATTTATATTATATGTCTTTAAGATATTAAGTATTCGGCAGATATCTTCAATCAATTGGTTGATATTTTTTCTTTCTTCATATTCTCTAGTAGAGATATCGGTAATCAGCTTGGGATTCAAAATTTCCCCTAATCCGTTTCCATAAATATATATGCAGGTAGGAGTTAGGACAGGATAAAAAGAGAGCTGACGCAGAATGGAAGGAGAATTTTGCAAAGTGGTTCTGAGAAGAAAAAATAAATCCACAGAACAATGTTCGGGTTTGATTTTAGCAAAGATTTTAACCATTGTTTCACAAGCGGGAAAACCAAAATAGCCCAGGATATTTTTGCGTTTCATTTTCATCAGTTTATTTACCGATTGCCAGTATATTTTGCTTTTCAGGGGATGATAAACAGCGTGTGCACTAAGTAAATATACCAAGGCAGGATTTGTGTTCATCAATTCCAAAGCGTAATTTCCTTCTCGCATCAGCAGGCAATATAAAAACCAATAACGGTCTGAAAAAAGGTTCAGCATAGCAATTTTATCCTCACCTGCATAAGCAACCATCTTTTTATAGACGGATTCCTTATTTTGTGCATTTTTCCGAATAGGATAATTAGCACTGGATAAGTTATTGATATATGGCTTATTAAACAGAAAAGGAAAGGGTTTGGAAGGAATATAACACTGCCAGTTATTCGTCTTAAAACTTTTTCTATACGCTGCAGGATAAGGATTTCCCAAGCGGATAACCTCTATAGAGCGTTTGGTAAAGCGATAAACTTTGCCCTGTTCTTCCTGAAAGATTAACGCACTTTTTTTTATTTCCTGATAGGATTTTAAATCGGACTCCTTATTTTGCCTGTCCATAAAAGGTTACCTCCCTGTTTTTTATTTCTTTAGATGATTATTTTCGGCTTTTTTTCTCTTTTAAAAAAACTACTTATCCCCCAATCAGTAAAAAATGTCAAGCTAAATTCTGCAAAATTTTTATCTCTGTTTTTAACGGATAAGTAAATTGGGAATTAAATATAGATAGGTGCGTAAGCCCCTCGGAAAGAAGGGTTTAGAGGGTTGAGAAGGTTTAGAAAGTTGAGCTTTTTTCTTTCTCCAAAGAGCGACACAACGCTAGCGACAGGTGCGTAAGCCCCTAGGCAATAGAAAGTTCAGAAGTCAATAACGAACAAATATTGGATTCCATTGTCCTTAATTTAATTGCTTACCCATTACCTACCCATTACGGATGCCATCCGTAATGGGTAGGTAATGGGTAAGCAATGCTACTAGGGAAGAAAGGGAAGAGAATAAGTAATTCCTTAATATTATATTAGGTTAGGGAATTGAACGATATTCACATTGAAAAAAATCCAGCGAAAAGTAACTGAGCAATGCCCATTTCACAATAAGAAATATCATAAAAATTGGTGTATTGCCAGAAATGTAGTTGCTAAAAAGTGGGGTATCCATAAGAATGGCATATAATTAAATGCACATTTTTATTTTGGAGGATAAAAGTGAATAAAAAACGATGCCCCAAATGCCATTCCAGGAGAGTAAAAAAAACGGGTGTTTTAGAGTGTTACAAAGAGCACAGGGCAAAGGGTTTATCAGTAATTTTTAAATAAAGGTTGATGGGGACATCAACCCTCCTGTGGTCTCAACCTTTTTTTACGAGGGGTTGATGAGGAGTTCAACTTTCCGGTGGTCTAAACCTATTTTCCTGATTATTTCAGGTAAGTTCTAAATATTGGTGAAAAAGCTGGTTCATAGCATTGAATGTCTCAGTTTATCGCTTGTGATCTTTAGCTAATGATTATTTATAGTTCTTTTTAGGTTAAGCCACGGTCAATCTTGTATTGTTCAATTTCGGCTCGTACTTGGTCATAGTTCTTTTTATTCATTAAGGCATAGGTAGCGATTTTTCCGGCTTCCACTCCGGGTTGGTCTAAGGGATTGATGTTCAGAAGTTTGCCAGTAAAAACTGTCTGAATTTCATAGAGCATAATAAATTGTCCAAGGTGGTATTCATCAATTTGGGGGAAAACAATATTGCCATTGGGGCGCATTGCTTTGCTCAGGGCAATTTCTGTGGCAAATCGTTCTGCATTAAGGAGTTCAGAAAGTTTTTTGCCACCTAAGTAATTTACTTCTTCCCGGTCGGGATACAGATTAGGGATAGTGTAATCGTGTTTAAAGTGTTCCACGGTTAAGAAAGTGAAGACCTTATCATTGGGACCTTCAGTATAAAGTTGCACTTGAGAGTGTTGATCGGTTGTTCCCAATGCTTTCACAGGTGTTTGTCCCGTAAAGATATCTCTACCTTTTATGTCCTTGCGTTTACCCAAACTTTCTGCCCAAAGTTGACGATACCAATCAGCAAGATCATAAAGGGAATTGCTGTAGGGCATCATAACGCTGATATTTTTTCCCTGGCGGTAATAGAGAAAATGAATCAAGCCATTCAGGTAAGCAGGATTTTCCCCAATATCGGGATTCAAACATTTTTCCCGCATATCTTTTGCTCCCTTAAGCAATGTCTTAATATCAATTCCGGTAAAAGCAGAAGAAAGTAATCCCACATCAGAAAGAACACTAAACCTGCCTCCCACATTATCAGGAACAATAAAACCGGGGTAACCCTCTTTGTTAATGACCTGCCTTAAAAATCCCTTTTCTTTATCTGTGGTAATGATCATCCGCTTTTGAAAGTCCTGGGGGAATTTGTGTTTAATTATATCTGCCACAATCATATAACCAGCCATTGTTTCAGCTGTGGTTCCACTTTTAGTGATAACATTCACTAAAGTTTTTTTCAGGTTTATTTGTGCTAGGATTTCATATAGCAAAACAGGGTCTACATTATCATAAACAAAGAGTTTACGGGGCAATTCCGCCTCTGTTTTTAAAGCAGAATATAGGGCTTTATTGCCTAAAGCGGAACCGCCAATGCCCAAAACCAGCATTGTATCAAAATCAGGATTGAGATTAGCGATAAATTTATCAATATGCTCTGTAGAGCAATCTGGCAAATCGTAGAAACCAAGTAAATTAGCATTGCGTTCTGCCATAATTTCGTGATGCGCATTATTTACCTGATCTATACATTCCAGCAATTTCTCTTTGGGCAAATTACTGCGCATTTGTTTAGAAGCCAAGAGGTTGTGATATTCATATTGCAGCATTTATTCCTCCCTGTTTGCATAATAGGATTTTAAGTCAATATTGATTAAATGTTCCACTATATATATAGGGGTGACAAAATCAAGATTTTCGGTCAACGCAAAAAGCCGGTCATCACATTTCTGAACGATGGATTTAGCTATCCAAAAACTTCCCGGATTAACGCTTAATTCCGTTATTCCCATTCCGATTAAAAGAGGAATATATTGAGGATGGGAAGCCATTTCTCCACATACGGAAAGCGGTGTCTGATATTTTTTTGCACTTTTTACCGTCTGTTTAATCAGTCCCAAAACCGAAGGATGATGTTGAATATAATAAGATGTCACACTTTCGTTATTGCGGTCTGCGGCCAAAGTATATTGAACAAGATCGTTAGTTCCGATGCTTAAAAAATCACATTCCCGGGCTAATTCTTCAGAACATAATGCGGCAGAAGGAATTTCTATCATTGCTCCTAAGGGAATTTCCTGAGAAAAAGCAATTCCCTGAACAGAAAGCTCCTGCTGACAATTTTGGACAAACTTTTTGGCTTTCCGAAAATCCTCTGCATCTATAATCATCGGAAACATAATTTGCACTTTGCCAAAAACCGAAGCTCTCAATATAGCTCTCACTTGAGGGGAAAAAATATCCGGACGGGAAAGGGAAAATCTTATGCCCCGATTGCCTAAATAAGGATTTTCTTCTTGTTTTTCAGAACTCAGGGGAGCAAGTTTATCTCCACCCAAATCAAAAGTCCTGATAGTAACAGGCATAGGGTTCATCTTTTCCGCAAGTTCTTTGTAAACGGTAAATTGTTCCTCTTCTGAAGGCAAATTTTGCTTTCCCAGATACAAAAATTCGGTTCTGAATAAGCCAATTCCTTCACAGGAAAGGTCTTTTATGATTTCCAGTTCATCCAGCACTCCGATATTAGTTAACAGTTTAATTTTAATACCTGTTGCGGTTTTGGAATCAGATAACTGCAATTGTCTTAATTTTTCCTGTTTTATTCTTTCGCGCTCAGTTTTCTGTTTATACAAATCCAAAGTTGCCTTATCCGGATTGATAAAAAGCGAACCTGAATAGCCATCTACAATTATTAGGTCATCATCTTTAACTGTCTCTAATAAATCAGGAATATTGGCAATGGCAACTAAACCCAAAGCCCGACTGAGAATAGAAGAATGTGAATTATAACTTCCTTTGGCTACAAGGTATGCCATAATTCCTTGCTGGGCAAGTTTGCTCACTAGAGAAGGCACAATTTCTTTTAATACAGGAATTTGGTCTTTTTCTAATCTGTGCTGAAGAGTATTCTTAACCCCGGATAAAGCATTCAGCAAACGCATTTGAACATCGCGATAATCAGCTGCCCGAACAGCAAAGGTCTCCACTTTCAGCGTATCAAAATGATTAATAATATTCGTAAAACAATCTGCTACTGCTTGTGTAGCAAAGTGTAATTTATTTTGGATAGCAGATAGGAGTTGCTTGTAAATTTCAGGATCATATAAAATTTCACGCTGCGCAGAGATTATTTCTGCTTCGTTGGGGGGTAACTTACTGGAATGGAGTTCCTGGTTAATTTCTTCTTCAACAGCAATAAGGGAATTCTGCAAACGGTTTATTTCTCTGGAGACATCTTCGGGTTCAATCTTTCCGGTTTCAATTTCTGGTTCTGGCAAAGAAATATGAATTGCCCTCCCAATAAAAATTCCGCTATTCAGAGCAGTTCCTGTAAGTTTTTGCATTTATTCTCCAAAACCATTTTCAATCATTTCTTTAATTTCTGCCAGCAGATAATCCTCATCAACACCATCAGCAATAAGTTGCAATTTGGAACCGCATTCGGCAGCTAACATCATAACGCCCATAATGCTTTTTCCATTTATTCTCATTCCATCTTTCTCAATAAAAAATTCACTGCGGTATTTTGTGGCAGCTTTAACCAAAAGTGCTGAGGGCCTAGCATGCAGACCTAACTTATTGGTTACTGTCACTTCTACCTGTTTCATCATCTTTGCCTTCAAGATTTTTTTGCATTGATTTCTTGCGGATTTCTTCATTTATTTTACGGTTAAAGTCCTCAGCAGCATCATATCCCACACTTTTCAAAATGACATTCATTGCAGCTACTTCCACAATAACCGAAACATTTTTTCCGGGAGAAACAGGCAAATAGATGATCGGTATTTTAACTCCTAAATGTTCAACATAATTATTGACCAAACCAAAGCGTTCGTAATCCATATTTTCCTGCCAGGGCATCAGCTCTATTTGCAGGTCTATATTTTTTTGTTTGCGCGTATGAGCAATGCCGAAAACGCGTTCTGCATTCACAAAACCCACACCTCTAATTTCCATAAAATGACCAATATCCCGTCCCGGCTTGCCAATCAATTGATCGTCTATATACCGTAAAGTAATTAAATCGTCTCCCACTAAGCTATGTCCACGATGAACAAGGTCTAAAGCACATTCACTTTTCCCGATTCCACTTTTACCTGTAATTAATATGCCCAAACCGAAAACATCAACAAGAGTGGCATGAATGGTCTTTTCCAGGGCAAAAATATCGCGCAAGTAACGGGTAAGATTATCAATTAAATTAATAGTGGATAGCCGACTGGAAAGAAGAGCTATATTCAGTTCGTTGGCAAGATATTCAATAACCGGAGGTAAAGTAAGCCCCTTGGAGATTATAATGCAGGGAATATCCATTTTGAATATCTCCCGGATGCGGGAAATTAAATCTTCTTCCCGTAAACTTTGTAAATAGCGAACTTCCTTTTCCCCCAAAATCTGTATCCTGTCTGCAGCAAAAACTTCCATATAACCAGCCAGAGCTAATCCGGGACGGTTAATATGAGGTGAACCGATTTTCTTGTTTAAGGTTTCCGGTTCAGTTATTAAAGATAGCGCCAGGTCTTTCTTTTTAGCGTCGAAAAAGTCATTGACGGTAATTTCTTTCATCTAAGTTCCTCGCTTTGTCCGGGACAGCAAATTCATTTTTCCTTCTGCCGAATAGGAATTCAGCAGTCCACAAGGGTGATAAATTCTGCTTTCTACACCTCATAAAGATAGCTAAAGATTCTTTTATTCCTCTTTCTTCTGAATCGGAATTCAGTAGTCCAATTAGGGTTCCAGCAGTTTATAAACCTCGTGATCTTTGGTTACAAGAACATTTATTTTATCACTTTCAATATTTTTAAAAATCAGGAAATCCTCTTTACTTGCTTCCAGTTTTTCTAAAGCTTCCGGCAAGCTGAGGGATTCGGTTACGACTCTTTTAGTTTTTATTGTTTTCCTGCTGTGATTTTTAGCATCCAGTTGAAAATCAGTAGCGTGAGAATATGTTGTAAATTGTTGTTTTAATGCTCTTTTCTGGTGATCCGTAATGCGATCTTTAAGTTTTTTAATTTGGCCTTCCATCTTTTCCACAGCGTTATCTATGGCAAGATACATATCCATCTCTTCAGCTTGACTCTGAAGTGAAAATTTTGCAGCGTGAAGTGAAAGTTCACAGATGTTGCGACTGTTTTCCAAAGCCAAAACTGCATGCATAGTGATGATTTGGTCAAAATACTTATTCAGCTTGGAACAAGCTGATTCCACATAATCCCTGATAGCTTTAGTAAGCTCAAAATGACGGGCTGTAATTGTAATCTGCATTTGGGATTCCTCCTTTTAAATTTTATGAATTGATTTATTTTGCAGGTCTTCCATAGCTTCCAATATTGCCTCCGAAAGAGTCGGATGAGCAAAAACAAAGGAATCAATGTCTTCTGCTTTATTTTTATTGATGATCATAATGGTGCCCTGAGCAATAAGTTCTGCAGCATTGGGACCCAAAATATGCATTCCTACAAGTTCTGAAGTATCTTTACGGGCAATGGTTTTTACAAAGCCGTTAATATTACCCGTTGCTACTGCTTTTCCATTGGCTGAAAAAGGAAATTTACCAGTAACAATTTCCCCGAATTTCTTTTCTGCTTCTGTTTCCGTGTAGCCAACGGAAGCAATTTCCGGATGGGTAAAAGTGCAACGAGGAATATTAATATAGTTTAATGGTTCTTTGGGAGCGGAATGTTTTTCGGGATATAAACACGAAGCAATATGTTCAACAGCAATCAAACCTTGTTTACCAGCAGTATGAGCAAGTTGTAATTTTCCAGTTACATCGCCAACAGCATAGATTTTATCACAGTTGGTCTGCATAAAATCATCAATTAAGATAGCATCTTTTTCCTCTTTGATATTAATTCCCTTCCAGTTGAGGTTATTAATTGGTTTTCTGCCAACGCTTAAGAGAACTTTATCAGCATAGAGAGTTGTTTCGTTACTTAGTATCAATTCCAGGCGTTTTTCCTTTTTCGTAATTCCTTGCACTCCCGTATTGGTTAAAACCTTTACTCCGGTTTTTTTAAATTGCCTAGTTAGCCGTTTGGAAATTTCTTCTTCTTCAGTAGCCATAATGCGCGGAAGAAATTCTATGAGCGTAACCTGCACTCCAAAAGTAGAAAAAATAGAGGCAAATTCACAACCGATAACTCCTCCGCCTACAATAACAAGTTCATTGGGAAGTTCCTGTAATTTTAACATACCTGTTGAAGAAAGAATATCTTTTTCATCAATTTTAATGCTGGGGAGTTCTTTTGCCTCACTACCTGTAGCTATAATCAAATATTCAGCACTGTAACATTCTCCTGTAGATATAGTTACAATATATTTACCGCTTTCTTTGGCTACAGAAACAGCTGTTGCTTTAATAACGGGAATATCACGCTGGGAAAAAAGATATTCTATTCCGCCAGCTAGTTGTTCAACAACAGCATTTTTGCGTTGGAAGACCTTGTTATATTCCAAAGTTACTTCCGGTTTCGGTAAGCCAAAATTTTCAGCATTTAGCATTTCTGAATATAATTCGGCACTTTTAACCAATGTCTTAGTAGGAATACAACCCCAATTTAAACAAAGTCCTCCCAGCCGTTCTTTTTCAATAAGTAAACAGGAAACACCATATTGATGAAGGCGGATGGCTGATTCATAACCGCCAGGACCTCCTCCAATAATAATCACTTGACTATTTTGCATTTATTGTCTCCTTAAATGACTGTTCAAAATGCCTAATTCATCACGGTATTTAGTAATAATTCTGCGGGATATATTTAAGCCCTCTGCTTTAAGAAGTTCAACCAGTTCCTGGTCACTATAGGGTTTTTTCTTATTTTCCGTCTCAATTAAGCGAATTAAATGAGTTTTAACTTTTTGGCGGGAAATGCTTTGATAATCATCATCAAAACCAGCAGTAGAAGTGAAAAAATCCTTGAAAGCATAAATCCCGTAAGGTGTTTCTGCATATTTATGTTTAACTACTCTGCTGATAGTTGATTCGTTAACTCCCAGGTCTCTGGCAATTACAGCATAAGTAAGAGGTTTCATTTGTCCCGTTCCCAAATAAAAGAAATCATATTGATGATTGACAATAGAAAGCGAAACTCTTTCTAAAGTCCGCATTCGCATATAGATGGACTTTATTAAAAATTTAGCGGAATTGATTCGTTCCCGCACATATTGCATCGTTTCTTTGTCAAAATACCCACGGCTAATCATTTTACGGTAGCGGGGACTGATAATAATATTAGGAGTTATATGATCATTGATAATGATTTCATATTTGCCGTCTATCATTTTCATTGTTACATCAGGAAAAACATAAACAGCGTTAGTAGAAAGTATTCGTAATCCAGGTTTGGGATCAAGCTTGGAGACCTGTTCCTTAGCTGCTAAAATTGTTTCTTCTGAAACACCGTAAGCAGAAGCAATTTTTTGATAGCGACGGTGAATCAGATTTTCAAAATGTTCAGAAACCAAGCCCACAAGAATACGGTTTTGTTTTTGTTCCTCTGTCAATTGTGCTATCAAACATTCAGTCATATTACGCGCAGAGATACCTTTAGGGCTTAAAGACAGAATAATATTATGCAGTTCTTCAGCTCTTTCTGGAGTAATTAAATACTTTTTTGCCAAATTAACAATGTTAAAACCCTTGGGTAAAAATCCGTAAATATCACAGGAATCAACAATATCGGTAACAAAATCTGTTTCCTGATCCTCAAGTTCCAGAGGGAAAAGCTGTTCCAGAAAATTTTCTTTGCCATCTTTTTCATAGCGAATAAGCGATTCAGTATGGTCTGTTTCACTTTCGGAAGACCAGCCCTCATAGCTGGAATGATATTCATTCCAGTTATCCAAAATCTCTGTCAGTTCTTCAGCTTCAGCCAATGTTTCCAAATGGTTTTTGTTCATATCGCTTTCTTCAATCGGTGTAGAGCTTTCGGGAGTTAACTGTTCAAAATTGCTTTCATCAATATCATCTTCATCTTTCTCTTCCCGCAATTCCAGCAAAGGATTATTGACCAATTCCTGTTTTATATAGCTTTCCAGCTCCAGAATAGGCAAAGCGAGCATTTTTAAGGACTGCAGCATTTTGGGCTTAAGTGCTAGTTCTTGCTTTTGTTTTAAAGACAGATATTGTTCCATTGCACTCATAATCTTTGCTCAAAAGGGCTTTCCAGAAATCTTTCCCCCAAATATAATTCTCTGGCTTTTTCGTCGTTTATCAATTCCAGGGAAGAACCCGAAACGATAATTTTTCCTTCATAGATAATATAAGCTCTATTTACAATTTTCAAAGTTTCCAGTACATTATGATCGGTAATCATTATTCCGATATCTTTATTCCTCAATTTAGCTATAATATCCTGAATATCAGCAACCGCGATAGGATCAATTCCGGCAAAGGGTTCATCCATAAAAAGAAAAGCAGGACCCGTTACCAGGGCACGGGTAATTTCCAATTTTCTTCTTTCACCTCCCGAAAGAGTATATGCTTTTTGTTTTGCCAATGGTGTTAAATTCAGTTCTTCCAGAGCTTCCTGTAAACGATTTTTCTGTTCTTTCCTGCTGATTTTCAGGGTTTGTAAAATCGCCAGAATGTTTTCTTCTACAGTTAATTTGGCAAAAATAGAAGGTGCCTGAGCTAAATATCCCAAACCCAAACGAGCTCTTTTATACATTGGTTTATGAGAAATATCCATTTCATCGTAATAAACCTTACCGTTATTGGGCTTTGCCAAACCGATGATCATATAAAAAGTGGTGGTTTTACCAGCTCCATTAGGACCCAAAATGCCAACTACCTCTCCCTGACTCATTTCCAGAGAAAGGTCATTTACTACGGCTCTTTTGCCATATATTTTAACGAGATTTTCAGCTCGGATTTTATGCTTTTCCATAAAATAATAAGATAAAGAAAGCTGTTTTTTTGTCAAGAAATTCTTGTAAGTGGATTGAATTTTGCTAAAATAGAACGGAAAGCAAGGAAAAAGGAAAATGAGAAATATGAGAGTTTAAGCAGTGAGAAATTTAAGTTAGGAGTCGTCACCGCTGAAATAACTTAAGTTAGGAGTCGTTACTATTTAAGTTAGGAGTCGTCACCGCTGAAATAACTTTTACGTTACCCTATATTTAATTTAGCGGTGAGGACTCATAACGACCCTTTAAGTTAGGAGTCGTCACCGCTGAAATAACTTTTCCGTTACCCTATATTTAATTTAGCGGAGAGGACTCATAACGATCCCAATTAAACATATATTTAATTTAGCGGTGAGGACTCATAACGATCCCAATTTCCCCTTTTTCCTCTCTTCACCTGGCAAATACGGTTTCCAGTTCAAGGTATCCATTAATGCATCTGCTTCGTGTTTTTTGCTTTGCGGGATTTTTTTTAATTCGTCATTAATGGCTCTATGGGAAAGGATTTTCAGGGCTGGAGCGTTTATCTGCATTGCCTTAAAGGTCTTATCTTCAATAGTAAAATCAAAGCGCAAGGCAAATTGCAGAGCTCTTAACATTCTTAAAGGGTCTTCCGTAAAACTTAAGTTCGGGTCTTTAACAGTGCGAATTATTCCCTGTTGCAAATCGCTTATTCCTTTTTCACATAAATCCAAAATTTCACCTGTGGCAATAAACATCAGCAAGGCATTTATTGTAAAATCCCTTCTGAGAACATCATCGGTTAAAGTTCCGAATTCAACTTTCGGATAACGGTTACCGGCAAAATATTGTTCTTTACGGGTAGCCACAAATTCCAGCTGCAGGTTTTTATAGTGTAAAGAGGCAGTTCCGAAACTTTTATGAATAACTAATTCACTTGGCTGCAAGCGGTTCTGCAAATATTGGGCAAGAGCAATTCCTCCTTCAGGAAGTTCCACACAAATATCTACATCACTTTTTATTGTAGCATAAGCGTTTAATATAAAGTCCCTGACGCATCCACCGGCAAAATAACTTTTATCAGCAAATTCGCTATTCTGGATAAGTTCCCAAAGAAATAAACGCAATTCATTTAAGTTCATAGAATTAAGTCCCCGATAACGCTGTTGGAAACAAATAATGCTTTTTCGGTTAATGCCAAATTATGCTCAGTTAAACTCAGCATTCCTATTTTTTGCAGCTTAGATATTTTTTCTCCATACAGCTCTGTCAGCTTAAACTTAAAGTGCTTTTGAAAGCAATCCAGATCAATACCTTCCTTTAAACGTAAACCCATCATAAGATAGTCCTGAACAATTCTTTGCCCGGAAAGTTCCTCTTTCTGAGGAAATGCTTCACCTTTATCTACGCTTTGATAATAGAGATTCAGGTCTGCGGGATTTTGATAACGGACAGGAGATATCCAACCTGTCGAAGAGACACCTAAAGATAAGTAATCATCACTATGCCAATATCTTAAGTTATGTTTAGCAGTAAAACCCGGAAGAGCAAAATTGGAAATCTCATAATGAATATAACCGGCTTGCTTTAAACAGTTACAAAGAAATTCATATTGTTCTGCCTGCATTTCTTCATTCGGTAAGCTATTATTCTTCTTTGCCAGTTTACAATCCTCATCCAGAGTTAACAGGTAGCAGGAAATATGTTCAGGATTCAGTTTCAGGTATTTTTCCACTGTTTTTTGTAAGGTCTGAAGTGTAGCATTTGGCAAACCGTAAATCAGGTCTAAGGAAATATTTTGATAGCCAAACTGACGGCAGAGAGCTATTTTTTCCTGAATTTGTTCCGGTTTATGATGTCTGTCCAACCAATTTAATTCCTCCTTATTCATACTTTGGAGTCCGATAGATAACCGATTGACAGGTGTTGTTTTAAGCGCTTGAAGATATTTCTCTGTTATTTGTAAAGGATTGATTTCCAGTGTAATTTCCGCATCAGGAAGAATATTCAGTCCGCTTAATATACGCATAATTTGTTCTGCATTCAGCAACGAAGGAGTTCCACCACCAAAGTAAATTGTAGCTATAGGACGGTTTAATTGGCTGTGGTAAAGGGCTTTTTCCTTTTCCACATAATCAACATATTCATTTAAGGCACTGTTACGAAAAGGGAGAGTAAAAAAACTGCAATATCCACAACACCTGAGACAAAAAGGAATATGGATATACAGTCCTAACGGGGATGCCGGAAAATCCTGTTCCATCGGATATGAGGTTCGTCATAGAGTTTGTTAAATTCAATACCTCTACTGAAGAAAATCAGCCAGGGGGTTCCAGTTATATATTTACGTTCCAAAAAACCCCAGTAACGACTGTCTTCACTAACATCACGATTATCACCCATTACAAAGTAACTCTTTTCTGGAACTTGTATAGGACCGAACCAGTCACGGTTAAAAACCTTGCGCACAGCAGTAGAATCACCCTCAATTTTTACTCTGTAGGGCTCATACCAGGGGTTCATAGAAACATAATCAAAGCTGTTTTCCGGGTAGGTAAAATATTCAATTCGTTCCGGAGCAGCAGGGGGACTGGGAATGGCAACTCCGTAATTTTCAAAGCCCCCGGTATATTCTTTGCCGTTTACATAAACAATTTTGTCTTTGATTTCAACTATGTCTCCAGGCATACCAATAACCCTTTTCACTACATTTCTGCGAGCATAATAACAGATATGAAAAGCAGTGAAAGGATGCTTGGAAAAACTTTGCTTTTTATTAATATATATGGGGGGAAAGATTTTAATAAAATCATCCTTATAATCCTTGTGTTCCGGAGTTCCTTCTTCAATTTTAGGATAGCGGAAAGTGACTATTTCACCCTGCTTGGGATCGTTGAAAAAATACTTTATTTTATTGGCAATAAGATAATCACCAACTAAAAGTGTTTTTTCCATTGAGGAAGAGGGTATTAGGAAATTCTCAAAAGTATAATTGCGGATGATCATTGCCACCACAAAAGCAAAAAGAATTGCTTCCACCCAATCCTGCAAACCAGGTTTGCGTTTATGAAACTTTTTCCCTTCAGGAGGAGGTGTTAAAGTGTATGGCAGAATGTCTGATTTTGTTTTATCACGCTTGGGATTGATTTTATCCTTCATCAATTAGTATCCTTTTCTTTATCTGCAATTTAATTACAAACATCTGAAAGAGTTGTTTGTGTCAAGCAAAATGGTGAACGGGATTTTTCTCTCACCCAGATTACGCAGATTTTATTTACACCGAAAATACCAAAACCTTCAAAAAAAGCTCACCGATTACACAGATTACACAGATTTAATATGGAAACTGATTTTAAGGGATTAAAGGTATAAAAACCGATTTGTTGCCTTATAAAATTTCCACCTTGAATATGCAGATGTGCTGTAAATTTTATATGTATTCTTGTTTTTGCAGGAATAGCAAACAGCTTTTCATTAAAGAAATGACATAATATGTAAACCTTCAGGAAGAACGACATCCTGTCGTTCCACTTACAACCTTGCTTTTTCGTAATTGCTGACTTTCCGGTAACTGAATAAATAGAGAGAAGTGGGTTGACGGGAACATCAACCTTCCGGAAGAACGACATCCTGTCGTTCCACTTACAACCTTGCTTTTTCGTTATTGCTAACTTTCCGGTAACTGAATAATATAGTTTTTCTACTACCTGTTTATAATTTATAGCGTCCCAAATAAAAAATTTATTCTATGTTGCCATAATTTAGCTTGCAATTTGCTAATCTTTTACCTATTTTTATGCAACGCATTATTCCCTGCCAAGTTAAATCTTTTATGCTTCTTTAAACCTTCTTTAACGATTCCTTAACAAAGTTAAGGCATTGTTAAAGAGTCGTTAAAGAGTCGTTAAAGAAATGACCAGGCAACAAGCAGTTAAACTAAGTCCACAAAGTAATTTTATAAAGCAAGATAATGTCAGGTGCATTGCTTCTGTTATGTAATTTCATTCAGGAAAAAGCGGTGTCTATCACAAGTTTACGAACTAAGGAGCTTACGGGTAAGGTATTTATCGCCAGCTCAATATGTTCCAATCTTATCTTAGCATCAAGACCTTACATCAGTAGTTTTATAGTATTCCTTCCGATTTTTTCCCGCAGGACGATAAAATCGTTATTTATGGCTTATTAATAAAACTGTTGTATTAGAAGAATTAGGTTGATGGGGATGTCAACATTACGGGTTTTTTGGTTGACGGGGACATCAACCTTCCGGGTTTTTTGGGTTGACCAGGAGGTCAACAATCCGGAGGAGGTTAAGATTCTTCGGTGAGTGGCATAAACAGGTTATCTATAATGTCAGAAGGCAGGATTGAAGGGAAATAGCGTTTTTGGGCAAGTTCTTCAGCTGTTTTACCCATAATGTAAGAAGCGTTGATAGCTGCTTCTCCAAGTTCCATTTTTTGTCCGCAAAAGGAACCGATAATACCAGCTAAAACATCTCCGCTACCGCCTGTGGCAAGTCCATCATTTCCACTGATATTGATAAACATTCTTTTGCCATCGCTAAAGATTGTCGTATTGCTTTTTAGAAGGACTTTTGCCCCGGTCTTTTTGATATAATTTTCCAGAGCAGCAGGTATATCTTTTACCAGCTGATCCAAATCCTTTCCTGTTAAAGTACAAAATTCTCCCCAATGGGGTGTCAGCAGGATATTAGGTTTTTTCAGATATTGATGCAGAGAGAGGTCTTTAGCAATTAAGCGTAAAGCATCGGCATCAACAACGGTAGGCACAGTAGAAGTTCGCAAGACAAATTCCAGCATATAGTTAGCATAAGTATCAACACCTAAACCGGGACCTATAATCACGCTATCTGCCTTTTTAAATAGATCGGAAAATAATTTCAAGTTCGGGATAAGTGTTTTTCCTATTTTGGGTATCCCTACAAAGAGATATTCAGAAGGATTAGCATTATAGAAATAGGCATTTTCTTCGCGACTTACCAAATAAACCAAACCAGCTCCGGCTCTTAAAGCAGCTTTTACAGTCATAGATATTGCCCCCAAATATCCCATATAACCACCTATAGCAAAAACCCTGCCGTAATCATTTTTGTTAGCATAATAATAGCGTTCAGGCAATTTGAAGTTTTCTTTATCTATTAGCACGGCAGGAGTGAAAAAGGCATCATTATAATGCTCGGGAATACCAATAGGGATAGTTACAACTTTTCCGCTTTTGTATTTACCATCCTGCAGGAACAAACCCATTTTATACGAATGCAAGGTCAAGGTTAGATCAGCTTCAAAGGCATCGTTTCCTTCTCCGGTAGCTCCATTTAAGCCGGAAGGGATGTCTATAGCTACTTTGAGAGCAGGGGTATCTTTAACGCTTTCAAATATTGTTTTAAGAGCAGCAGGTAATTTACCCTTAAAGCCCGTCCCGAAGACAGCATCAATAATCATAGTTACCCCTGGTAAATTCTCAATTATATCCAGGTTGTCATTGTTCTTATTCAAATCATAAGTAGGGATTTTAAGTGCTTTGCAGAGTTCAAAATTGTGTTTGCTTTCTGCTGTCATAGTGCCATTATGGACTTTTAAGAGGAACACACTTTTCTTGTAGTTATGCAGCCAGCGGGCAAGAACAAAGCCGTCTCCGCTGTTATTTCCATCTCCGTGTAAAATAATTATAATTCCGTTTGTTTGTTCAGGATAGTTACTTACAAGATAATCAGCACAACCCCTGCCGGCATTTTCCATAAGTACATTGGCTGGAATGCCGAAACAGTTGATAGTATTGTCATCCAGGGTTTTCATTTGGGAGGGCGTAAAAACATAAGCCATTATTTCTCCTTATTTGGTTGTTGGACAGGCAGTTTTATTTCAAAAGTAGTGCCTTCGCCGAGAGAGCTTTGCAGTACTTTAATATGTCCGTTATGGTATTCTTCAATAATGCGTTTTGCCAAGCTTAAACCTAAACCCCAACCTCTGGTTTTAGTTGTAACTCCTGGTTCAAAAATGCGTTTCCAATGGCGATGAGGAATACCTTTACCTTCATCCCGGATATGAATATAAATCCAGGGTTTTTTAAGGGTAGCAGTAATAATGATATTTCCACCTTTTTGACTCATAGCGTCTACGCAGTTCTTAATCAGGTTTTCCAGTGTCCATTTAAAGAGGTCTTTATCCAAGAGAACCATTACTCCTTCAATTTTGCTGATGTAATGAATATTGATTTTATGTCCCAGGTGAGGCATTCTTTCCCGAAAATATTCTACTGTTTCAGAAATAATCTGGTCTAAATTTTGGTATTCCAGTTTAGTAATGCTACCCACTTTTCCAAAACGGGAAGCTATTGTTTTCAAATGTTCCAGGTCGGCAGTCATATATTGGACAATTTGATCTATATCACGCGCGCATCCATCGGGTGAGGGTTCTTTTAAATAATCCAGCCATCCCATTAAAGAAGTTATGGGGGTTCCAAACTGGTGAGCAGTTTCTTTGGCTAAGCTAATCCAGAGGGTATCTTTTTCCGTTCTACTAAGCAAAAACAAGCCATAAATGCCAAAGAACACAACCATCAAAGCCAAAATCAATTCTAAAATAACAATGTAACGGATATAGGAAAGGGACTTGGGAGTGGAAAAATAAATATAGCCCAAACTATCTGCCGCATTGGAAAGAGGAATTTCATCCATCGTTTTAGTCAGCTGAGCTAGCTTTTGCTGTTCTTCTGTGGAAATTTCATAGTAATTGGCTGTTTCCGGAATGCCCACATTTCTCCAGAAGAGGGGTTGTTTATAGTGGTCAGTAACGATAATTGAACAATCCACATTTTTAATAAACTCAGCAAAAGAAATTGGCTTACTGTAATAGGCATAACCGCTAATTCTGCCATCATCCGTTAAAGGCATTTGCACCATTGTTTTCATCAAATTTTCCAATTTTTTCTGATTTTCAGGGGAAAGTTCCTGAAAGAGGGCATTTGTAGGCACGCCAACATTTTTCCATAACAGGGGTTGAAAATTCTGATCGGTTATGATTACAGGAACTGGATTTTCCTGCATAAATTCGGTGCTGATATAATCCCAGAGGTCTTGTTTGAAATCCCTGGAAGTAGTGAATTGCAAATATTTGGAGCTTATTTCAGTAATTAATTGAGCATTGCGTTCCGCTTCTCTTAAATATCTATCGGTATAAGCAATATATTGTGCAAAAATGCGCGGAATAAATTCCTGTTCCTTTTTTGCTTGTTTCAGGAGAAACTGAATATAGACAGCAAAGAAAATAAAGATTGCCAAGCTGCCGAAAATCAGGATAAACCGCAGACGATTGAACAGATTAGTGTTCTTTGGTTCTTTCCCAGTGAGCATCAAGTTCTTCAAGACCGGCTTCATTAATGTCTTCTTTGTTTTTAAGGTAATATTCTTCAATTGTATTAAACCTACGGGTAAATTTACGAGTGCATTCCTTCAAAGCGGATTCTGCATCTATATGTAACTTTCTTGCTAGGTTCACTAAAGTAAAAATCATATCTCCGAGTTCTTCTTTAATGGTATCTTGTTCATTACTATTTAGCGCTTCGGCAAGTTCTTCTCTTTCTTCATCCAGTTTTTCCAGAACGGGTTTTATATCCTGCCAGTCAAAACCAACGGCAGCAGCTTTTTCCTGGGTTCTCTGTGCTTGTATAAGAGCCGGTAAGGATTTCGGAATTCCTTCCAAAACACTTTTCCGTTCTGTTTTTTCTGCTTTTTTCAAGCGTTCCCAATTTTGTTTAACTTCATCGGCATCTGTCAAATGGAGGTCACCAAAAATATGAGGATGGCGGCGGATAAGTTTGCTGACAATTTCATCCAAAACATCGTCTATATTCCATAGACCCTGTTCTCGGGAAATTTGTGCCTGCATAACAATATGCAGCATCAGATCACCCAATTCTTCTTTCAGGGAATAGTAATCCTTATCTTCAATGGCTTCCACTACTTCATATAGTTCTTCAATGAAATTGGGAATTAGGGACTCGCGGGTCTGTTTTAAATCCCAGGGGCAACCCTTTTCGGGGGTTCTTAAGGCAGCCACGATTGCTACCAGTTGTTCAAATTTGTTCATATTGCCTCGGCATCCAATTATCGGGATGCGAAATTTCGTTTATAACAGCAAAAAGTATCCAGTAATGATGTTCCCAAATAATAGAGCTGGGTAGAATTGAAGTAGGCAGGAACATCAACAGGACAAAGAAATACATTTCGTAATAATATTTATTGGCGGGGTTCATTTTTATTGCCTTCATCAATCTGTAAAGCCACATCACATAAAGATAGGCAAAACCCAGAAAGAAAAGAAGTCCGTAATTGGTAAGCAGTTCCATAAAGAAATTATGCGAATTGGATATACCACCTGTTTTATATATTCTACCTGCGAGCATATAGTGTTCTACATTTCCTGCTCCCACACCCTTATAGCCGCTTTCAGCTAAAATTTCCAGATTTTGGGGAATGAGCCGAGTGCGAATTTTAATACTGCTCATTGTGAAGGACTTTGATTCCTGTCCTATACTGCCAATTTCTTCGGTAAATTTATCTTTTGTAAAAGTAACGAAGGGTTGGGCAAAGATTATTAAACCAAGAATCAGCAAAACCATCAGCAATAAGACCATAGTTCGCATCCGTGAAGAATAGAGAAAAATAAAGGCAAACAGAAACACAAAGGAAGAAGCGATTATGGCAATTCTGGCACCTTCAATGATAACAATGCTCAAAATGATGAAATAACAGAGCAGCGAAATTAGCCCCAACAATTTACTTTTTTTAATCTCTGGTAAAAACAGAATAAAAGGAATTAAGAGATTGAAAACAGCAGCTAAATGATTAGGTCCGTAAAAAGGACCTGTGGGTACGAAAGTAGATTTATTGTAAAAAAGGGATTGCGGCAAATGCTGCCAGGTAATCATCTCCCACAATGCAACAACGATATAAGTTATAACAATAAAAAACCAGAACCAGGGAGCGCATTTTTTCACAGTGAGGTCTCTACAAAAGATGCTTACAATGATAAACAGCATCGTTTTTTTGGAAATCAATATGGAATGCACAACCGAAACCGGTTTTATAAAAGACCAATTGTAGCTGAGAAACGAATAGCTTGTCCAAGTTAATAAAAACAGAGCTGGTAGAAAGTTTACTCTATTAAAAACAATCACATCCTTATTTATTATAGCATACAAAACACATACGCAAGTAATAAATAAAAAATACTTGTTATTCATACTCATAGCAACGGGAAAATATTCCAGCAAAAAAGACACAAATAACAGCCCTGTTAGTAAATGTCCTAATCTGATATTATTGTAAGGAATGCTTATTGTTGCTGTGTTCAGGAGACCTTCTTCTTATGGAATAAAGCCGTTGTAATAGCAGTTATTTTTTCTTTGTTCTCACCCTGTAAGCTTTCTACAATTAAAGCCAGAACGCAGGATAGAATAAAAGCAGCTACAGTACTTAATACAACGGTTAAAGCTCTTTTAGGTTTAGACCTGATACCTGCCAGCTGAGGTGCATCATAAACCTCAAAAGTAGGTAGGTCTTTCACTTCTTCCAGTTTGGCAAGTTCAAATTGAGGGTAAAGATATTCAATAATTTTCTTTTCAATTTCCAAATTTAGCATCAATTGAGCATATTGCATTGCCAAATCGGGTATTTTATCTATTTGAACTATATATTCGGGCACCAGATCGCTACCGCTATTTTCCAAGCTCTTTATTTTTTGTTTCAGCAATTGCATTTTTTCGGCTAAAGCTATTACTGCAGGTGAATCTGAAGAGTATTGACTTAGGGCAAGGGAATGTTCAATTTCGGTTTGCATATATTCGGACACAATTTCACTATAAAGTTCCAGTTGGGCTTGCGTTTGTTGAGTAATGTCAATGGAGCGATTTGTCTTTTGAAAATCCCTTATTTGTGTAGAAAGAGAATCAACAGTTTGCAAATGATTATTTACCTGTTTTTCCAGAAATTCCCTTTTTTGGCGTCCTTTGCTCATTTTACTATGGAGAATGTATTTATTTAAAGAATCCAAATGATATTGCACAATTTGGCGGGAGAGTTCTTTATTTTTGGTTTCCGCAATGATATTTACAAGGTATGTCTTCTGGTCGTAAAAAATCTGCATTGTAGATTCGCTTAGTTGTTTAACAGCAAGTTCCATTGCTTTCAGGGTATCGGGTTCATCTATTTTGTAATAAGGAATCAGGTTAAACTTTCTAATCACTTCTTCCTGAAATTTGCGGCTTTGCATTATATAAATAAAATCCACTGCCATATCATATTTATCTGTTTGCAGAAGACCACTGCCTAAAATATCCATTATGCCTCCTCCTAAAGAACTCAATCCTCCCGATTCTGCAATAGGCATAAGAGTTGCTTTGGATTCCCAATATTGGGGAACTACCAGAGAATATATGATAGCAGCAATAGCTACAAGACAGCAGATAGTTATTACTAGATATTTGCGTTTGGCAATTACCAACATAATATCCAGTAGGCCTAATCCGTTTTTATTCATTTTCCATCCTCTTGTGAGGTCTTAATAGTTGTTTGTAGGATAACGCAGAAGTGTTTCATCGTTGTTATTATACTATAGTATTAAATGCAGAAAAGGTTCCAGCACGGCAGGTAGATTGATGCTTCCATCTTCTGTTTGATATGTTTCTAAAATGGCAATCAGTAAACGCGGAGTAGCAACTCCGGAACCGTTTAAAGTATGCAAGTGTTTCACTTTTCCGGTTTTATCCTTATAACGGATATTAGCACGGCGTGCTTGAAATTCACCAAAATTACTTACTGAGCTCACTTCCAGGTATTTTCCCGTGCCAGGAGCCCAAACCTCTAAATCGTATGTTTTTTGAGAGGCGAAAGATAAATCACCGGTACAAAGAGCCGCCACTCTATAATGCAAATTGAATGCCTGTAAAATATCTTCCGCATCGGAGAGAATTTGTTCCAGTGCCGCAGCGGATTTTTCCGGCTCTGTAAAATGAACTAGTTCTACTTTATTGAATTGATGCAAGCGTTGCAGACCTTTTGTTTCTTTTCCATAGGAACCAGCTTCTCTTCTAAAGCAGGGAGTGTAAGCCACAAATTGTTTAGGCAGGTCTTTATAGGAAAGCACTTCATCCGCAAAAATATTAGTTACCGGAACTTCAGCAGTCGGAATCAGAAACAAATCATCCTTTTCAATCCGATACATATCTTCCTCAAGTTTTGGAAGTTGTCCTGTTCCAGTCATCGTTTTTCGGTTTACAATCACGGGAGCTATCAGTTCGGTATAATTATGTTTCTGCAAATGATATTCCAGCATAAAATTGATAAGAGAGCGTTCAATGCGAGCTCCTTCCCCAGTATAAAGAGGAAAACCGCTACCGCTGATTTTTGCTCCCCGGGGTAAATCCAGCAGTTTATTTTGGCTTGCCAGTTCTAGATGGTCTTTGGGAGTAAAGGGAAATTGTTTCGGTTCCCCCCAAATTTTTACGATTTTATTGGAGCTTTCATCTCTGCCAACGGGAACATCAGCTTGCGGAATATTGGGAATAGTTAACAGCATTTTTTCCAGTTTTTCGTTTACAATGCTCAAATGAGCGGAGATTGCTTTAATTGCTTCCGCTGTATTGGTCATTGCTTTAAGCTCATTTTCAATGTTATCCCCGGTTTTTTTCTTTTGGGCAATGAGGGCAGAAACGCTGTTTTGATATGCCTTCAGGTTATCAAAGGCAAATTGCAGTTTGCGTCTTTGTTCATCAATTTCCAGCAGGGCATCCAAATCCGCTTTTTCATTTTTATTGTGTATTGCCTGTCTAACGAGTTCTATGTTATTACGGATAAATTTAATATCTAACATTCCTGTCCTTTGCTTTTCTTTCCAATTTTCACCATTTCCAGAAAATCCTCTTCCTTTAAAGAAGCGCCGCCAATTAAGCCACCGTCAATATCTTCGCAATCTAAAAGCTCTTTCATGTTACCGGGTTTAATGCTTCCACCATAAAGAAGGGAAAGTTCTGCCGCAACTTTTTCGCTATAATTGCTTTTCAACCAGTTACGAATTAAATTATGCACTTCCTGTGCTTGGAAAGGAGTAGCAGTTTTTCCGGTTCCAATTGCCCAAACGGGTTCATAAGCCAAAATTAGTTCCTTGCCACTAACCAGTTTTATATTTTGAAGACAACCCGATAACTGACCTAAAACTACTTCCTTTGTTTTGTTTTCTTCCCGTTGTTGCAGGGTTTCTCCGATGCAAACAAGAGGAGTTATATGGTTTTCTAAAAGCTTTAATATTTTAGTATTTACGGTTGAATCTGTCTCATTATGGTATTGACGGCATTCAGAATGCCCTACAATACAATATTTCAAGCCCAATGATGCCAACATTGATGCTGAAACCTCTCCAGTATAAGCTCCTTCAGAATGGACAGAAACATCTTGAGCAGAAACCTGCATACAGGAACCGAAAGAACCTTTCAGTGCCTCTTCCAGAAAGGGATAAGCCGGTGCAATTAAAGGTATTACTTTGTCTAATTTAAGCTTATTTAATTCAGGAATTACAGTTGCCAAAAATTCCTTTGTCTCCTGTAATCCTTTATTCATTTTCCAGTTTCCGGCTATGAAAATCTTCCGCATTATTTTACCTCACATTACTTTGCTCATTTTTTTACAAAAGTTTTGCTCGGCATATTAGGTCAAGTATTTTTCTTTTAGCCGGAGCTTCCAATTCCGATTTTTAAGAAAAAGACGGGCAAAAAAGGTTTAATCTGTGGAGAGGATTAAAACCCGGATGGTTGACCTCCTGGTCAACCAAAAAACCCGGAAGGTTGACCTCCTGGTCAACCCCCCTTTCCTATTTATTTCGTTACCGAAAAGCAAGTGGTAACGAAACACCCGGGTTGCCATTAAACGACGAGGATGTCGTTTTTCCGGAAGGTTGACCTCCTGGTCAACCCCCCTTTTTTGCTTTTTTATGACACCACAAGCTATCTCTTTTATTCCTTATCACTTCCCATATCATTCCCATATCATTCCCATATCGTTCTCATATCGCAATACGGGAAGGTTATGGGAATATATTGATAAATATAGCGGTTAAGATAAGCAAACAATAAATTGACATAAACGGGAACATACATGAGCAAAAAAGCCGTTATTCCAATCTTGATATAGGCAACACAATAAGCGAGGTATCTGCCACTTGAACAGATACCTCGCCTTATGAAATAGTTATAAAGGTTCTATTGATGCATTTTTGCCACCAGGGAAGCCACATACCAACCCTGATAACGCGCGCCTTCTAATTCGTTTTCCGAAGGCATTTTGCTGCCATCTCCAACAATTGTGGAAGCGCCATAAGGTGTTCCACCCGAAATTTCTTCCATAGTTCCCTGACCCTGAAAAGAATAGGGCAGACCTGTAATCAACATACCATGATGTAGAAGAACGGGATAAAAACCCAAAATGGTTGATTCCTGACCTCCATGTTGAGCTGAAGTAGAAGTAAAAACACTACCGATTTTGCCTATTAAAGCCCCTTTAGCCCATAAAGAACCGGTTCCGTCAATAAAGGTTTTCATTTGTGAGGGCACACTGCCAAAACGCGTGGGAAAACCGAAAATGATGGCATCCGCTTTGGTTAAATCTTCAATTTCGGCAACAGGTATGTGAGCAAATTCTTTTTTTGCTTCTGCAGCTCCGATTTTATGCAGAATTTCAGCACTAAGTGTTTCCGGAACCTGTTTGATTTCTACTTCCATTCCCTCTACCTTTCTTGCACCTTCTGCAACTGCTTCCGCCATTTTGTAGATGTGACCATAGGCAGAGTAAAAGAGGACTAATACTTTCATTTTTAGTAAACTCCTTATTATTTAGCTTTAGGAATATATTAACTGAAAAGTTGCCTTTGGCAAGTTCAGGAATCGTGACAGGGATTATTTAGCCCAGATAAAGCGATGTTGATAGGGACTTTGGAGAATTTTTTACACTATGAACACTGAACACAAGGTGGACACCGGGAAAGTGAAAAATTATAAAATAAATACCCGGGAAAATCTGTTTTATCTGTTTATTCCGAGTTGATAATAGGATGTCATCTTGCATATATGCTGTGAAAATTATTTTTCAGGAAAAAGTTATTAAGGTGTAAATGATTCTGGTTTTGAATTCCTTATTTAAAGCAGGGCTTTGAGGTCTAAAATAAAATTCTCTATATGCCTATCTGTAGTGTTAAAACTACACATCAGACGGACTTCATTATTTTCCTCATTCCAAGTGTAAAAATGATATTTGCGTTGCAGGGGTGCTATTATCTTCCGAGGCAAAACTACAAACACAGAATTTACCGCAACTTCCTGGGTAATGATTAGTTCCGGAATTTCGCTCAAACTCTCTGCCAATAATTTTGCCATTGCATTTGCAGACAGAGCATTTTTAAGATATAAATCATCCTCCAAATATGCTTGAAACTGAGCTGAAATAAAACGCATTTTACTTAAAAGCTGGCTTGCCTGCTTACGATAAAAACGCATAGAGGAAGTTAGTTCAGGACGAAAACTGATAATTGCTTCTCCACAAAGTAAACCATTTTTGGTACCTCCAAAACTTACAATATCGGCAGTAATATCTTTAGTCATTTCTTTTAAGGAACAGTTTAAAGCGGCTGCGGCATTAGCCAAACGCGCACCGTCAATATGTAAAAACATATTATGCTGATGAGCAAAATCAGCTAAGTCCTTCAATTCCCGCAAGGTGTATAAAGTTCCGTATTCTGTGCTTTGCGAAATAGAAATAATCTTTGCCTGGGAATGATGTTGATCACGATTTCCTGATAGATGTGGTGCAATAAGCATTGGAGTAAGTTTTCCAGCTGCTGTTTCTATTGGCAGTAATCGTCCCTGGGTAAATTTTTGCACAGCACCGCATTCGTCAGTATTGATATGAGCACTTCGGGCACAAAAAATAGCATTATAGGAATGCATAACTGACTGCAAACATAATATATTAGCTCCTGTTCCAGTAATTACAAACCAGGCATCACAATTTCCTCCGAAAAGTTCTTTAATTTGTTCTAAAACCTTCATAGTTAAAGAATCATCTCCATAAGCCGGACAAAAACCCGTGTTAGCATTATAGATTGCTGCTAAAACCTGGGGATGTATTCCGCTGTGATTATCTGAGCCAAAACTTACTGAATCCATTTATATTACCTCATTTATCTTATTTAGCTTAAGCTTAAGTCGTTCAATGCGTTTTTCTGTATCAGCTACCTTTTTCTCATTAACGATTGGACGGCTAATCAAATAGGACTTTAATTTTTCGGCATTAACAAGTGCTTCCTTATAGCGTTTATAATATTTTTCCAGAATGATACAGGTCTCCTGCAGGGAAACAGGACAATCTAAGGAAGAAGCAATATTAAAACACTCAAAAGCAGAATCAATGTCCTTTTCCTTTTTATAAATAAAACCCAAGTCACGCAGCACATCTTTATCCACTATTCCAACCGAAAGCATATCCACTAAAATGTTTTTAGCAATGTCAATACGATTCTGGCTTTGATACAACATCGCCAAAGAATGATAATCAATCCGATTGTCCATTCCCCCTTGAGGAGGGTAACTGACACTGTTACAAATAAGGGTAAAAAGGGCAGCCGTATGTAAAATGTCCGTGTGATTATGTAAAAAAACCCTTTGCATAAGCTCCGGATTGCCATTTAACAAAAAACTGAAATAGGTCTGCGGAATTTCGCCTCCTTCAATATCCAGTTCTTTGTCTCTAATTTGACCCAGAATGTAAAACTCTATGGTTTCCAGGGCACAGGAAGGAAGTTTGTTTCTCCATAAACGACGGGCAAGATGAAGTAAATCCAGATGCTCCATTGCTCTTAAATTAAGCCAAATTTGATGATAGAGCAAACGGGATTCCAACACGGGAACATCAAAGGTCTTACCGTTAAAAGTAATCAGTAAGGACTTTTCGTTTATCAGTTCTATCAAGCGATCAAAAGAATTAACTTCCGCTTCAGGATCGGGTAAAAAAACCTGCTCCACAACAAAGCTCTCATTTATATAATACCCCAAACCAATCATAAAAGCAAAAATGCCGTTACTGCGTAATCCGGTGGTCTCCAAATCCAGAAAAAGGATATCTTCTTTTGTCCGTTCTTTGCTTTTATCTAAATTTGCCCAATTGAGAACAACCTCCGGCAGGATTTCAGGATAAAGAGGTAATCCCTCAATTTCTGTTTCCAGGGGATATGCTTTTTTAGTATAGAAATAGGGGTCTTCCGGGTGAGCGGAAAATTCTCCTTCTATAGAATGTTTTAATGTTTCTCGTAATAGTTCTTTCAGTTCTGAGGTGTAAAACTCTCTATCCTGATTCATATCCTGTATCATAATTTTCCTCTTCTAAACCAGAAAGTATAAATAGGTAGTTTTGTCAAGGGGGCAAGAGGTCGAGAGGTCAAGGGGTCAAGAGGTCGAGAGGTCGAGAGGTCAAGAGGTCGAGAGGTCGAGAGGTCGAGAGGTCAAGAGGTCTATGAGGTCAAGAGGTTTGGATAAAAAGCTCTCTGCCCTCTGCCCTCTGCCCTCTGCCCTCTGCCCTCTGCCCTCCGCCCTCCGCTCTCTGCCCTCTCAACCATTTTCTTTGTATTTTACAATGCTCATCCTTTGTTTCCTTTTTCCCTTCAACATAACTATGGAAACTTCTTTCTGCTGAAAATCTCTGGACAAGAACAGCCCCTTCAAGATAATGAATAATAAAGGAACAAAGCAGATGCATAACAAAGATAAAAAGCAGAAACATAGTCGTCTTAGAACCAGTTTTAAAACCTCCATAACGGAAGGTATTTTTGCTCAGATATACGGTAATCTTTCTGCCATCGGTTCTTCCTTTATAGTAAAGCTGATGGTAATTTTAGACGCTTCGCCAATGCATTACAGTTTGCTAAGTGCTATAGGTCAGGTTTCTGCCATTTGGCAACCTTTGGGAGTAGCTGTTACGCATAAACTGAAGGAACATAAATCTACCTGTATAAAAATAACTGCAATCGGGCGTTTTTTAACCATCTTTTTAGGGCTGTCTTTACTTTTTAATAATAAGTTACAGGGAATCTGGTTTGTGCTTATACTGCTTTTTTTCAGTGCCGGCTTACAATCTTTGGGAGCAAATATTTGGATTGCCTGGATTAGTGATTTGATTCCTCTATCCTTACGGGGACGCTTTTTCTCCAGACGCAATCAAATTTTAATTGGAATTGGCTTAATAGTTAGCTACATTTTCAGTTTTCATATAGACCTTTTTGAATCAGCCAAAGGTGCATTCAAACTTGGCTATATACACTTTTTGGGAGCGGAAAAATTCTTTCTGCCACAAAATCAGCCCTGGTTTTTAGCCGGTGTATATGTTTTTGCTTCGCTTATGGGTTTAATTGGTTTATATTTTCTGAACCGTCAACCGGAAAGCCCTTTGCCTTCTGTTCAGGAACAGCGTTTACGGGAGCGTTATTTTGCTCCTGTAAAAGATAAAAACTTCCGTCTGCTGTCCGTTTTTGGAATCTGGTGGATGTTTGCTATTGGAGTTGGCAGTCCTTTTTGGGGACCTTTTATGATGAAGAAACTCTCTATGAGCTTGTTTGAAATCCAAATTTACAATACAATAAGTGTATTATCTTCACTTTTGTCTTACCAATTTTGGGGTCGTTTTATAGATAAAAACGGCAATAAAACGGCTATGCAGATATGTATTGCCTTAGGAGGATTAAATCCAATGCTGTGGCTTTTTACCAATGCAGGAAATTATTCTATTTTATGGCTGGAAGCACTTAGTTCGGGTTTTATGTGGGCTGGAACAGGAATTATAACTACCAATTTTGTTCTTTCGGTAGCTGTTAAAGGCAGGGAACAGGTTTATTCCGGAATTTATGGAGCTATAACAGGATTGGCAATGATGCTTTCCACCCTTGCCTGTGGAATATTTTATCCTTCTTCAATTACTATTGGTAAAAGAATTTTAGAGCCCGAGCAGGTAATTTTCGGAATCGGAGGAATTATGCGCTGGCTAAGTTTTATTCCTTTGTTTTTTGTAGTGGAAAAAAGAAATGTGCCTTTGCCTAAAGCATTACTTGCGCTTATTAAACCTCATTCCAAAAAGTGCTGAGTTTAAATTATTCTTCCTCAAGCGGTTTACTGACTACTTCTTCAAAAGTAACATCAACAACTGGTTCCACAATTGCTTCGCCTTTAATTTCATGATAGAAAATTGCTTCAGCAGTATATATATAACTTGCAACCCAAAGAAAACCTATACCAAAAGATAAGATACTTAATAAAATCCATCCTAAAAAGGAAAGTTCCAACAAAAAGAGCTCAGTTTTATGACCTTTCATCATTTCTTTACTGGCTTTAATTGCTTCATTGGCTGAAAGATCGGGATTATCAGCCATTATGAAAAAAGTCATTGAATAGGCAAATGTGGCAATGATTCCAGGAATTATCAACAGTAAAGACCATAAAAAAACATAAATTATGACTAATACTCCAGCCGTAAAACTACGGGTGAAATCTCTAAAACCAGCAAACATCATTTCTACACTTATTTCTTCACCCCGAACCAGTTTCAGAAAAATAATAGCTAATCCTAATGCTAAAGGTCCTGCAATAACGAGAGAAACAACTGAACCAAGATAAGGAATTGCAGAAATTCCTAAATTAAGAATTGCTATAATAAGAATTATTAAAGCACAGGGATTGTTCCATTTCCCTTTTAAATACTCTCTGGCATTGTAACGAATTTCAGTATAGGTTAGCATAATCACCTCATTTTTTTCTTTATTATTATTAAATTTCCATCCCTTATCTGCTGTCAAGTATTTTCTGCCCTTTAATGATTAACTGGATTGGCTCCTTAATTTTAGTCCGCTATTTTCAGGGTAACATATTAAATTCATTCTTCTTTTTTTTATTTTTCCTTAGTTCATCTTGCTACTTTGCTACTTTGCTAACTTACTATTCCCAAATTTCTCTTGCCAAAAAAACAGAGCGGGAATACAAGGAAAAAAAATAACAGGGAGAGAGAAATGACATATTTATATGTAGTAATCGTGTTTGCGATTCTGATCCTGGCTTTTATTTCCAGGGGAATGATTATCGTGCGTCAGGCAAGTGTTGTAATTATAGAACGCTTGGGTAAATATTATCGGACTTTGGATTCCGGAATTCATATCATTATTCCGATATTTGATAAAACCCGTCCAATTCATTGGCGTTATAACAAAACTGATTATCGCGGAAATGTAGTAGTTGTTAATAAAGTGGAAGATAGAATTGATTTAAGGGAGAATGTGTATGATTTTCCGCGTCAAAATGTTATCACTAGTGATAATGTTTCCATTAATATCAATGCCTTACTCTATTTTCAGATTACAGACCCCTATAAAGCTGTCTATGAAATCGGCAATTTACCTGAGGCAATTGAAAAACTAACTCAGACCTCCTTGAGAAATGTAATCGGAGAACTTTCTTTGCAGGAAACTCTTACATCCCGTGATGCGATCAATGCTAAATTGCGTGATATTTTAGATGAGGCAACTGATAAATGGGGCGTGAAAGTTAACCGGGTGGAAATGCAAGAAATTTTACCTCCCGAAGAAATTAGAACTGCTATGGAAAAAGAAATGCGTGCCGAACGCGATAAAAGAGCCAAAATTTTGCAGGCAGACGGCGAACGCGAATACCAAATAAGGGTTGCCAACGGAGAAAAGCAAGCTCGTATTTTACGAGCAGAAGGTGAAGCACAGGCAAAAATTCTGGTTGCGGACAGCGAAAAGAAAGCTATATTGTTAATTGCGGAAGCAGTGAAAGATACAAAAACTGACCCAGCTCAATTTCAAATTGCCCTTAGATATGTGGAAGCATTTAAAGAGATTGTAAAACAAGGAGACAAAACAGTTGTTTTACCCTACGAATCATCTGCCCTTTTAGGTAGTGTAAAAACGCTGGGGGACATCTTCCAAAAATGATTTATTAAATACCAAGCAGCAGGGATAAGCATAATGAGTAACGATGAATTAGTTAACTATTGGCTTAAATTGTCTGAAGACATTACAGAAGAACTTGATCTTGTTACTTCTTTTAACATCAATACACGCTATCCTGATGATAAATTCTTTTTTATAAAAAATGTCCTAATGAGTTCACAAACAGGCATATCTCAATTATAGAGGAACTATATTAATGGCTACTGTCTCAAGTAAAAAAGAAATAATCAACATCCTTAAACAGTATGCCGATGAATTAAAAAAAGAAATACACCTGGAACAGCTTTATCTTTTTGGCTCTTATGTTTCAGGGGCTGCCAATTCTGATAGCGATATAAATGTTTTGGTTGTCTCTTCAGATTTCTCTGATGATATTATGGAAAACCAAATGCTATTACGCAGAATAAGAAGGAAGATAGACCTCAGGATTGAACCGCATCCAGTTAAAACAGAAGATTTAGAGCATAGCGTTTTATTTTCTATGATTAAAGACAAAGCCCTTAAGTTGATCTGAAATATTGGCTGCTGTTTCTATTTGAAGAAAGCTACTGCAATTAAAGGGGAGGTGATTTTAGCGAAAATAAGTATGATAGATGTGAATTATTAACGCTATGAGTGTATAATATAGTTTTCCTATTGATAATGCCTAAATATTTTTCTGTCTGATGTGGATTCCCATGAAAGCAGCAGTCCGGAGATGTCTAAACAATAACACTGCCCTACAAAAAGGAAACAATTTTAGCAGCGAAAAAGAATTGGCGAAGAAAAAATTTGCCTTTCCCTTATTTTCTTATTACCTGTCCATTATTGAGAGCGGCTAAAACTATAAATTTACTTTAGGTGGTAATAAGTTAGCTTGTAATTTACCAGACCGTAACCTTTTTTATGCTGTGCATTATTTCCTGCCTAGTTGAATCTTTTATACTTCATTAACACTTCTTTAACGACTCTTTAACGAAGTTAAGGTATTGTTAAAGAATCGTTAAAGAGTCGTTAAAGAAATGACCAGGCAACAGGCAGTTAAACTAAGTCCCCAAAGTAATTTTATAAATCAAGCGAATGACCGAAGCAGAGCTTTTGTCTGGTAATTTCATTTAGGGAAAAGCTTCTACTTTCACAAGTTTACGAGCTACGAGACCATCAGGTAAAATATCTGTAGCCAGTTAAATTTCTTCTCTTTCTTTGCATAATGACATTTTGTTAGTCGTCATATAGTATGCTTCCTAATTTTCCATTATCATAGGATAAAATTAATCATTATTTATGGGTTACCAATAAAAATGCTGTTTAATTCCTTATGCAGCTGTTGAATTAACTCTCTATTTTGCCACATATAGTAAAAAAGGGTAATTGCTTGTTCCTTAGTAGATTAAGTAACGACATCGTAATGTTTCCGTTGCACGGTAAATGGTTGTTTCAAGATTATAAGAAGATCAGGTATGATAAAGTAAGGGTTTGCCAATGCAGAAATAATTTTGGAAAGCAGGAGTCGTCACTGACCAAAAAGCAATCAATTTCATTCAATAGCATTTGTTAGTGAGGACTCCTGCGCAAAATGGTGGATGCGGGATAAAGCTACCGGGTAAGATTAATATTTACATATTCTTTTGGTCTGTAGAACCTTACCGTCAATGCAAAGACGGGCAAAATAAATGCCTGCGGCTACATTTTTACCTTTTGTATCACATCCATTCCAATTATATTCTACAACTTCATTTTTTGCTGAATTACCTCTAAGAGTAGTAACTTTTTGTCCTTTCAGGTTATAGATTTCAATTTTATGGTTATTGGAACGGGGAGCCTTTACTTGCAGGAGCAAATTACTGTGCATAGGATTAGGATAAGCATAAAACAGAATCGGTTCCATTGTAGAAAGATCAGGATCATTAATGGCAACAGGTATGGAAGCAACTCCGCGATAGAGTTGATAATAATCCGGTTCTGCGTTTTCTCCTTCCGTAAACAGCATAAAAGTTACTTCCAAAGTGTTCTGCTGACGAGGTTGCAAACAAAGCTTACTTTTAGGGTGAATTTGAATTTGAGGTTCCAGAAAATCCAGTTGCCAGGTCTCTAAAGGAGTTAATGTGCCGTCATTATTTAACTTCCGAAGGTTAATTGTCCTATTGGATTCCAGAGTGGCAAGAAGAATATTTCCGTTTTCCAAAACAGCAACATCGTTCATAGCGGAAAAAACAGGTAAAGATAGAGAATTGGTAACAACATAGTTTTCACCGGTAAAAACATTTATTTCCAGTTCCCTGCTGCTGTTTGTTTCTTTTTCCTGATGAACCAGCAGAGCATTATCAGCCAGGATATGCAAGCCGGAAATATTGCCCTGGTCTTTCGTTAGTAAGGTTAAATTCTCAATTGAGGGTAAATCTCCCGTCCGGGCAGCAAGAACATCATTGGCAGCAAAATATGCCTTATCTCCTTTACGGACAAAACATTTACTATGAATTGGTCTATATTGCGGGATACAATCAACTTCTGTAAAACCTGTCAAGTTTTCAGTTGTACCCCAATCGCCTACTGAAATTCCCAGTTTCCAGGGATAAAAAATTGGGTGATTCGGGTCTTCAAAACCCAAACTGAAACGATTATCTGCGTGCTGAATCTTTTTATAACCAATACCTCCTCCTAATGCACCTGGATAATTTTGTGTTCTTAAATAAATACCTGTTGGTGAATCAGTATAAGAAACGTAAGAACTTCCTCCGCAATAATCAATATCCGGATTCCAGATACCATAGTTGGAAGGATATTCTAAATCATATAAAGCTCTATGTATAAAACCGCGGCAAATTTGATTTACAGAACCCCAAAGCTGGATTTTCCCTCTTTCTAAATAAGGTTGAGCTTCGGGCCAAAGAGGATTATACCAGGGTAAATCTAATTGTGAAAGCCAGGGATTTGCAGAGGTCTGAGGATAATGATAGCGATGTAAATCAATCCAGGTATAAAGAGAATCCCCTATGAACAAATCAGGCATTGAAGGATGCGGATGCTGATATTCAAAACTGAAAATACCGTCCTTTCTATAAGGATGATTAGGGTCCTCCTGCAAAGCATAAATATCGGCGTAATAATTGCCGGGATTATCATCAGTAAAGCAATTGGGATGAATGCGCTCTCTTGTAACAGGGTCCACATAACCGTATTTGAGCAAAACACTTTTTTCGGAAATAAGTTTAACTGAATCGTTAAGATTATTTTCAGGTGATTCTCCAGGAACCGTTCCGCTTAATAAAATCTCACCAATAATCATTATTGTATCCGCAGCACACCAAACTTGATGACCGCTAAAAGTTCCTTTGATCCAAAGTTTGGAATTTACAAAAAAACCCCGGTTATTACAATGTCCTATAGTAGGAAGTTGTATCCAGATAGTATCACAAATTGTAAAATGATTAGTAAACAAGGGTGGTTCTTCAATATTAACGGGATAATTTGTCCAAACATCTGTAAATGTGCGATGGGGAAGAGTAATTTGTCCTACATAAGCAATGCAACTATCTCCTTGGACATCTACCAGTAAAATGCGATTGGGATCATAATTCGTAGGACCTACCAAAAGATAATTATACCTGGTAAAAAAGAAATTGGAAAATTCCAAAGGAGGTGCATTTTCTATTAAACCCCCTTGAAATACAGAATCTAAAGGAAATGCTGGTGGACTACTGTTAACATTACCTGAAATAATTACTGGCTCGTGGAAAGTAGGCCAACTATTATTTGTTCCTCCACCTACTTGTTTGATATTTATATCTGAATTACAACGAACGACACCCTGAACATCTTCATATCCGAAAAAATAGGTATTTGTCTGATTCGGACTTAAGGAATCTTTGAAATAAAGATGCACCGGCTTAAAGTGGTCCGACTCCTCCGGCTGCAAATATTGTGCCTGATCCCATTGAGGATAGGGAACTTTTAAGGCAAATTGTCGTAAAAGTCCGTTATATTTTTCTATATAAGGACTACTTTCAAAAGTATTCCAGTTCTGAGAAATACTCCAGGAATTGCCCGAATCAAAACTTTGAGCATATTGGCTTATATGCTCTTCCCGATTATTCCAACTGACAATTATTTCTTCTGGACTGTAAAATAAAGTCGGTTCTGTATAATGAAACAAAGAACTATCTACAATACTGCTTTGCCAGGTTTGACCTCCATCATAACTGATTTGGAAAAGAAGATGATAATACAAATTGTTATTTTCAGACCGCTGGGCTAATACATAAGCCAAGGTATCGCTTTTTGCATAACAACCAAGCTTACCGGCAAAAAAACTATCGCCCATACTATTTACCGGACCAAGCTCTGCTAAAAGAAAAGCAACACTAAGCGCTATCAGAATGAATAAACAATACTTTTTCATTGTATCCTCCTGATACATAAAATTCTTATTTTTTAAAGAAGCACTATCCGTTCCAAAACTAGTATATAGTTATCTGTTAAATAAATAGATACATCAATTTTTGCAGGTGTTCAGGAAAATTGAGAGAATAGTATGCAAGCTAGCAAAAAAAGAAGCCGCTGTTAAAAAGCGGCTCCTGCTTTTTTTAAGATTGACGGGTTTACTTGGAAAGTTGTTTTATAACTGATTTTCCGGGGAAATAAGCAAGATCATACAATTCTTCTTCAATGCGCAAAAGCTCATTATATTTTTCTATCCGTTCACTACGGGAAAGAGAACCGGTTTTAATTTGTCCGGTATTTAAAGCAACTGCCAAATCGGCAATAAAAGTATCTCCTGTTTCGCCGCTGCGATGGCTTACAACAGTTGTCCAACCGGCTTTATGAGCCATATTTATAGCATCAATGGTCTCGGTAACGGTTCCGATTTGATTCAGTTTAATCAACACACTATTGGCTATGTTATCTTTAATGCCTTTGGCAATAATTGCAGGATTGGTAACGAAAACATCATCGCCTACAATTTGAATTTTATTGCCCAGTTTGGCATTCATTTTTTTCCATCCGCTCCAGTCATTTTCTGCCAAGCCATCTTCAATAGAGCAAATAGGATATTTGGCAATCATACTTTCGTAATATTTAATCATAGCGTCGCTGTTAACTTTCTTTCCTTCAAACAAATACTTTCCATCTTTAAAGAAACTGCTGGCAGCAGCATCAATAGCCAGGTAAATATCTTTACCGGGAATATAACCTGCTGCTTTAATTGCCTCTACAATTACGATAAATGCCTCTTCGTTGGATGCCAGATTGGGAGCAAAACCACCTTCATCACCAACGGAAGTTACTAAACCGCGTTTTTTGAGAATTGCTTTAAGAGAATGAAAAACCTCAGCATTCATTTGTAGCGCCTGCTTAAAACTTTTTGCACCCAAAGGCATAATCATAAATTCTTGAATATCAACATTATTATCGGCATGCGCTCCACCATTGAGAATATTACTCATGGGCACAGGAAGTGTATTGGCATTAACACCTCCCAAATAACGATATAAAGGTATATTCAGCTCCATAGCAGAAGCCCTGGCAACAGCCATTGAAACAGCTAAAATAGCATTAGCACCAAGTTTAGCTTTATTGGGTGTGCCATCCAGATCAATCATCATCTTATCAATGCTACCCTGCATCAGGGAATCCATTCCTAATAACTTATCTCCGATAATATTATCAATATTGGCTACTGCCTTTAGAACTCCTTTACCTCCATAGCGTTTTTTATCGTTATCACGAAGTTCTATAGCTTCTCGTTCTCCGGTGGAAGCACCGCTGGGAACTGCAGCTCTTACAATAAGATCACTAGCTAATTGAACTTCTGCTTCCACAGTTGGATTTCCCCGTGAATCTAAAATTTCGCGTCCTATAATGTAAAGTATGTCAGACATTTTATCCTCCTACTAATTTTTTTCCTAGTATAATGAATGAGGTTTTTTGGCAAGGGAAATCTGAAAATGCAGAATAGGTGACGACTTATTTCACGCAGATTTCGCAGATTTCGCAGATTTTATTAATAGTTTTTAGTGTCTTTATGAGTCATAAGCACCGTTGAAGCTATCAACCAGGTAAAAAATCATAAAGGTGCTAATGACTCCTTACTTTCATTGAAGTCAGGAGTCGTCACTGCCGAAATAGCTTTTACGCAGCTTACAAATTTGTTTGGCAGTGAGGACTCGTGACGACTTATTTCACGCAGATTTCGCAGATTTCGCAGATTTTATTAATAGTATTTAGTGTCTTTATGAGTCACAAGCACTGTTGAAGCTATCAACCAGGTAAAAATTATAAAGGTGCTAATGACTCCTTACTTTCATCTCAACCTTCTCAACTATTTTTTCATTTACGATATTCACACCGAGTTTCACATTTCCACTTATCCACTTTAACCACTTGTAAAATAATTATCTACAGTGCTTGTGTGGCATAGAATATACACAAGCCAGTTTGTGTTGCATAAAACGCTAAATATGCAACACAAGGACTATATCCTCTTTGTTTATTGCTGGTTATAAAATTATTTCACAATGTTATAAAGAGCTCTGAACATAAACAATCCTGGCATTTTCAATATTCATTTTTGCCTGTTCCCCTCTAAATTACAAAAGGGCTTCTCCGCATGGGAAAAGCCCTTTTCTTTATTTTAGACGGGATTATATTAATACATATCACCCATATTAGGATTGGGCATTGGGGCTGCTGGTTCCGGTTCTTTAATGTCTGTAATAATGCATTCCGTAGTTAACATTAAGCCGGCAATGGAAGAAGCGTTTTGGACAGCTGAGCGAACAACTTTAGCGGGGTCAATAATTCCAGCTTTGAAGAGGTCTTCAAATTGTCCGTTGAGGGCATTGAATCCTAAATGTATATTGCGGAAGCCCCTAAGTTTTTCAACAACTACAGCGCCTTCTTCTCCTGCGTTTGCGGCAATTTGATAAGCAGGTTTTTCCAGTGCTTTAGACATAATATCCACAGCCATTTTTTCTTCATAGGAAAGGCCTTTTAACTGTTTTATGGCTTTAGCAGCTTGAATCAAAGTAACTCCACCACCGGGAACAATTCCTTCTTCAACTGCAGCACGGGTAGCATGGAGAGCATCATCTACGCGAGCTTTCTTTTCTTTCATTTCTGTCTCGGTTGCAGCACCGATTCTGAGGACGGCAACTCCGCTGGAAAGTTTGGCAAGGCGTTCCTGCAATTTTTCTTTATCGTAATCGGAAGTGGTCTCTTCAATCTGAGCTTTAATTTGTTTAATTCTTCCCTCAACTGCTTCAGGATCGCCAGCTCCTTCACGAATAGTAGTATTTTCTTTTTCCACAATAATCTTTTTAGCGCGTCCTAAATCGCTCATTGTAGCGCTATCAAGTTTCCGACCCATTTCTTCGGAAATTAAAGTAGCACCTGTAAGCACGGCAATATCTTCCAGCATAGCTTTTCTGCGATCACCGAAACCGGGTGCTTTAACGGCAACCACATTCAGGACACCGCGAAGTTTATTCACTACTAATGTGGCAAGTGCCTCGCCTTCAATATCTTCAGCAATAATAAGCAGGGGACGTCCATTTTGGGATACTTCCTGCAGGATAGGGAGCAGTTCTTTGAGAGCTGTTATTTTCTTGTCATATAAAAGGATAAAGGGCTCTTCCAGTTCAGCAATCATCTTTTCCGCATTAGTAACAAAATAAGGAGAGATATAACCTCTATCAAACTGCATTCCTTCCACTTTTTCCATACCGGTATCAATGGATTTTGCCTCTTCAATATTGATAATTCCTTCTCTACCAACACTATCCATAGCTTTTGCAATCAGAGCTCCAATTTCAGGATCGTTATTAGCTGAAATAGCGGCAATTTGAGCAATTTCTTCACTGCTTTTAATTTCCTTGCTGAATTCCCTGATTTTATCCACTACAACTTTGGTTGCCTTTTCCAAACCGCGTTTAAGATACATCGGATTAACGCCGGCTGTTACATGTTTCAGACCTTCTTCAATAATTGCCTGAGCTAAAATTGTAGCCGTAGTAGTTCCATCACCAGCTATGTCATGGGTCTTTTCTGCAACTTCTTTACAGAGTTGAGCGCCCATATTTTCGTATTCATCTTCCAGTTCAATTTCTTTGGCTATGGTCACACCATCATTAGTAATAGTGGGAGAGCCAAATTTCTTGTCTAATACAACATATCTACCCTTAGGACCAAGGGTAACTTTAACGGCATCTGCCAGTTTATCCACACCAGTTTTTAAACTTGTGCGGGCGTTATGTCCATACTGCATTTGTTTTGCCATCTTGTTTTCCTCCATAATATTAGTATTTTATTTTTGGTTTTCTTAGCAGTCAATACAATTGAGTGCTAATATTATTATAGCCGAAATTCTGTCAAGAGCAAATTAAAAATTTTTTGTTTTGATGGCATTTATCTTATCCAATTTTTCAGAGTTTTCGGATTGATAATCATAGTTTTATCTACCTCATAATTTTCAAGAAATGTTTTAGAAAATGATACCTTGCGCCGGAGATTCCATTTTGTTTACGCGTGTCTACAAATCTGTCAAGTAAAAATTGCTGATATTGCGATTCAAATCGCAGAATATTATAATAATTTGCGATTTGAATCGCAATATATGAGGTTAATGTAGTAATACAAATTGGACAAAGGAAACGGATTTGAGTCGCAAATTCGGTTTATTTTTGGGTTAGCTTCAGCAGTTCCTGATAAAGTTGATTGATTTCCTCTTCAGGAATTACCTGATCATATTCGCTATCTTCAAGTTCTTCGGTTAAATCAAAAGCGGTTTCTAGAGCCCTCAGGGCATTTTTATAGTCCTTTAGTTCATAGAGGGTTTTAGCATACCAGAGGTAGGCATCATAATGTTCTTTATTGGTTTCAATTGCCATTTCCAGTGATTTTTTAGCGGCATCATAGTTTCCGCTTTTATAAAGTGCTTCCCCTTTATGCCGCCAGGGGCAGCTCCACTTTGGTGTTGCTTCGTTTAAAAGGTTATAAATACTTATAGCATCGTCATATTTATCCCTTTCCAGATAAAGATTAGCCAGGGCAAAGCGTTCGCCAGGTTGCAAATTATCCATATCCGCTTTTGCCAAATCCATCAGCCGTAAGGACTCCAAATTACTGATATAAGCAAGATTTAGTTTTGCCTGCATTCCGCTAGTATTTTCTTTATCAATTTGGATGAGATAATTAACTGCCTGCTGATAGGTCTCCAAATTTTGATTTTGTAAGTATAAAGTTACCGGTGATTCCTGGGCGCAATAGAGGACAACAATAAGCAATCCCAGCATTATAAAAGTAAACTTTTTCATTTTCTTGTTCCTTTTTATTCGTAGCGGCAAAGATATGCCGTCTGTTCTTGCACTTTTATGCGGAATTTTTGCTGTGCAGGAATGGTGAATGTTTCACCGTTAATAAAGTCCTGCCAGTTTTCTTTTTCCGGTAATTGGACAGTTAATTTTCCTGAAATAACGGTCATTCGTTCAATTGTATTAGTGCCAAATTCAAATTCCCCAATGTCCATTACTCCAACAGTGAAATTGCCGTATTCGTTTTGGAAAGCGATTGATTTAACCTTTCCGGCAAAATATTCTTTTGTAATTAACATCTTTGTCTCCTTAGGAGTTCTTATTTTACAGTGTTATTCTTTTCGGAATGAAATTCAGCTGATAAAAAAGTGGCTCCGGAAGAGGGGTTCGAACCCCCGACCTAGTGGTTAACAGCCACCCGCTCTACCGCTGAGCTATTCCGGAACACTTTTCAAGAATACCTTTTTTTAAAGGTCGTGATTTTTGTCAATCAGAATTTTTGTGTAGTCGGAGCTTATTAAAGTTCAGGTTTTTTTATACGGAGAAACGACATCTTGTCGTTCCACTTGCAACTGAGCTGTTTCTTTATAACGCTCTTTTCATTAACGAAATATATCACCCCATCTAGTTGACGGGGACGTCAACCTTCCAGTGTTTTTGGTTGACCAGGAGGTCAACCTTCCGGAGGAACGACCTTTTTTGCTTTAAAGAAAACGCTGGTTACCAGCTCAATAATGAAGCCATATACAATTCCTAAAGCCCAGGTCAGGAAAAATATTCCCCATTTACCCATACCTGGAACTTGTTGAGCCATAGCACTTAAGGAAAAAGGCAATCCAACAATCAGTCCCATTAGTATGCCGTGTAAAAGCCAATTCATTTTCCAAGCACTGATGCCAATAACAAAACCAATTAACACGCGGCTCACAAAAATATTCGCAAGCACTTTCTTCGCTAAGGGTTCAGGGCTTACTGCTCCTGCTATTAAACAGGCAATAATCCCTAATATTATCCCCGTTAAAACGGCGATGTAAAACCTTTTAGCAGTCATAATAACCTCCTATTGATGTGCTACTTATATAATAAAGCAAAAGAAAGAATAAGGCAAATTATTTTTTTGCGGCAGGAAATTATTGTTAGGGTAAGTTCTTTGCCTTTTAGTTAATATCTAATCTAACTTAGGTTTAGAATAAAAGTCACTCTTCCGAAACAGTAATTTCCAGGATGAGGTCTTCCTTTTCTTTTTTGGTAGCGGCTATTTTATAGGCATTCAAAATCAATTCTGCTGTTTCTTCTGCCTCGTTTTTATTGGCACAATGAATTTCTCCAATTTTATCGCCGCTTTTTATTTCATCTCCAATTTTGGGATAGAGCAAAGCACCGGCGCCATAATCAAGAATATCGGTTACTTTTTTTCTGCCTGCTTTAATATGCACTAAGGCATAGCCAATAGCTCTACAGTCAATTTTATGCACCCAACCGCTTTGTTTAGCAATAATTGGATAAATTACAGGTGAAGAAGCAAAAAGGGAATAGTCCTCTAGCACTTTTGGTTCTCCGCCTTGAGCAATAATTATTTCCTTAAGTTTTTCCAGTGCTTTCCCCCTGGCAACGGCTGTGTCAATCATCGTTTTTGCCTGTTCAAAGTCCTTTGCCTTTCCAGTGCTGATGAGCATTTGAGCGGTTAAAACAGTAGTAAGTTCATAAGTATCGGGTAAATAGTTTCCTTTTAAGTATTCAATTGCTTCAATCATTTCCAGAGCATTTCCAACCGCATGACCCAAGGGAGAATTCATATTAGAGAAGACCACGGTTACTTTTTGACCGAAGCTTTTTCCTGTTGCCATCAATAATTCAGCTAATTCTTTGGCTCTTTTAATATTGGGCATAAAAGCACCGCTGCCTATTTTTAAGTCAATAACCAGATGCTTTGCTCCTTCAGCAATTTTTTTGCTCATTATGCTGGCAGTTATTAACCCTGGACTTTCCACCGTAGCGGTTACATCTCTTAAAGCATATATTTTTTTATCGGCAGGAACAAGTTCTTCTGATTGCCCTGCTAAAGCAAAACTATGTTTTTCTACCAATTGCTTAAATTCCTGCAGAGAAAAGGATGTTCTAAACCCTGGAATGGATTCCAGTTTATCTAAAGTTCCTCCTGTATGTCCTAAACCGCGTCCTGAAATCATTGGCACCATCAGTCCTAAAGAAGCAGCAATAGGAGCCAGCATTAAACTTATTTTATCTCCCACACCTCCTGTAGAATGTTTATCAGCAATCGGCAGACACTTCTCAAAACTGATTGTGCCTCCGGAATCAATATAGGTCTTGGTTAATGCTTCTATTTCCTGTTTATTCAGACCTTGTAAAAAAGAAGCCATTAAAAAAGCGCTCATCTGGTAATCTGCAATATCACCCTTTAAGTAAGCATTTACAAAACAGGATATTTCATCAGGTGTAAGAGAATAACCATCACGCTTTTTGATCAACAATTCAACAGGATTAAAATTATGCATTATGCAATCTCCTAATAGGTAACAAGTTTGGAACGTAAATAACCGCTTAACATATCCATCACCCATACAATTAAAGCAATCAACCACATTATTAAACCTACATTTCTCCAGGCGAGCATTTGCTGCTGTTGATATAATGCCAAACCAATTCCTCCGCCACCTACAAAACCTACTACCGTAGCCATTCTGATATTCATATCCCAGCGATAAATTGTAAAAGCCAAATAGGGTGATAAAATTTGTGGTGTAACTCCATAACGCCATACCTGTAAAGTTGAAGCTCCAGTTGCTTTTATAGCTTCTACAGGACCTGGATCAATATTTTCAATCTGTTCACTGTATAATTTTATCAGAGCCGCTATGGAATGTATCCATAAAGCTAACATTCCGGCAAAAGGACCAATGCCCACCCAAACACAAAAAATAATTGCCCACACAATTGCTTCAATACTTCTGAAGACAGTAGAAATCGTTCTGATGATTATATACAAGATCCTGCCAATAACAGAACTGAACATCAAATTCTTGGCAGCAAAAAAGGAAAGTACAAAAGCAAAAGGAATAGCAAAAATAGTTGCTAGTAAAGCCAGATATATGGTCTCTACTAAAGCACTCAGCATCGGAACAAGCTCTTTCAAATTCGGTTTAAATATTCCACTGATAATGGATTTAGTATTAGCTGCTTGAGTAAAAAACGCTACGGGTTTTACATCTACAATTACCCAAGCCATAATGAAAGTTATAATGATTACTATTGCCAGCTCAATTTTCCACATTGAACCCGTTTCTTCAGAGAAAGTTATTTTTGCCCCTAGGTTATTTTTGCATTGTGATATAAGAATTGCTATTATTAAGGGACTGATAAATATAATATAGCTACTGGCGGAAATACTGAATACCCGTAATAAAAACCAGCAAATACACGCGCTTATGTATAACCAGAGGGCATATTCTATACCCAAAATTTTCATCTTCTTCAGCATAGGACAATTTTTGGATACAGATTTATCCAGTCAAGAAAAAAAGCCGGAGGGTAGTCAGTGAACGGCAGGGACATTCATCTTTCGTAATCTTCTCTTTTCTTGCTTGTTGGTTTTGTATTCCTTTTACAATTCTTTAACGATTCCTTAACTCCGTTAAGGCATTGTTAAAGAGTCGTTAAATCAGCATTAAAGGCAGGGGTAAGGATGATGCAAGAAAGTTTCAATAGGGAATATGCAGCTAAAGCTTTTAGACAATTCTGTCTATCAACCATCTTAGGAGGAATAAGTAACTTTTTAACATTGTGGAAATGGCATACTATCCCTGGCACGCAAAACAAAGCTGCCGGGGATAATGGTTGACTTTCTGCCAAACTCGTTTATTTTATCTATTAAAAAGTAGTTGTGACATTGCAAAGAAAAAGGTTGACTAACCTGTTGGAGAAAATAATGTGTCGTCAAGTGGTTAATAAAATGCGTTCAGATTTCCGTAAACAAAGAGCATCCGGTTTAGTTAAAAATCGGGCAGTGCTGATCATTTTCTTCCTTTATATATTTTCCTATGCTTGTAGCTCTATCTTTGCCCAAGAGAAAAGTGAAGAATATTGGGAAGTTAAAAATTGGCAAGAACCGGGAGACGCTGTTCCTTTTAAGGAACTGGTTTTAAAAGACGAGATATATTTTTATAAGAACAAACCTTTTACAGGAGTTGCCATAGAACGCTATCCTAATGGTATTTTACAGCGCGCAGTAACTTTTGCCGATGGAAAACAAAACGGGCAAATGCTGATGTGGTATCCTGATGGCAGTCCCCAAATGAGTGCATATTATGTGAACGGTTATTTACAGGGACGCTTTCTGGGTTGGTATAATAATGGTAATGTTATTTATGATTTAATGATTAACAAGGGAACTTATGCCAGTGATAATCTTATGGATGAAGATGAAAGCCGGGCAAGTTCAGAAATAGATATAGGAGAAAGAGAAGGTCCTGATAATGACCAAAGTCAAGAATAATAAAATGGATATTGCTGTTTTTCAGGAAATGAAACAACGCAAAGAAAAGATATGTATCCTTACTGCCTACGACTATGCAATGGCAAAATGCGTATCTTCTACATCCGTGGATATCATCTTAGTTGGTGATTCTTTAGGGATGGTAGTTTTGGGCTATGAAGATACATTGCAGGTTACATTGGAAAATATGATTTATCATTGTTCAGCAGTGCGGCGCGGGGCTCCGGATTCCTTTATTATAGCTGATATGCCATATCTTAGCTTTCATCTTTCAGAAAAGCAGACCAGGCAAAATGCAGGGAAGCTTATTGTGCAAGGTAAAGCTAATGCCGTTAAACTGGAAGGCGGTTCAAAAACCCGTATTGAAGCCATAAAAGCCATTGTAGATATGGAAATACCTGTTTGTGCTCATTTAGGTTTAACACCTCAGTCCATTCGTAAATTTGGCGGTTATAAAGTTCAAGGTAAGAAACCGGTTGATCAGGAAGAACTTTTAAAGCAAGCACAGGAAGTTGCCAATGCAGGTGCCTTTATGCTTGTTCTGGAAGGGATTCCGGAACTTTTAGGCAAAGAAATAACTGAAACAATCAGCATTCCTGTAATTGGAATTGGAGCTGGAAGATTTACGGATGGACAGGTTCTGGTTTATCACGACCTGCTTGGTTATTCAGAGCTTCAGCCCAAATATGTAAAACAATATGCGAATTTAAATAATGACATCAGGGAAGCGATAGAACTCTTTTCCCGGGAAGTTAAAAACGGAGTTTTTCCTGCTCCTGAAAATATTTATTACCCTATAACTCAACAATAAGGAAGGATAAAAAAGATGCCTCCAAAAATACTGCCTCCCGAAGCAATGAGTGCTGAAGAAAAATTTAACGCACTTGCCAATTTAAAAGATAAATTGGAAGATAACTTTATCTCTCTTGGTCAATTGCTTTCTGAAATCAAGCGTTCCAAATTATACCTATATAAGGGCTACGAGAATTTCAAGGACTTTGTGGAAATGGAATATCAATTTTCCGGAACCCTGGCAGGAAAACTCGTTTCTACCTTTGATCTGTTTATTGAGGAAATGGATATTGACGAAACAGAAATTAAAGAAATCGGTTTTGATCGCCTGCAGATGATTAAACCCTTTATGAAAAATGCGGACTGGAATGTGCGTGATGAATGGATTCATAAAGCTGAGGAAATGCCTTTTAAGGAACTTCGCGAATATATAAAAGAACTGAAACAAAAAGAAAAAGAATCAAACATAGACCTGAAAGAGGTCTATATTGAACAATTTTGGGAGAAGATGATTGAATGGTTCAATTGTTCCCGTAAAGAGCTTAATTTCAAGCTCGCCCTTTATTTTCAAGATACCGATCCGGACAAAATTAAAAAGATCGTTAAAGAGCGACAACGCCTCTTTGAACTTGAAACACAAAATAAAAAGGAGTAAAATCCAATGAAACAAATGCAAATACTCTGGGTTGACGATGAAATAGACCTTCTCAAACCCTTTATTCTCTTCCTGGAAGAGAGAAAATACAATGTTGAAACCTGTAATAACGGAACCGACGCTATTGAAAAGGTAGTAGAAAATAAATATGACCTCGTAATTTTAGACGAAATGATGCCTGGCTTGGATGGCTTGGCAACTTTACAGGAAATTAAGCGTATAAATCCTGCCTTGCCAATTATTATGGTTACTAAAAGTGAAGCAGAGGGCTTGATGGATAAGGCAATTGCCTCTCAAATTTCGGACTATTTAATTAAGCCCATCAATCCCAATCAGATTATTATGGCTATCAAAAAGATTTTCCAGGCAGATGAAATTCGCGCCAATCAAATAGGACAACAATATACTCGCTATATTGCAGAACTGAATCAAAAACTTTTTGCCACTCCCGATTGGGATGAATGGAGCCGAATTTACAAGGAACTGAGCTATTGGGAATTGCAAATTGATCAGGTGAATGATGAGGGCTTGCGGCAAACCCATTTTCTGGAAAAACGCAACTGCAATACTGAATTTACCAACTATGTAGAACGCAACTACAGTAACTGGCTGAAAAGTGATGAACGTCCGAATTTAAGTTTTGACCTGATTTCTCAATACATAGCTCCCCACTTTCCAGAAAACCTTCCTATCTATTTTATAATTGTTGATTGTATGCGTCTGGATCAGTATCTGGCTATTCAACCTTACATTCAGGAACTTTTTGATGAAGAGCTTGATCTCTATTATTCCATTTTACCAACTGCTACTCCCTATAGCAGAAATTCCATTTTCAGCGGTTTAATGCCCATTGATATTGCCAAACGTTTTCCCGATTATTGGGTTACTTCCAGCGAAATGGATAACAGCCGTAATCGCAATGAACATCAATTACTGGATCAACATATTGAAGAGCTTGGCTTTAAGCTTGATCCCACCAGTAAGTATGTAAAAATCTTCAATATGGAAGAAGGCAACTTTGTGCTGCGCAAAATTGAAACCTGGAATAAAGAAAATCTTATTGTTCTGGTTTACAACTTTCTTGATCTTTTAACTCATCATCGCAGTCGGGATCAAATTTTACAGGAGACCATTCCCAATGAAGAAGGTCTACGTGCCTTTACTAAACACTGGTTTTTGCATTCTTCACTCTATGAAGCTCTGAAACTGATTGCTAAACAGGATGCTATCGTAATTCTTTCTACAGACCATGGTTCCATAAAAGTGAATCGTGCTACTCAAGTAATAGGAGATAAAGAAACATCCGTAACAGTCCGTTACAAAGAAGGAAAAAACCTCTCGGTAAATGAACGCCATGCCCTATTTGTAAAAAAACCCGGTGACTATGGTTTGCCCTCTAAAAGCATTGTGGATAACTTTATCTTTGCTAAGGATGATTACTATTTCGTGTATCCTAATGCCTATCATCAATATCAGAAACAGTTCAACGGCACTTTTCAACACGGTGGGGTCTCTATGGAAGAAATGATTCTGCCGATAGCTACCTGCCGCACTAAAAGAAAATAAATTTTCACCCAAAGAAATGAGATTTATGTCAGAAGTCATTTGCGCCTTCAAAGTTCTCTTCCTATCAATAACTTTGCTGGTGCAATATGACTAATGGCGACAATGTAACGAAGGTTACCAAAAAATGATTTTTGACCTTATATCTACCCAATCAAAATGCAGTTGCCTAAATTTAAAACTTTGGCAAACTCCTTCTTTTCTCTTAGTCCACTATGAAAACTATAAACTTATCTACTGAGCAGGACACTATAGACCTTGCCAACTACCTTGCTCCTTTATTAAGAGCAGGAGATATTATAACTCTTTTTGGCGATTTGGGTAGCGGCAAAACTTTCTTTGTAAAACAACTTGGCAAAGCATTGGGAATTGATGAAGAAATAGATAGTCCCTCCTTTATTTTAATGAAGGAATATTCCGGTGGTCGTATTCCCCTGTATCATTTAGACCTATACCGTCTGAAAAATAGAGAAGAAATATCTGAACTGGGTTTGTTTGATATTCTGGAGAAAGGGATTACTGTTATAGAATGGCCCCTTTTGGTAAACGACATTTTACCGTATCAGACATTTAAACTGGAATTCCACTTTGATGGAAAAAAACGTTGGGTAGATATTCTTCCCGATAATGAGCATTCTCAATATTTTTTGTTATAAGGAGTAAAAAAATGATGACAGCACTACTGGTAATAATCTGTATCGCAATTGCAGCCGGCATATTCTGGCTGATATTTACTAAGGATAAAGTAATTGCCCGCACCTGGGGAATAGTTGGTTTGTCCTTTATCATCGGGTTGACTGTTTTTGGCTATTTCTTTATGCAAAGTCGCCAAGCACCAACCAGTTTACGCGTAGTTGGATATGCCAGTAAACTCTTTGAATCCGATCTGGTAAAATGGAATCTAACTATGCAACGCAATGTAAGCCACAACGGTTTAAAAGAGGGTTACACAAAAATGAGCGGAGATGTAAATGCCTTCAAGAAATACCTTGAAGAACAGAGTATTCCGGAAAAGGATATTAGCATCCAGCCCATAAACAGTTATCAGACAACAGATAACTATGGCAATCCCACAGGTTATACCTTAAATCAAAATGTTTTTGTGGTCTCTTCCGATATACCCAAAATTGAAACCCTAGCATTAAAACCGGATTTCTTCGCGGAACGGGGAATTTTACTGCAAAATTCTAACCTGGCATACCTTTATACTAAGCTGCCTGATTTGAAAAAACAGCTGCTTTCCGAAGCAACTAAAGATGCAGTTGCGCGGGCTCAAGAAATTGCCGGTAGCGGAAATACAAAGCTTGGTAACTAAGAGAGGCACGAGCAGGTGTCTTTCAAATTACAGAGCCCTATTCTACAGAAGTTTCGGATTATGGAATTTATAACACCAGCACTCGTAGTAAAAGCATTTCCGTTACTTTAACCGCTATCTTCAAGCTAAAGTAGATTTTTTTCCACAAATCTCTTTAAGATTTTCCGCATAAAATACTTGTAATTTAGCCGCTAGTAGATTATTATTTATACAAAAACCGATCTTCAAGGTAAGACGATGAAATTCTGAAATATATTTATTCCTCTAGCTATCGTCCTGATTGCTTTATTCGCTTGCGCGTGTTCTCCGCAACAAAAGAAGACCCTGAGGGTAGGAACCGATGCCGAAAATCCACCCTTTACTTATCTTGAGGGTAATGAATTTAAAGGTATAGACATAGAAATTTGTAAACGCATTGCTGATAAATTGAAAATGGAATTACAAATTACCCGCTACCGGTTTGATGACCTGTTTTCTGCTTTGGCACTAAATAAAATTGATGTTGCTGCCTCTGCCATAACTATCACTTCTAAACGCAAACAAACAATGGATTTTACTATTCCTTATTTTGAAACCGATCTGGCTGTTGTAACTAAGACCAATTCTCCTGTAAAAGTGGAAAAGATTGAGGATCTTGGAAAATACATCGTAGGTTGTCAAAGCCAAACTACCAGCCATCAATATTTAACTGAAAATTTAGTAGAAAAAGACCTGCTGCCCAAAGAAAAACTAAAACTCTATCCTACTGTAATTGAGACCTTGGGCGAACTGCTAAATAATATAATAGACCTGATGGTTTTTGACGAATGGGTAGCCAAGGATTTTTCCAGACAACAGGATATTAAGATTATTTATATAATTCCAACCCACGAACAATATGGACTCGCTATGCAAACCGGTAAAGAGATTAATGCCAAAATTAATAAGGCATTGATTGAATTGGAGGAGAGTGGTGAACTGGAATGCATTATTAAAGAATATATGGAATAAAAAACTGCTCACAGATTTTACAGATTGTATTTATTATGCTAAATAAGGAGTAGGTAAGTCCTGAGTCATTAGCACTTTCACAATTTAATTCCTTATACTAACTTTCAGGGCACCTCACTCCGTTTACCCTTTACCGTTCACTCTTCTTCATTGCCAAAGCTCCGGCAAAACACAATTGTGTACACAGTGAGCATCCAACACATTTATCCGAATCAATTTCGGGATAGCAATCTGCATCTAATTCAATTGCCTGATATGGACAGCGAGTGCAATTTCCGCATTTTAGGCACAATTCCTGGATTAGAGACGAGCTTTTGGTTTTTTCAGGCAATTCCAGAAAGTCCGTAATAGGTTTTGGCTGTGCGATTCCAATAAGTTCCCCTACACTTTTTAAGCCCTTTGCTTCCAAAAGGTAAGAAAGTCCCATTTTCAATTCATCTATAATGCCGTAGCCGTATTTTTCCACAATTGTGCAGAATTGAACATTCTTAGCTCCTAATGCTAAAAAGTTTGCCGCATCCAGATAGTTCATAGCACCTCCGTTTCCGGAGATGAAAATTCCGCTCTTTCCGGCTCGGGCTAAATTCAAATAGCTGATAGGTAAAATGCCTTCTCCGCTTAAACCAACTATGATTCCTTCGTCCCAGGGTTTTTCTTTTTCCCTGAAAGCCAAAGCCGGAAAGGTATTAGCCAAAGTTATTCCGGCTTTTTTTGAGGGGTATTTATCCAAAACACATTTAACAGCTGAAAGAACAGGATAGATAGAAGTTACAGCACCTGTTAGTTTAAACAGTTTAGGAATTTCCGGATTGCTGATTTCCATCACCCAATCAATTATTTTAGCAGTTAAAACAGGGTCTTGAGCTACAATATCACCTTTCGTTCCATCTCCACCCTGAGGACAGGATAAACTGTATTCAATTCCCATTGCACCTGCTTGTTCCAGTTTTAAGGTATTGGCTTGCCAGCCCTTTTTATCATTAATATCATCACCGGTAACGGGACCACCTGTTGAAGCCATCGTTAAGCGATCGGGAAAGTCCTTTATTAACACAGCTATTTCTTCACAAACCATCTCCAAAGGATGCTCGGAAACATTATCACAATTGGCAAAGGTCTTTTTCTTATCCCCAAAGGTGAACATATATTCACCTGGAATATGAATATCTTCATTATCAAAAGCCGTTTTCATAATTCCCCCGCTCCAGCCGGCAAGATATGCTTTTTTCATTTGTTCATAGCCATCGGAAGGGGGAGCAGCTGAAAGAATAAAAGGGGAATCCATTTTTCTGCCAAAAAAATCGGTCTGCAGTGAAACAGGATATTTTTTCCAACCCCAAACAGGAAAACAGCTTTTAGTTGCTTTTTCAGGTTCTGCAATATCCTGTTTGCTTAAACGGGAATGTACTAATAAAGCTGTATTTTTACCTGAGGCAACTGCTTCAACCACTGTAGTAGGTCCGTTTATCATATCCCCACAGCAGAAAAGACGGTCCGAAAGGGTCTTTAGTTTATTAACATCAAAAGGAGGTCTGTTTCCGATAGCAATAATAACCAGATCAAAAGGACGAAAAGATTCTGTGGTTTCTACTTCGTCCCTAATCAAATTCGGGGCAAACTTTTCTCCTTTGGGAAGATAGACCTTTTTCGTCTTTATTCCTTTAATATGCTTTCCTTCATTAACTATTTCCGTTATTCTGGTGCGCGGTGAGAATTCAATTCCCGCTTCAATCAAAGTTGCTTTTTCCGGTTCCGTTAAGGGCATTTCTACAAAATTTTCCAGGGTTATCATTTCTACATAAGCAGCATTATTTTTGGCAATCAGCAATGCCATATCGGCAGCGATTGCTCCTCCTGCAAGAGCAACGCGTTTACCTGTAAAATTGTATCGGGAAGGGTTTTTTAGAATGTCAAAACCGTAAATTGCTGTTTCATCACCGGGAATATTTAAATGTATAGGTTGATTTAAGCCCCCGGCAACAATTACTGCCTCAAAACCTTCATCCAATAAGTTCCGGGGTTCATCTATTTTTTCCCGAATATGTTCTATTTTGAATGTTTCTGCCAGGAATTTCAGGTCTTCCAGCAAGTCAATTGTTTCCAATCGCTCTTCCGGAATTAAATTTACCTGACCTCCTAAGGGCTCCGGATCAAACATCAGCGGCTGATAACCAAATTGGGTTAAAGTTACAGCAGCTCCAATAGCAGAAGGTCCTGCACCGATAATAGCGATTTTTTTATTTAAAGAAACGGGAGAAGCAAATTCAGGCACCATCTTTAACTGCCTGGCTTTACGAATTATCGTTGCCTGAACGGCAGGAATTTGAATTGGAGTGTCAAATTTCTCCCGCGCACAAGCATTTACACAAAAATCATCAGGACATACATTTCCGCAAATTCCACCTAAAGGATTGCTGGCTAAAATTATTCCCTCAGCACGCTTAAAATCGGAAGGTCTGCCTTTGGCAACTGCCATCATAAAATCGGCAGGAGAACAATCACAGGGACAAGCATTTTTACAGGGCTTGTTCTCACAATATTCACAACGACTTATTTCACTGAATAATTGGGCATCAGTTAAAATCATTTTCGCCTCCTTTATTTTTAGCCACCGAAAGCACCGAAGTCACCGAAAATATCTCTCACAGATAGCACAGATTTCATAGATTTTATTTCACTATTCACTTTTCACCGTTCACCGTTCACCGTTCACCTTTCACCATTCACTCTTCATTTTCCGTCATGAGTCCTCATTGCTAAGCTAATTTGAGGTAAGGGTCACATTTATATAAGCAATGACGACTCCTGACTTCATTCTCCATTCTCCATTCACCGTTCACCATTCACCGTTCACCTTTCACCGTTCACCCTTCATTTTCCGTCATGAGTCCTCATTGCTAAACTAATTTGAGGTTAGGGTCACATTTATATAAGCAATGACGACTCCTGACTTCATTCTCCATTCTCCATTCTCCATTCACTTTTCACCATTCACTTTTCACCGTTCACTGTTCACCTTTCACCGTTCACCGTTCACTGTTCACCGTTCACCGTTCACCTTTCACTGTTCACCGTTCACCTTTCACTGTTCACTGTTCACCGTTCACCTTTCACCCTCATTTATCATTTACAATATGTCCTTTTCCCACACCCCGAACTTTGCATCCCAATTCTTTGTAGATTTTAATGGTTTCATCAGAAAGGAAATTGGAGCAATCCACAATCAATGGCTTTGTATTGCACATATTAACAACATATTCAGGATCAAGTTTTCGGTATTGACTGTGTCCTACTGCAAAAATAACCACATCGGATTCAGGTAGAACATTATTCAGATCGTTTTGAATATGGTTTTCTTCCATTTCAGGCCAAGCTTCTACATAAGGATCGTGGGTTTTAACCAGGGCAAGGTCTTTACGCAAAAATTCCACTAAGGTTTTAGAAGGAGAGTGTCTTGTATCGCCAACATCTTCCAGATAGGAAACCCCCAAAACGGCTATTTTCAAGTTTTTCAGGTCCGGATAAATACTTTTAACGATTTCAATTGTATGTAACGGCATTGTATCATTTGTATTTACAGCTTTAATAGCAAAATCCAAACTCCCTTCTACACCAAAAAGGGACTTCATTGCCCAATTAGCTAAAACGGGGTCTTTGGTTAAACAATAACCGCCAACTCCTAAAGAAGGACGTAACAAATTGTCATGAGTTCCTTTTCTTTTCCGAATGGCATCACGCACTTTAAATATATCCACTCCAATCTGTTCCGCAAATTTAGCCCACTCCAAAGTGAAGGCAATATTTACTGCTCTATACGAATTTTCCATTGTTTTGGCAAGTTCGCTGGCATTTGTGCTATCTAATTGTGTTAAAGGATAGTTTTTCACATCTAAAATATGGGAAAGAAATTCCCTGCAGAGCTCTATACTTTTAGGATTCACACCGGAAAAAACACGCCAAAAATCACGAATGGAAGCCACATAATGAGCTCCGGGCATAACTCTTTCATAAGAATGAGCAATTAAGGGAGGGGTCTTTTCTATATCTATACCCCGTTTGGTAAATTCCTCTTCCAGAATTGGTTTAACTACCTTTTCACAGGTTCCCGGAGGAACAGTAGTTTCTACCAGCACCAAACATTCGGGCTGAATATATTTGCCTAAAGTCCGAATTCCTTCCCGAAAAGCTGTTATATCACAATAACCCTGTTCCGCATCACCAAAGGCAGGTTTTGTAGCATCCAGCTGAATATCTACTACTACAATATCTACCAGACCATAAACACTTTCTTCACTGGTAGCACGAAAGTTTTTTTTCTCTACAACTGTGCGGTGAAATATTTTAGGAACCTCCGGATCAGAAGAATTTACAGGTGGAATACCACTATTAATAACAGGAACTTTCCAATAGGATCTTTGCGAAGCACGTTGATGACCATGCACGAAATAAATCGGCTTTCCATCTTCATCTGTAGCATCCGCAACAACGGTAGCCATCACACAACCTACAAAGCCCAAACCCTGAACAGCCACAATTTTTCGCCCTAAAGCAATTTGTTCGGCAGTTATTTGTTTTAATATTTCCCGTTCTTTTTCCGCTTCTTTTGCATCGGGAAGAGGATATTCTTTTCCATCAGGGGCAATTGAAACCTTTAACATATTTTTTGTTAACTCCTTTATCTGTATACAGTATTGATTACGGAATAACGACATCCTGTCGTTTTTGAGTTGACAAGGATGTCAACCTTCCGGAAGAACGACATCCTGTCGTTTACTGGTTGACAGGGATGTCAACCTTCCGGGAAAAGACATCCTGTCGTATTTGAGTTGACAAGGATGTCAACCTTCCGGAAGAACGACATCCTGTCGTTCTCATTTTACCGCTTAATTTTCAAATCGGTTTTTACGCTTTTTACAGTGCCTTTATTGTCAAGAGGTTTTTCCGAAAGTTCAGATCCCTCTATTTATCAGAAAGATTAGTATAATTTGCTGAGATTTTTTTTCTCTTTGAAAGCCCGAAGGGCGACACATTGATAGCGATGGTGGCGTAAGCCCCTCGTATAATTCACGATTTTAGCGGTGGGAGGTTTTGACTTACAATTTTCACCTGCCTTCAATGTAACCACACCCCACAATCTTTTTCACTTATAGCTGCTCTGAAACTGGTCTACAAACCTGAAAATTGTGAGTTAAAACAAAATTAAGCATTCTTACAATCCAATTATCAATCACCCCATATTTAAAAGGTATAGAATAACAACCCGGTAATACTTTAAAATACTATCCGCAGAAATTACTTTTTTCCCATCATACAATAGTTGTGTATCAATTCCTGCATTTTTCGTGCTATGCAGCGTATAAGATTCCCTTATCATTCCCATATCGCGATATGGGAATGATAAGGGAATCATATTGGAATGTAATCGCGAAAATTTTGGGCTCTCTTTGGGAAGGATATTAATTATGTTTGCTAATGATTTGCTGTGTATTGATTAAGCGTATTATTTTAGGCAAAGAAAAAAATTGCCTACGCCCTTTTTTCAAAAAATTGTTAGTTTAAGGTTTATTTTACCCGTTATTTTGTCAGATTTCCTTTCATTGCATTTTATCGCTTTGCGGTGTTGTTATTCTATATCGTATAAATAGGGGAGATTAGTAGTTGGGTTGTAAAAGTGCTCTCGGTGTTAAACAAAATGCAACGAAAAAGTTGTTGCCTAATCTTCAAAGCGGATTAGTAATATTTAAAAGCGGGGAAAAATGGTAAATGAGAAAAAATAGTTTTATTAAAGCGGAAAAAATATACCCAAATAATAATTGTAACATCCTGAAAATATTATAAGTTACAAAATATATGCTTTTTGTAGAATAAATCTCTTGACAAAGAATCTGAATGTTATTTGTTTGACACAGAGTTTAAGTTTTCCTTGGCTCTAAAGTGTTTAAAAAAAGGAAAAAGGAATGAGAAGTTTTATTTCTTTTACGGGTGTAAATGCAGTTCAGCAAAAGAAACTGATACTGCCAAAAAGTCGGTGTCGTCTTTAGTTATCAGTTGGGAAGGACTTAGTAATTATGTTTTTTCATATTTATTTTTCGCTTATCAGCTGAGGCGGTAAAACAAGAGCTATGAAACCCGCACTTTATAGTTTCGTAAAAAGGGGAATTGTTAGTTTTAGAATGCAAAATGATGTTTGGTCTACAGTCAGGTTACTGCAAACAGATGGTTCTGTGTTGGCTTGCAGGAATTCAGTTACAAAAACAAATACCTTGCTTTATACTCTATACAGGGGGATTTGATGGCTAATTGCGCTGTTAATTTATACCCTTGGCAAAATCCAAATAATTATCCTTTAACAACTACAACCTTACAAAACAATCCCAAAATAAATATAATCAGGGAAGGCGTAATAATTGTAGGCGCTTCCCACAAGGAGATAAAATGAAACCTAAAAAACGAAAAACTAAATTTACCTTAGTATTACACAAAGGTATTTTGCCCGATGCAAATTATATTCTATCTGAATTAAACGGTATTATACCCGAATTTAACGGTATTTTACCACAAACTAAAGAAATTAACTTATTAAAAAAAGCGAGGTGCAAATGAAACGCAAATTTCGCACAACACTATTTCTTGTAGTGTTATTCGTTCTTACCGCCACATCGTTATTTGCTGCTCCACCCGTGTTAACTTCTGATAATATTTCAGCAGTACCGGAAAGTGGATCATTAACAATTGGAAGTACTATAACGATAACTGCAACTGATGTAAACAACATTACTAACCCGGACCTGCAATTTCAGGGTGCTAAAGTTGATTTAACTCAATTAGGGGGTCCGACAGAGTTAGAAATGAACAAAATCTCCAATGCTCCCGGACAAGGAAGGTGGAGAATTAGTTACACAGTAACACTTGGTTCCATTGATGGTGTTGCTAACAGACAATTTTCTGTAACTGCTTATAATGCAGATGGAGAAACAAATACATTATATCCAAATACATATACTGTAGATAATGTTCCTTCTATGAATAATTCTGATTTTGTTGGCACACCTTATCTTAGGATTAATGACAGTAATTCCCTTGAAACTATGAAAGCAGGTGATACTGTTCATCTTATCGCAAGTTTCAAACCGTATATCCAGAAAGTATGGATTGATTGGGGTGCAACATTTACAGGCGGTCCGATAATGGAATATACTGTAAATGCAAGTGGAACCATTACAGCGTCTTATACTGGAACAGCGGGTTCATTACTAGGGAATTATAATAGTGATTTGAGCGTAAAAATTATTAAAATGCAGTCCATTACTACGGATGCCGGGGGTCCTTATTTGTCCTCCCCTTCGTGGTTCCGTTCTGTAAGTAAAAACAGTTCTGGTTTTCCAATTGCTGCGGATCTTAATCCTCCCAGTGTGATTGATGCTTGGGATTTATATTATTCTACTGCAGATTCCTTGAGGTTTTCACCTGGAGGCCTTGCAAGTGTAGATGGATATAATACATTTCCTAACACTTTTGACATATATCTTAAATTACCGGATTGGGGAGAGCTTGGTGGTCCAACTGAAATTACTTTAAGCTTTTTTAGCGAGAACAGATTTCCAACTTTTGAACGAACATTTAGCCTTATGGACTCTCCACCAACAGTTACTGCTTTATCTGGTGATGTATTAAAAATTACCTGGGATGGAAAAAATGCTCAAGGACAAGTTATTAGTCCCAATGGAACCGTAACAATAGGCATAACCTTGAAAAGCATTAAAGATTTTGTAGGAAATGCAGCAATTCTTACTCAAGATCCAGAAAATGCAGGAATTGAATTTCCACCTTATGGGAATATGAATGATCCTGCTAATCATGCATTAATTCATCATAGCGGAGAATTACCTCATGTTGGTCATACTATATTTAATCGTATTCATGTAGTTATTGATAATGTAGCACCTACTTATGCTATGCAACCTACACTTACAAATACTAATAATAGCATTATTACGCGTTTAATCAATGATGAGGATAATGATGGTGTTTGGGACACAGGAGAACAAATTTACTACAATAATTCTAATAATGAGGGGATAAGCTCCGTAATAGATTTCACTTTTCAAACGGAGCGTCAATATAGTCAGGATGATAATAATAAACGCCATGAGTATCAACATTATTGGATCGTTGTAGAGAAAGAAGGCACTTCTCCTGTAGAAAGATGGTATTGGACTGGTTCTGGTTGGGACCTGATATCTAATTTTAATCAAGCTATAGATATTATTCAAATACCATTTGTTACTAATCCTAATGATGGAGGCAATCAATTATCTGATTTAATAACTATCAATTGGGATCTTGGAACGCTTCCTTCTACCATTTTTAGCGGTTCTATTGGAACTGGAACGACATATAAGATTACAGCTTATGTTCAGGATACTGCTGGAAATATTGTTAGATCAGACCAAAATCTTGAAGTTTCTATTACCGATGTTTATATGAATATTCCCTATGTTCAGAATATTAATATAACTTCTGAACATGCATCAGGATTAGGAGGACTACCAATAACTACAGGTGGAGTGAAAAATTTCTATCTAAATGCTTCTTATGGTGATGATGATCCTTCTTATGCAGGACCCTATACAGGTCAATATTACGATACAGAGGATGAAGTTACTATTGAGATTGAAGTTAATGATAAAAATTACTTGAGAGAAACTCAATCTGTAGAATTGCGCTTTACTCAGCTTGATATTCCAAATCCTAAAATTAGATATATAAACAGAGATCAGTTTGATGCTGATAATAAAGCTACTATTACAATTTCTGCAGATGATATACCAACAAGTAAAGGAAGTGTATCACCGGGAACCCAATGGGAAGTTGGAGGTGCTAATTTAGCTAATAATTACATTCAGGTTATATCTCACGCGATTGAATATGGGGTTCAAGACACTCTAAGTTTCAATGCCTTAGGTTCTTGTCTCTTTAATCTTGTAATTCCGCCAGCACCTGATTATCCTGATCCGAATTGGGATGTATATAACCTTGCTGTCAGTGATACTATATTTTCTCCTGGAGATCCTCGTAATACTTACGATGCTGTTGCTAATCCCGCAAATGATGGTTTGGATGATATTACGGATATTTCTTTTACTATTCCCGATGGTAGCTATATATCTTGGCGACTTGAAATTACAGATGAAGACAATTTGATTAGACAGTGGTATGGTCATATTAATACAGAAACACCTTTTACACCACTACCCTTTACATTTAATGGATTATCTCAAACCCTGATCCCTGCGGTTGGTCCTTTGGATACAAAACCACTTACAGTTACTCTGTATATTGAACCTGATCCAATGAGTGATCCTGGTTATCTTCCTCCTCCTGCAAATATTTATCCTTATATAGATATAACAGTTGATAATACAAATCCTACTTTAATATCCGGCCCAGGGACTACTATTGATAATACAGATCCAGAGATGGAGCACAAAATTGTTCTCTCTACTGGAACCCCAGTTGTTACTGAAATGGAAAATACTTTGATGTTGACTGTTTATACTAATGAACCGCTTCCTGATAATTTTGAAATAGCAGGTGGATGGCAAGCACTGATCAGAGGTAAGGATGATTTTAATCACTTTACTGAAATAATTAATCCTACTAATAATGATACTGTAACTGCTACTATAAATAATGTAACGGCAAGCCCTGATAATAAAACATTCAACATTACTATATCAGTAAATCATTTAGCTGGAACGGTAACTTATCAGGATGCTATATTGGCATTGCGCCTTCCTTGGGATAATGCTAGTAATCCTGGTAGATATAATAATCCATCAGCACTTTATACAGATATATATCATCAAGATAGTGCGGAATATTATCTTATCTTTAATATACTTGACGGTAAACCTAAAATTGATTATATAACATTTTCCCATAGGGGTGTAGAAGGTAAAGCTTCGTATAATGCTGGTATCTGGGACAGTTCCTATATCCAAAGCTGGGTTGGACCATGGATTGCCGCACCTAGTGATGCAAGAAAAGCTACTCTTATTGCACGTGTTACTGGTGGTGCTTATAGAAATATGAATACAACCTGGACTGCAGATTTAAGAGCATTACTTGGAATTGATGCTACAAATGCAAATGTACCTCCCACAACTGCTATTTTTTCAGGTAACACACCTAATGAATCAAGGGTGTGGACTCTTACTTGGGAACTAAATATTCCAGAAACGATGGCTAATGGTTTTCAAGATAATTCAATGTTAAATATACCAATTACAATCATAACGAGAGATGGTAATAACCCCATTGCTCATATGGAAACTAAGAATATTAGCATAAAAGTTGATAAAAAAGCACCCACTGTTTCTGCAACAGCAACAGCAATTTTAGCTGATGGTAATCAACAGAATTATAATCTCACTGTTTCTGATGGTAGTGGTTCTGGAGTATATTGGGATACAGTACAAGGCAATCCTTATGGCTTCGTAGGTGAAACTTTAACTTTAACACCTAGTACAGATATGACTCTTCTTGATATTGGTAATGCGACTTTTAAGATAACTATTTTATCTAATACAGCCGTAAAATACTTTAGTGCACAATATGTAGTTAGAGATAAGATGGGTAATGTTTTTACATACACACGATACTTGAATGTTGATCCTATTCCCAATCTTTCCAATGTATCAATAAATACTGGAGCTGGATACTATGTACCTGGCCGGAGTTTAGTTGTTTCCTGGTCTCTTTCATATTCTCAAAGAGCAACAGGTGGATTGCTAACTTTGAGTGCACCTGGTGTAGATCTTAGTAGTTATAACAGAAACCTTACAGCAGCTCAACTACAAAATGGTTCCTACACTTACACTAGTTTTATAAATGACACTAGTTTGGATGGTAAAATTCTTACAGCAACTGTTACCGGTTGGACAACAGGTTATTCGGACCCTACAAGTCCGATCACTTCAAATCGTAATTTCACATACGGAAATAATTATGATACAATTACTGTTGATACAAAACCAGTTATCAATTCAGTTACTTTTAAACTGAATGGAACTATTATCAATCACCTAGTTCCAAATAATATGACTGGTATTACAATTGAAGCAACAGTTACCAGCCCTAATCCTCTGAGAGAAGATCAAACTACAATAGCAATGATTAGTCCATCTGGAACTTTAACGGGTAATTTTACTTTTACGACTGGGCCAACAATTACTACCAATGGTAGTAATAAAACAATCACTTGGTCTGGTGTAGAGTTTAATAATCTAAATTGGACGCCATTAAGTGATTTAAAAGTAGCGAGATTTAATGTAAATACTAAAACTAATGCTAATGGTGATCCTAACGGTTATGCTGCTACTCAATATATGCATGATATGGCTGTGATGAAAAATCCCATTACTGTTATTCAAGGAAAAACTGGAAGAGATGCTTATGCGGGAACCGATCCTAATAACTGGTTTGCCCCAGAGCATTTCTTGCATACGGAATTTACATTTGTCACAACTGTAAATCAAACAAATCCTCCTATTTTAGCAGATTTTGATCTTATTGAAGATGATATCAGTAATAACTGGCTTGCCCCGAAACCTGTAGGTAGTGGCTCAACGAAAACTACATTGCCTCAAAGTTTGGTTAGAGGTACTGCTATTACTAATACAATTAGTGTTAATGCTTATAAATATATGGCAAAATGGGTTATTACACCGGATGCTCAAAGCATCTGGAGTGCTTATCAAGATGGGGATTCCATCAATATTGATTTCAATTATCAACAGGTAACTGGTGAGGAGTCTATAACAAAATTTATCAAAGTAGATAAAGAAGTTCCTGAGTATGATAATGTCTTGGAGATTGCTACAGGAACTGCTACAACTCCTGGTAGCTGGCAACAGATACAACCAGGATTTCCTTTAACCAGTTCAACTGTTAGTATTGCTCTTAATCCTCAAACTGGAACCTGGACTTCTGGACAAAGTTTGTATGTTAAAGTGAAAGGCATAGATTCTGGTTCAGGTGTAAGAGATATTGTTACTCCAACAGTTTCTTCCACTAATTGGACAATAGCTCCACATAACCCTCAACCAGCTGAAGATGGTGATTTGTTTAGAATATATAAGTTAACCCCTGTGAATCCCAATAATGTTACTGCAAGTTCTATTCTTACTCTAACATTTGGAACCGTGCAGGATTCAGTTGGACACATAAATTATGGGTCTCCAAATAATTCAACAGATCCCAATTGGACTGGTATTCAACCTACAGTTACTTTTAATTTCCGCGCTGATTATGCTACCACGCATGAGTTTATCAGAGCTTATAAATATCTTGGAATAAATACACCTGAAGGTCGTCAGGACTGGACTACGGCTCCTTATGTTCAAGCAGGTTCTCCTATTGGTGTGATGCTGAAACTTGTTCCTCCAGTACCGGATAGAGGAACTAATGTGGATTATATTGAAGTAAGTTCAGTTGAACTAAATACAAAATATATAACCAATGTTATTGGTGGAACTGATTCCTGGGTTACACTTGCGAATGATCCTGTTACTGGTGTATATTATTTAAATACAGACAGAATAGTTAATTCTAATTATAATCATGGAGCTGGAATAAGCCTTCAGTATAGAATCAACTATCTAATTCACTACACCGATACGACTACATCCACTCCCTCACCATTTATTTCTGCGGTGATTCAAAATGTTGGAATAGTGGATAAACAACCTCCAGAATTTATCTTTGCCAATAACGATCCTACAAATCCTTTAAATCAACGAAGTGTATTTATCTGGAGTGGTTCAATAGGACCTACTGATGAAGGTTATGTGGTTCCTGGAGATAATGATGGAACTGTTAAATTAATCTTTAAAGATAATTCAGGATATGAAGATACAAACACAAAACCAACGGTAAAATTCACAAATCTGAATCAGTTTGTAACCGGAATGCCTGCTACTTATGAAGTTCCTGACGATTATATTGCTCACTATAATACTTATTCTATCAGTATTGATAATCAAACTTATAATTATACTGATGTTTGGGTAGCTAGTTTAGAAAATCTCAGTATATATGCTCAAATTCCACCTATCTATTCAACCACTATCGGGTATGAAGTATATGATGTTGTAGGCAATGGTCCTGCAGAAGGAGATAGATATGTGGAGATTGCAGCGGACGGTCCTATAGTTCCAGTTATTAGACATGCAGAAATAGTTACTACAGTTCCTGGCACTGGAAGCAATGTATATAATTATATAAGCCAAGGTGTTCCAGCTACGATGAAATTCTATATCCATACAGCAGAACAAGTATATATTGAAGATGTCTGGATTGACCCTGTTTCTGGTGTTCAATATGGAACTAAATCAGTTCCCGTAGCTATAGATGTAAATGATCCAGGAAATCATAATGCTAATTGGCTTGTAACTATTCCTGTAACTCCTAATAATATTAACCAGTATGACAATATTACTTTTGTGGTTCACAGTAAACGCCAACCTTTTGGTGCGCCTATGTTTACTGGTACTTTCTCAGTACCTGTAATAGTTGATGGTAAAGAATTTTCTATGAATTCACCACAAGTAGTTGGTATTGGTCATTTACAAAAACCTGGTATGGTTGGTCCGGGAGCAGACGCTTCAATTACTATTCAATTCAATGATATTGGTGAATTAATTGTAGGAGATGGTGTAACTTCTCTTCCAGTAAATATTGAGAATTGGTTCCATATTCAAAATTCCAATCCTCCTGCATTCATTAATATTTATGATCCAGTTATTGATATTAATGGAAATGATGTCCTTGCGACTTGGTTCTTTAACAGCGAGGATATCAATCAAACATTGCCTCAAAATGTGAATCAACTTGCATTCTCTGTGAATTACCAAAATATTTGGGGTCACACCGCATCGAGTAGTTGGAATTTCAATTTCGATCAAAAACCCCCTGTAATTTCTCCAGATGGTATTACCTTCTATAATGCAGATAACGAATTGTTACAAACCGAGAATTATCATTCCAACAATTATATCGCTAATAATTCTGACTGGAAGAAAGTCCGTTTCACGCTTAACGATCCTGATCTGAGAACGGGTGTAGTTGGTTCTGGTATTAATATTATTGATATTAATCTAGAACGTGAAGCAGAAACCTATTTACCTATACCTGATCCATTAGCAAATATGACAAAGACCTATAACCCAGCCGGCTATATTGAACTTAAATTCAATGGAGATTTTAGCGCCTTTGACCTTGCCGAGGGTTATTATCAGTTCACTATTATTACGGATGATATTCTGGTAAACGAAGCAACTTATATTCAGCGTTTCTTATACTGGCATCAACCTTCTCAAATGGAAATTATACCCCCAAATGGAAGTACTCTATCTGTATTAGATGATGAAGGGAATATTACTCAGCAACAAGTAACTGCCTTCCCCTATGATCCTACTGGTCAAGTTCAGGGTGTTCAATTCTTCCTCTATCAAGATGTAGATGCAAATGGGGTTTATGATGCGAATGTAGATATTGATGTAACGGCTCATCTTTCTAATGATACTATAAATACAATAGATACTATAGCTCCTTATACTGTTATGTGGAACTTTGATGCTCCCGAATATAAATATTTAGAAACGGATATATATAATAGTGAAAGAACACGTAAGTTCCTTCTGCGCGCATCTATACTTAGTGAAGGAGGTAGAGCGGTTTCTGATAGTATAGTAGTAATAAATGTGACGGATAATCAGCCACCAATTCCTAATGATCCAATAGTGACAGGAAATACAGAAATAGATTATTTGAATCAGGCAAATAATATCCTTAATCTTACAGTTACTTTTAATCCTGAATGGATTGATGCAGATTCTATCAGATTTGAAATAAAGGATACATATGGCAACTTAATTAAAGAAATCACTGTACCGAATCAGAATGGAACAGCTATTGTAGATTGGAATTATTATAATGATAATCAACCGAATGAAAGCATTACACCAGGAACTTATTATATATATGCTATAGGCATGGATATAGTTGGTAATGAAGGTACAGCTGAGAATTATGCAACTGTACATATTACGAATCCTGGTTCTAATATTACTTACAACTTAAAAATGGTAGATGTTAGGGGATTTGCGGATGAAGAAGAAATTCTTGATAACCCAATTTATGGAGCAAATAATCCAGCTGAAAATCTTGGTAACTTGCGGTTAGATGCAGATTTTTACAATATTACTGACCCTGATAATGGTTCTTTGGAAGGTGTGAGTGCAATAACTTTCAAGGCAATCGTTACTAATAATGTTACTGGTGATGTGGACACAGTGGATGTTATTAATGATACTAGTCTACAACCGGATTATCCTTCCAGTGGACCTATTTTCGTTAATCCTGATATTATGAATAATACTATCAGTATCTTTGTTCCAGATAGCTTTTATATGCCTGCTGGATACAACGATCAAAGGGATATTAGTTATGAATTCTTTATTGACCTCACCTTTATCCATGATGCAATTCCTCAACCACCTGTTTATAGGTCTATACGACTTGATTACTATGCACCTGTAGTTAATATTACTGAAGCTACTCCTTACATAACTTGGAGTAGAGGTAATGAATTCAAGGTAACAGGTGATATTGATGATGTAAATACAATTATGCTTAATTGGAGTAGGGATAACACTACTTGGTTAGAAGCACAAAATGATAATTATCAAACTTTACCGTTCCAAATTATTAACGAAATACCTCCATATATCTTATTCCAAAACTGGAATACTGCTGGCGGTAATGATAATACATTGTTGGACTACGAAGGTAGTGTATGGGTGAAAGTAGTAGCAACGGATTCTCTTGGAAATACTAAAGATTCTAATCCAGTCCAACTCTATGTAGATAACTGTGCTCCCAATACTCCTGTAACTCATATAGCTTATAGAACTCACTATGATGTAGAAGCTACTGAGGATGAAAATGCATATAACACACTTCATGCTCTTGGAACACTACCTGGCGAAGATAATCATACTATTACCGTTGTAACTAGCAGCCAAGATTATGGAACATCCAACCTTCGTATTTATGTTGATCCTGCCCAAATTACAGGACTTTCAGGAGAAGCAATTGGAGAAAATTACGATTGGAACAATATGGCTTCATGGTATAATAATAATACAAATGACTTTAGACCACCAGTCCATCTATATCATGGTAAATCTCATACTAATGATTTAGGTTCAATTGAGTGGACTTCTGGAGCTTTGTATGACCATGAAACCTGGAATGGGCTATATGGATTTGAAATTCCTTCAACATTACTTCGTAATGGTGGGTATGAATATCATTACTTTATCGTTGCAGCTAATGATACTCGTGGTAATTTTGAAGGTGATAGTGCAGATAGCCTTGGGAACTTTTTTGATGGAGAACTTAGTGATCTGGAAAAAGCTGCTGCTATAGATCTTAATGTGATTATTCAAAATATTGCTGATGTAGAAATGATTGTTACTGGTCCTTCAAATAACGCTATTGTTGGCGAATGGGTAAATCTGGCAGCTAAGGTTATAAGCAATGATGGTAATGTCTCAGTTGATAATGTTCTATTCCAGCGTAAAGTTGGTAATTTATGGCAAGATATTGCTACGGTACCCAACAGTCCTGTTTCTGATGTAAAATTCCACCTCTACAGAAAAGATATCCCGGATTATGATGGCTTACCTTATGTTCCAGGTGTTCATTTATACGTAAATGATATTCCTAAGGGAGAGTTATTGTGGGATTCTGCTACCCAAAGTTGGTCAAACACTTTTGAATTTGCTCAAAGTGTGACAGCATATCATTTCAAATACTATTTGGATTTAAATAACGATGGAATTATCAATGTACTTGATGAAAATATTGCAAATCAACTGGGTAATCCTAATATGTATAAAATTGAAGTTGATCCCAATGGATTTAATTCCTTTGAAGTTACTCCTTGGGTTACTTATTTGAATACTGAAACATTGCCTGATGGACTTTATGAATTTAGGGCTGTTCCCATAGATTCTCAAGGTGAACCTTTGTTTAATCATTTAAGTCCTTCTCTTTGGTTACATATTGATAACACATCTCCCCAGACCACGATAGAAACAATTGGTGGTGTTGATCGTATCCGTGTGGTTTTAGATCCTGATAATGTTGATGAACATTATGAATTAGCCAAACTTGTTGCTGATGTAGAAGAACTCTTAGTAGCAACAGATGATGTTGTTACTGTAAGCTATCAATACTCTGCCCAAAATCCAAACGCTATCATTAGACGTTGGGTTGAAATTGATAGCATAACATCAAATCCAATAAATATGGCTAGTAATTATCCAACTAATTTCTTAGTCGGCGATGGAATTTTCGCTCCCCTGATAGATAACATTGATAATGATGCTGATGGTCTTGTTGATGAAGCTGATGAAGCAGAAGCTGAGTTCTATCTACGTGCTATTGCACAAGATAGAGCTGGTAACTATTATACTTCAAATGTGATCATAATTACGGTTGATGGTAATGCTCCATTGATGAAAGTTGAAAACATTAATGGTCAGTTGATGGCAGATACTCAGAACATTTTTATCATTCCTACAACAGGAGATATTATAATTACGGCTAATGACATTACTCCTGATGTTTTCGATGAACCAGTTGAGGCATACTTTGAATACATATTCAGACCTTCTGTCAATGATAACTGGTCTTCTCCAATACCGATAGAGCTTGATTTATCTACTGGAGAACCTGTATGGAAAACTGTAACAAACGGCTCTGCATCCCAGCTGTTACCTGCTAATATTATTCACGAAGGTTATTTTGGTTTCCGTGCAGTTTCAAGAGATATGTTATGGAATATTGATATTGCCTCTACTCCATTTACTTATGTGGTATTTAATGATAATGAAGGAACAATTGCCCATATCGTAAGTTTGGGCGCAAATCCTAATTTACCAGGTAATCCACCAATAGACATTATTTCCGAAGAATATGCTTTTGCTCAGAATTATACTTATTATAATGGTAATATTAACATTCATATCGATAATCCTTTGGAAATTGTTACTGTAACAGCAAAATGGGCTGAATCAGAAAATGGACCATGGATTAATATTAATACTGTACCTACAAACAATCAAGAGAATATACAAATTCCATGGCTTGTACCTGTTATCAGTCGTGCTCCGTATATCTACTTGCAGGTTTTTGCACAGGATGAATATGCCAATACAGAAACATCCGAAATTATAAAACTCTATGTCGATACAATAGCTCCCAATGCAAATGTTCTGTTGCTTACTCATCGGGTTGAACCGATTTCACAAAAGAAAGTTCTGGATACAACAGAAAATATACAAATTGTTGTTGAATACACTCATTTGCCTGAAGTAAATTTGATTGATGTTCAGAATGCTATTGTGAGAATAGTAAATGCTGATAGTACAACAATAGTGGAAAAGAGCAGTATATTTAATATTGTTAACTCTCCTACTCATTCGTCTTTCCTAATTACAGTTGATGATATGATTCAACAAGGAATTGATGATGGAATTTACCACCTTAATATAGAACTTACTGACTTTGCTGGCAACACAGCAATGATTCTACCGGCTGATTATCAGGAACTATATATTGATACTCATGCACCGGATTCCCTGGAGATCATCTCCACCAGTCATCCTAACTACATTGCTGTATATAGCGAGGAAGCAATTGACTTTGAAGTAAGTTATGATGATTTGATTGGGCTAGGAGATATAGGCGCTTTAACTGCAAAATTTACCTATATGAATGCAATGGATGTAGTTAATACTTACACTCTGGATACCCAAAATCAAAAGATCAACTTTACTTGGAATCCTTCTGAAGCATTTGAACAATATATCATAGCAGGCGAAATGAATATTGTGATTAATGCTGAGGTGAAAGTGAAAGACCTACTGGGTAATGAAGGTATTGTTCCTAACACAGCTAACATCTTTACCCTGACTTATGGAATACCTGGAAATACCAGATTGATGGCTATAACTGATGTAGTTAATGGCAATCGGGAAATTCATTATGTAAACTGGAACCTAGCAATTCCTCAAGTTCAGGAAATGGTCGGTACTAATCATACTGGTATTGCTGAACCTCTAGAATTATATGCATATATACCTCACCAAGCTGAAATTCCTACGAGTGTGGATTTTGCTTACAAATTACAGGGAGATACTTTATGGATTCCCATCGCGACAGATACTGATGGTCAATCTTGGGATTTCATTGATGCTGATTTCCTTGAACAATATCAAAGACAATATTCTGCAAGTTGGGATATATTTAGTTTAGCTGGTGGAGCTTATGAAATAAGGGTGTCCAGTCATTACCTTGTTGATACAAGTCATTCCGTTGCTGTTGTCAATATCTACAATGGAACAATTATTCCTCAACCTAATGTTAATGGACTGGTTGACACTACTGTTCAGAGAGGCGAGACATATACAATTTCCTCTCCAAGCTTTACAGGTAGTGCAGAATACTTGCAAAGTGTAATCTATAAATATCGTTATGTTAGTGTTAATAACTCTATTGTAAGTCCTGTTTCACAGTGGATGTATTTCGGAGATGTAAATGGTACTGAAATCTTTGATTGGATTTCTGATCCTTACACCTTTGAATGGACAGTTTATCCATACTACCTGTTTAACAATACTATTCAGGTTGTTGCTTTTGCGAAAGATATTTGGGGAACAGAGACACCTATCAATTCAATAATTAATAATAACGCTTATGCTTTAGTGCAGATAATTGATACTCAAGCACCGGATGCTGCTATTAGCTATACTTGGAATGGATTCACTTATCCTGATCTTGATCCCGAACCTGATTGGATTAGCGGTGTGGTTGACTCTACAATGACTATTACTGCAACCATAACCAGCGATGTAGAGCTTGCTGATTTGGTAAGAGTTGAATTCAAATTCAACGATGAACTAATTGGCACGGTAAATGCAGAAGATGTTATCCTTCCTAATATTGAAATTGTCTGGAACGAATTACCCCAAGCTACAAATGTTACTAATGGTGTATTGAAAGTGATAACTTACGATGTGTATGGTAATAGCAACGAAGTTACTACAACCCTGAATATTGATAATGTGTTGCCTACTGCCGACTTCACAGTTCCAGAGGATATTGAAAGAGAAACTACACTTGTTCTGAATGCTAATCCTATAGATAACCTTTCAGGTCTGCTGAATGTAACTTATGCTTATGCTCCAGTTCCAGACCCGGATTCGACTTGGATTCATATTGAGACAGTTGTAGAAACACCATGGACTTCTTCCTGGATTGTTCCTGCCAACTTGATCTTTGGTGCTGAATATATTGTTCAAGCCAAAGTAACTGATACAGTAGGTAATATTCTTAATGTTACCGATACCTTTACGGTAATTGATAATCATACACCAATGCATATTGTTAGTGTAGCCGGTCACATTCCTGTAAATGGAATTATTCCGGTTCGCATACATAATAATGTAAATGTAGTAACGCAAGTGAACGATATTAATATTCCTCGCGTGGAATATGTTATTCGTGCTGTAGGTGCAACTGATTGGACTCATCTGGAATATGCAGAAGTAGTTGGAACTAATGCCAATGTTCTTCTAACGGATGTTCTGACTGCTTATGCTGAAGGTGATTATGAACTGGGTATCCGTGCCCGTGAAGCAAGAGTAACTCTTGGTCAGGTTTCTGATATGGTTACTTTAACTATTGATCACAGCTTTGCGATTACAACTGCGGAATCAGTTCCTGCAAGTAACGGTTTCTTCAACGGAGAGACCTTTGCGGTAAACTTCACTGTAAATACAGATGATGAAATTGAGCCAAACAGTGTTGCTCTTCAATATCATATTATCGGTATTGATGGAGCAAATGATCCTTGGCGTGATCCTGTGTTAGGTAATGCAGAAGTTACCAGAACCGGAACTAACGCTTACCTTGCTACATTTAGCGGAATAGAAATATACCATCACGACAATGTTTTGTTAAATGGTATGTTAGATTTCAGATTCAGCGTTTCTGACCTGGCGGAAGAAACACCGAATACTGATAATAATACAATTATTACTAATGTGATGTATGATACTACCGATCCTGAAATTGTCCTTAATGGAATTACAGGAAACGGGGTAACAGAAAATGAAGGTAACTACACTATCCAGTTAGCTACAACCGCTACGCTTGATGTTAATACCTTTGATGTTCTCTATGGACAGATTACTCAGGTTGCTTCCGGAATTGAAAAAGTAGAAATTTGGTATAACTACAACGGAGTAGATGTATTAATGGGAACTGATACGGAAGCACCTTACAGCATTAACTGGAATACAGCAGGTCTGGCAGTTGGTGACTATCTCCTTGGCATTTTGGCTTATGATAAAGCCGGTAATGTTAATGGCTTAGCTAAAACAGTTACTATAGTTCCACCTGCTACCTGGGAACCTTTTGCTCTGATTACAGCGATGAGCTTTAATGGAGATAATGCTAACCAGGATATCCTCTATGCTGAAGTTGACAATTGGAACAATGAAGCTATAGATGCAGTTACCTTTGAATACTTCGCAAACAATATCTGGACTCCGTTTGCCACTATTGCTAATCCTACAGCTACACCTTTCGCAGTGCAGTTTAATGCTGAACTGATGAATGCTGCTACTAAGATTAGAACAGTGGTAACTTATAACGCTGGATTGATTTCTACCAATAAACCCGAACTGAATGTCACTTACGATGCAGCTGAAGGTGGAAAACTGGTAGCTACTAATCCTACTATTACTGCCAATGTATTCTATAATAACGAAGTGCGTATTAGCGGTGCGCTTAGTGCTCCAATAGTAACTACTCTTTATAATGGAGTTTATGCTAATACTCCTGCAGTTCAGATAGTTAATGGAACACCTACTGCTTTCTTTAATATTCCTAATCATGGAGAGTATGAATTCTGGACTGCTTCTATTGATTATGAAAATTGGGTTATGCAGTTAAACAGCACTGTGCTTAATACTACTAATATTGGCACAATTACTCATAATGGAATTGCTTTGCCAGTTCCTAACGGTAGTTTTGCTTACTATGAAAATGTTGAGCCCGCAATTGCACTTCCTCTTGGTTATACTGAACTAAGTAATCCTGCTCAAACAGCATTTATTCTGAATCCACAAGGTAATATCAATCTCACGGTTACATTAGCTGCTACTCCAGATCCTGCAGCTGGAACCATTGTGGGAATGTATTATAATGGTAATCAGTGGATTAATGTAACAGCAAATGTTACTGGAAATGTTGCAACCTTCACTGCCCCGAGCGGATTTATTTATGCGGTTGGTCAATACACTGGAACCGTGGACTTCAATGTTGTCTTTAACAGTATTGAACCACAGTATATTAACGCAACTAATAACGAACTCTGGACAGTAGCAAATCCTTCTACTATCAAGTTCTTCGTTTATGATGGGTTAACCGATGGCGGATACACAACTCCTGCTGCCGGAGAAATAACCTATCAAATGTATATTGATGAAATAGCGGTTCCTGCTTCTTACAATAACGGTTTCATTACTGCTGCTAATATTCTGGACCTTACTGCAGGCAATCATATTGCCTCTGTTATGGTTACTCGTAACAATGTAAATATCAGTGCAGAAAAGGCATTCAAAGTTGATATTACAGCACCTGTTATTGTAGCAACTGGAACTCAACTTACAGTTACAGATCGCACATTAAGTGCTACCATAACTGATCCGGAAACAGCTATCAGTGATGTTCATCTGTATGTTATGGGCTGGAATAGTGACATTACTGTTCCTCTTGTCAATATGACCGTAAGCGGTGATACTTACAGCTATACCTTAACAATGGATGATTTGAATGCTCTGGGTTATGTCATTAACTATACAATGGAAATGCAAGCAGTATGGAATGCAGATAATAATCTGGAGATGAACAGTGTAACAGAGCCCGTTAACTACACAGTTAATATTGAAGGTCCTGCAATCACCTTTACCGGTTTTGCTAATGGCTGGTGGTTGAATCCAACCTTCAATACTCCTTTAACCTTCACAGTAACTGTTCCGCAAGGTAGAACAATAACCAATGAAGGTGTCTGGGTAGATTTATATGAAGTAACAGCTGCAGGAGAAAACCAAATCCAGCAAATGACTCTTGCTCCTGTATCTGTATCTGGAAATGTCTATAGTTATTCCTTCAACTTTGGTCAGCTGTTGTCTCCTATGGCAACTGCAGTTAAACTATATGTTGAAGCAATAGATAACTACAATATTGTTAATCAATCACAACAGAGCTACGGAATTGATATGGCTGCTCCAGTTGTTTGGGCTCTTGCCCCAGTTGGTGCTCCTATTGATAACGATGGTGATGGCTTATATAATGAAGATGTTCCTAACGGTGTGAACGAAGACCTGGATTGGGTTGATCTTGATCACGATGGTTTCTGGGATCTTGAAGAACCGCAAATCGTAGATGAAGACCCGCTTGATTACTATCCTGCAGTTTTAGCACAGGGAACTGATGTTGTTGTAGCTATTGCCTTTGAGGACTTCCAGGGTATCCAAATTCAAATGCGTGGAACCGATTCTGGAAGAACCGGAGAAAAGAATAACAGAACTTCTCTAATGTATTATACTGGTGCCAGTGGAATTGATGTAACGGATATTCATGTTACCCTGAATGGTGCTGCTGTTAATGGTACTATTACTAATGGAACCTTCACTCACGATGCAGGTATTCTTCCTGCCGGTCACTATACAGTAGTTGCTGCAGTTGGTGATATTGTTGGTAATGTTGGCTCTCTTGCTTACGAATTTGAGGTTGTAGGTGGAGCTCCAACAATAGTCATCAATCCTCTTAATGGTAACTGGTGGCTGAATACTACAGGAACTAATACATTCACCTTTACTGTAACTTCAGTAGCTCAGCTTGCTAATGGCGGTGTAGTAGCAAATGTATATGCCGAACCAAGCAACACATTAATCCAGGGTCCGATCACTCCTACGGAAGGTGCCGATAATCAATATTCAGTAATTCTGTATGGCGGAGTAGTTCCTGCAGATCAAACAGCTGTTCGTCTGGAAGTTATCGCTACTGATGTTTGGGGTGGAACTTCTACTTCCAATCAGGTCTATGTTATTGATAACAGTGCACCTGTAATTATAATTAACAGTCCTGTAGAGAATGCGCAATTCAATCCTGGTGCTACAGTAAATATTATGGCTACAATTTCTGACATAGTAGGCACCAAGGGTACGGGAATGCGTAGTGTATTGAATGGTCCTAAAGATAAAACAGGTTCGGGAATAGATGAAGTTTATCTAACCGTGTTTGCTCCTAATGGTGAAACAGTTGTTACAGATTCAACAACCGCTCAGGTCATTTCCAAACCCCTTATAGTTACTGAATATGGAACTTACATTATCAATATTCTGGCAAAAGATAATGCGGGAAATCAAGCAATGGCAACTCGTAACTTCATTGTTACACCAGCTACTGCTCCTACGATTAGCTTCACCGATATTGCCTGGTTGAATTCTGTAGGTCCTAATAACCTTAACTTCACAATTAATGCAGTAGTTCCTGTTAATGTTACCGCTAATGTAATTACTTATCCTTCGGGAGCAACCCTAATGGGCCCGCTTTCCGTAAATCCTGAAGGTGGTATTTACACTGTAATATTGAATGGTGGTATGATTCCTGCGGGTGAGACCTCTGTTCGCTTGCAAGTAATTGCTACCGATCAATTTGGTAATATAACTGAAGCTAATCACTATTATGGTGTGGATCGTTCTACTCCTTTAATCACTATTCTTAATCCTGTAAATGGTGCGGAAATTACTTTGGTGGATGAGACCACTAAAGTTAGAATTGAAGCCCGGATCAGTGATCTGATTCCACCTCTGAAGAATGGTGGTAAAAACAGTTCCGGTTCAGGAATTGCCGGAAGCCGTATGGTGATTATTGATCCTCTTGGTATGGTAATTAGTGATGTTACAGCAGGTGCTGATACTACTGAAATTTCCAAAGAAATAACAAATCTGATGCTTGGAACTTACACCGTGCGTGTAACTGCATGGGATAAGGCAGGTAACCAGGCAATGGAATCAATTAACTTCACAATGATTGCTGCTCCTCTACCTCCTGCTGAACTGGCAATTTCTGATGCTTATGCTTATCCCAATCCCAGTATTGATGGAACTGCCAAATTTACCGTTACCTTAACAAATGGTGCTTATGTGAACATCCACATTTATGACTTTGCGGGTCGTGAAGTTCGCACCTTAAGTTCAAGTGGTAAAGTGCAGGGCAAGAGTAAAGCAGAGATCGTTTTTGACGGTCGAAATAATGATGGTGTAAAACTGGCACGCGGAGCATATTTTGCCCGTGTGATTGCCAACGACGGCACGAAGATAGTAGAAAAGGTAGTTAAGATAGCTATCAAGTAAATTGGTGAAGAGGGGAGGGGAGCTCCCCCTCCCTTCCAACCGAAAGGAAGGAAAAAAATGAAACAAATTAAATTAGTACTGATAGCCCTGATACTGATGATTTCACTGTCTTCTGTCTTTGCTGAAGATAATTCTGCAGCAGTATATCAATTGCTCGGTATAGATGCCCGTTCTAATGGTATGGGTGGAACTGGAACCGCGTTTTTGGATAATGTCTCAAGCGCATACCTGAATCCGGCAGTTTTGGCAGATGTTAAAACAATAGAATTTACTTCAGGCACAAGACAGAATATGGCTTGGGATAGAAATCATAATGCAGTTGCTTTAGGGTTTGTTTTGCCCATAGGTTATGTTGCTGCATCCTGGCAAAATGCTACTGTTAGCGATATTCCAGGATACGATATTAATGGCAACCCTATAGGGGATTTTAGCAATAGTGATAACACTTTAGCTTTAAGTTATGCTGCCAAAATCTCCAAGCTGAATTTAGGCATTACGCCCAAGTTCTATCTCTCCAATCAAGATAATGATTCCGATACCGGTTATGGAGTAGACCTGGGATTCCTCTATCATATCAATCGCTATTTTAATGTGGGAATGGTAGTTAGGGATTTAATAGCCAGTTATCCTGGAGAAGAAGATGACATTCCGGTAGAGTTCATTCCTGGAGTTGCTGCTTATCCAATACCGGGTATGATTATTGCCGCAGACCTTTCCGGTCGCGATAATTTTGAGGAGTCAAAATTGCGTTTGGGAGTTGAATATTGGCTCGGCGTTAGAGATGAAGCTGAAATTGGCTCCAGTTTATCCGGAATTCGTATTAGAGAGAGTGCAACCTGGTCTGATATCCTATCCAAAGTTCAAGCTGGAATTCGTGCCGGTGTTAATGACGGTGCTTTTACAGCTGGTGCAGGACTGCGGTTTAAGATGTTAGAATTGAATTATGCATTCCAGATGGCACATGATGAATACTTGAATGATACTCATTCAGTTTCCCTGTTACTGCGTTTTTAAAACGCTTGTAACCGGGATATCTGGTATGCAATAAAAAAATTGTGGGTGGTTTTCCCCTGAGGATTTTTTCTCAGGGGGGAGCCATCACATTAGAGGAGATATAATGAAGAAACTAATAATCTGGTTGATAATCCTCCTGTCCTGCCAGTTTGCTCTCGCCTTGAATGATAACATCTATTTTATTAATGCCCGGCAATATTATGAATTGGGTAATTATGCTTCCGCGAAACAAAATCTGAATTTGATTCAGGCACCTGACAATCAGGATCCTGAATATGCCTTGTTGTGCGGGAAAGTCCATCTGGCTTTAGGGGATTATAAACAAGCGCATATTTGGCTATCTGAATACCAAAAAAAATCATTGGGAGCAGACCCCTTAGTGCAGGAAGATTTGCTGCAGATGCTTTATGAGGTTGCTCTGTATCAAGAACAAACATCTGTTTCAGTGTCCCTGGGAAAATTGAAAGGCAGCATCAATACAAGTGATTCTGAATATGCTCCGGTCTTTACTCCAGACGGTAAATATATATATTTCAGTTCACTCCGATCCAGTAATTTCGGTAAGGAAAATATTTTTCTGTCTTTGCAGCAGAATTATGTATTCAGTGAAGCAATTGAAGTGGATGAACTTTGCACCGACTATAATGAATCGTTTGGCTCTCTATCTATGGATGGTAATACTGCTTATTTATTTGGATACTATTCCAAAGATACAACTAATGGAGATATTTATCAGACAACTTTAGATAGTAAAGGACGCTGGACAAAACCCATAATGATTAAAGAGGTCTCCAGTAAATATTATGATCTGCAACCCTTTATCTGGCGTGATAAAGTTATGTTTTTAACCAGCAACCGGGATGGTAATCATAATAATTATGATCTTTTTGTTTCTGAGAATATAAACGGAATATGGTCATTACCAGTTAATTTAGGTGATGTAATTAATACACCTTATGACGAACAATCACCTTTTTTAAGTCCGGATGGTAAATATCTTTATTTTGCTTCTTTCGGGCATAACGGTTATGGAGGTAATGATATCTTTGTTTCAACCAGAATTGGCAATTCCTGGACGGAATGGAGCAAACCGGTAAATATGGGTCCGATTATCAATTCTGTTAAGGATGATCGTTATTTTGTTATTGCTCCTGATGGTAGAACAGCATATTTATGTTCTAATCGCGTTGGTGGTATGGGTCAGGAAGATATTTATACAATAGACCTTGGCTTGCTGGATAAGATGAAGGAACAAATTGTTTTACTAACGGGAGTTAAGCCCACTGAAGAACAACCGGTTATTCCTCAAGTGTTTAATGAATTGAAAATCAGCGGTGTAGTTGTAGATGATAAAAATCAACCTGTGAAAACAGATATTATATGGGTTTATAATCTTGGTGATAAAACATTTATGCGTATTATTGGCTCTGATGAATTAGGAACTTTTTCTTTTACCCTTCCCGGGGATGCCAAAGATATTGCTTTTGAAATCAATACTCCAGGATATAAAAAGACAACAGGTAAAATTGAAATTCCACCGGATAAGAATGAAATTTTTGTTAATATTACTCTTCCCACAGAAACAGGTATTGGAGAAGGTGGAAATCTTGCTATCAACGGCAAAGTTCTGGATGAAGAAAACAATCCTGTTCAGTGTAGTATTCGCTGGAGTTATGTTTATGAAGGAGAATTAACTGAAGTTATTGTAGAAAGCAATAATGAAGGTGCCTTTAAACTCTACACACCCTTAATGGAAAAGCTTAAATACAGAATTGAAGAACCCGGCTATGCAGTGCGGGAAGAAATTATCACTATTCCTCAAAATGTGAATAGTTATGATACAATTATTCGTTTGGTTAAATTGGGGAAGGAAGTTACACTTAGCGGTAAGGTCTTTGACGAAAATGATAATCCTTTAATAGCTATGGTTGCCTGGATTTATGAAAGTGAAAATGAAATTATTGAATACCGGGTTGTAACGGATAGTAACGGTGACTACAGCATTTCTTTACCGCGTATGCCTAATTTGCAATATCGTGTTTCCAAACCCAATTATCTGCAGGTTTCCGGAGAAATAAATATTCCTGAAGATCAGCAAAATATAACTAAAAACTTCCGTTTATCCAAACTGGAAAAAGAAGCTGTCTTTGAACTGGAGAATGTAGAATTTGAATTTAATAAAGCAGTTCTTACTCCCAGGTCTCTGGAAATCCTGAAACCGGTTTTGGCTACAATGAAAGAAAATGAGACCCTGGAAATTGAGCTTTCGGGACATACAGATAATATTGGCAGTAAACAATATAATCAAAAACTTTCCGAAGCACGCGCTAAAGCTGTTGCTGATTACTTAATCAAAAACGGCATTGATCCCAAACGCATTAAGACCGTTGGCTACGGATTTGATAAACCTATTGCTTCCAATTCCACTCCCGAAGGAAGACAAAGAAACCGCAGAACCGAAATGAAAATTTTGGGCATTGAATATATGGAAGATACCTACGAAGATATAGAAAAAGAATTTTCTCAGGCAGAGAAAAAAGCCCGGGTAGTGAAAACCATTTCCAAGGATTCTATTTATGCAGTTACCCAAACAGGAATTCCTGCTTCTTTGGAAAACCAGTTTAAAACTATGATTAATCAGACCCTGGCTGATAAAAAACAATTCAATATTAAGGTTGACCTCTTCCTGGATAACGGCAAAATTCAGTCCGCCAATGTGCGTGACCTTTTGGGTAACCTGGAGGAACAAACTACGGAAAAAATTGCTGATATGATGTTGGGTTGGAAAGTTCAATCTCAAGGCAGAAACATTTATTCCTTTACTGTGGAAAAATAACACTCTGATAAATTAACTATACTAAAGAATCCTGGAGCTTGCTTCAGGATTCTTTTTTTTGCCAAACAGGGTGAGTATCGTCTCTCACAGATGGCACAGATTGTTCGGATTAAAAGAGATACAAGGTGTGATGGCAGCAGCTTTTTCCGGAATGAAATTACAAGATAAAAGCTATGCTCCCGTCATCGGTTTAATTTGGCAATTTACCTTGTGGACTTTGTTTTACTACCTGTTGCCTGGTCATTTCTTTAACGCCTCTTTAACGATTCTTTAACAATACCTTAACTTCGTTAAGGAATCGTTAAAGAAGGGTTAAAGAAGCATAAAGGATTCAACTTGGCAGGGATTCACTGCAGACAGGAAAATATTTATGCATTCTCATTATGAAAACTACAAAAGAGAGATTTGCCAACAGAGTTTGTTCTTTTTTTGGATAAAAACTCCTTATCATTTTGCGGATGCAGGGAAGTATTTAAAATTTTATAGGATAACTGCCAGTAAAGATGAAAAAGATATAAAGTCCTTTAGAAACCTTCAATTTGTTTGGTAAAGCAGAATTTATCAAACCGGGTTTCCCGGATATTATTATTCCGGTGTGAACGAACATAAAAAAAACTCCCAACAGCCGCAATGCCGTTGGGAGTGCATTCTAAACAATGAATCAGGAAATTGTGTTAGCTGCTATTTTAGCAGGATCAATTTTCCCGTTTCGCTGGAGCTATCGCAAATCGTGCGGTAGAAATAAATCCCGTTTCTGACGGGCTTGGCATTTTCATCTAAAGCAATCCAGCTGATTTGAGCTAAACCATTTTGGTCGGTTTTGGTTGCTAAACGCTTTATCAATTGACCTTTCAAGTTATAGATTTCAATAGTTACAGGGCGATTGGCTTTGCCGGAAATTTGGAAATTAGTTGTTGTTTTGAAAGGATTAGGGTAAACACTAACGCTTTTCAGAGCTGGAGCAATCTCATCACTAGTGGGCACATTTATGCTAATCGTAACCGCATTGGAAGGGCTGGAAAAAACCAGAGGATATGTAAAAATGGAACATACCCAATAAGTATGCGTGCCATCAGGAACATTTAAATCAACATACGAAAGTGAATCGGGATTCATTAAGTTATATAGAACTGCTTCATCACGGTAAATTTTATATCCGCTAAAGACCTTTCCCTGATAATGAATTGGTTTTTCCCAATGCAGGGTAACAGTATTAGGAGGAGTTAAAGTTCCCGTAAGATTCTGCGGTGCAGGCAAATCTTCAATAGGAATAGTAGGAGAACTTAAAACAGGAGTTCCTGCTAAACCGTATTGGTCAACAGGAGTTACTTGACAGGCAATGGGATAATCCATATCTTCCGGTTGAAGAATATAGGTCTGTTGAACGGCATTTGGGATTACTAACGGTTGATCATTGAACATTCTCATCCACTGGAACTGGCTGTTGCCTTCTAAATTGCCATCCGGATCAGAAAAATCATAAAGAACTGACAGCCCTTGATAGATAACCGGGGTCCTGCTATTATCAAATTGCTGGCAACAGGAGGGGCATTATTAAATCCGGTTCCGGTAAGGGGAATTTGCACTACATTGTAACCACTTAGATTGCTGTTCAAAGTTAAGGTTCCTGTATATTGAACCGCAGCAGCAGGAATAAAATGGACATTTATAGTGCAGCTTTGATAGGGTTCAATGCTGAAATTGGTTTGTTCAGGAACAAAAACAGGATGGGAGGAAGAAATTGTGCCGGTTACAGTAAAATTAAAAAAGTTATTCACCATAAAAGATAAACTGCTGCTGTCTCCAATATAGGTATCGGGAAAATTGAGTTCAGTTACTGAAACAGGATTAAGTCCCACAAGACCAGGCAGGGGATATTTAACTCCTTGAAGGATTTCTTTAGTAGCATTATTCTGCAGGAAAAGAACTACTTCACAAGTGTTGATATTCCAGGTAGAATTAATAATTCCAGTAAGATTATAGGTCTGCTCTTCTCCAGTGGCAAGAGAAACAGCAGTTCCGTTTTGATTGGGTAACATCAAGCGGTTTACAAAATTAAGATGCGTCTGACCCTGCCAGGAATACTGAATATGGGATTCTGTAACAACGCAATGTAAAAGGACATTAGTATTGGTGTCAGCTTCCGGTTTGGCAACTGTAGCAACAATGTTTAAATTAGTTCCATCCAGAGAACCGGTCGCAGAAATAGTATATTTGGAAGGAACAGCAATACGCGATGTAACTCTGGGAAGGTAATTAGAATACATTGATTGGGTATGGCTACCACCTACCACAGCATTTAATCCGTCAAAATAAGCAGTAGGAACGCCGCTTGGATTGTAATAACTATTTCGGGCATTAGAATAGACATTGGCAAAACTATCACCCGTATGATTTTCAACAATAGCAACCGGCTGACCATTGGCAATTAAATCATCGGCACCCATAGCGGCTCCTGGACAATAAGTACACCAGGTTCCGGTAGAAATTTCTACAACTACCAAATTTCGGGGAACTGCAAAAATAAATAGCAGAACACCAGTAAAAACGAGGGTTAAGAGAATTTTTTTCATTATTACTCCTTATGTTTAGTTAGTGGAAAAACATTATTTATCCTCTCCAGGGGAGTAGATATGCCTTAATTTCTTCATTGTAATAGCGGTCTGTCATAGTCGCTATAAAATCCCGCACTTGTTCTGCTGGCGAGAAATTCTCCAGGTATTCGGGGAATTTGTGGTCTAGGAAATGTTTGAATATTTTGGATTCCCGATTATTTTCCTGGATATCATTTAAGTAAATATCAAAAAGGATAGGCATAGTGCGGTAAATAATGGAATTTGATTTTTTCACATTTTCATCGGTGTAAATTCTTTTGTAATTGAATTTCTTCAAAGCCAAAAGATGCTCACTAGTCTCTTTATCAAAAGCAATGAAATCCTGATCATAGCTATTTACAATCACGCTTTTAATGAGGGTTTCAATCATCTGACTATTAGTATTACCCAAATAGGCAACCTGCTCTGCGGGAAGTTCATCGCGCCGAAGAATATTAAAACGAATGGCATCTTCTATATCCTGTCCAATATAGGCAATAGTATCAGTAATACGAACTACACACCCTTCCAGAGTGGCAGGCATAAATTGAATGTTCTGTCCGGCTTTTTTAGCTAAAATATAATTCTGAATATCCTCCTCAGTTTTATTGGTTTGGGGAATTAGCTGCGTGTTGTGCACTTCTCCATCATGAGAAATTATGCCGTCTCGCACCTGGAAAGTTAAATTCAGTCCTTTTCCTTTACGGGAAATATGATCTACAATATGCAAACTTTCAATGTTGTGGTGAAATTTCCCTATAGCATATTTTTCACAACATTGGGAAAGTGCATTTTCACCATCGTGACCAAAAGGACAATGTCCCAAATCATGCCCTAAAGCAATTGCCTCAATCAGTTCGGTATTTAATTTCAGATATTTTCCAATAGTGCGCGAGATTTGAGAAACATAGGCAATATGTAGATTGCGATTGGTCATTTCTTCATCAATCATATTGGTGAAAGAAAAGACCTGGGTTTTTCCATGATAACGACGGTAAGCGCCACTGTAAAGAATTCTATCTCTATCCACAGCAAATTGGGAACGCATAATATCCGGCTCTTCTTTTTTACTGCGCCAGGCATTTGTATTATGAAATGCGCGCATACCCAAAGTGCTTTCAGAGGAAGCTCTGATTTCATTGAAGATTTCTGTCAGTTTAAGGTTCATTATTTTCTCCCTTAAATCCCATAAAGATATAATATTGCAAAAAGGATTGTTGTCAAGAATTACTTAGGATCTTTATCAGTAACAGGTATAATCTTCATCTTAACCTCTCACAGATTGCACATACAACACAAATTTATAATTCTCTAGTGAAATCTTTTTTTCTGCTGTGTGGACTAATGACTTTTCCAGAAGGTTGATTCCCTCATCAACCACCTGCTAATATATTTTTATATGTTATCACGATTAGCGCTAAAAAAGGTTGGTTGTAAAATAGAACGAGGGGAATATCAATCTTCCTGAAAAAAAATATTGACAAAATGATTTAATTGGATATTATGCATTCTAAGAGATTCATTGGAAGGTGGAAGAAATGCTTTATATATTACCCGATGGCAAAAAAATTGACTTAGCGAGGGTAGAAAGTATATCTAAAATTAGAGAATATGGGCAAACAGGTAAAATAATTGAAGAGCAATTTATCGGCTTTTCTATACATCTGAAGAATAATGAAATAATTGAGGTTAAAGATAAATATCATTACAGTGATTGGGCTGAAGTTAAAATCCGCTTGAACAAATTACGAGATGATATTATAGCTCATTGGGAGAAAGTGCAAAAGAAATAACCAGGTTTTTTTGTTTTATAATGATGGTAATTTCTTTTCTTTGCCACCGAGGATACGGTTCTTTAAAATAACAATTTTTTTGCCTTTCCCGCAACGGAATTTTGCTACCCGCTACTTTAATCCTCTCGACCTCTTGACCTCTCGACCTCTCGACCCCTTGACCTCTCGACCCCTTGACCTCTCGACCCCTTGACCTCTCGACTCCTTGACCTCTTGGACTTTTTCATAGACAAACAAGCTAACTTTGATTTTTTGGTTCATAAAATAAAAAAGGATTTATATATGGATACCGATGCGGATAGACAGCTTACTAAAATACGCAATATAGGTATAATGGCTCATATTGATGCTGGAAAAACTACAACTACTGAACGGATATTGTTTTATACAGGTTATCTGCATAAAATGGGGGAAGTGCATAATGGAAATACATTTACGGATTGGATGGAACAGGAAAGGGAAAGAGGGATTACTATTACTTCTGCTACTGTAACTTGTTATTGGAATGCCCGTCAAATAAATATCATTGATACACCGGGTCATGTTGATTTTACGGCAGAAGTAGAACGTTCCTTACGGGTTTTGGATGGAGCAATAGGTATATTTTGTGCAGTTGGAGGTGTGGAACCACAATCAGAAACTGTTTGGAATCAGGCAAATCGTTATCATATTCCCCGTTTGGCATATATCAACAAAATGGATCGAATTGGAGCCGATTACTTTCATTGTATTCAAATGATTAGAGAACGGCTTACTCCCAATGCTTATCCAGTAAATATACCTATGGGCAGGGAAGATAGCTTTGAGGGTGTAATTGATTTGATCACGATGCAGGCATTTTATTTTGATCCTTTAACCTTTGGCTACGAAGTGAAACACACTCCCATTCCGGAAAAATATCTGGAGAGCGCAAAAAGTATGAGAGAAGAGCTTTTGGAAAAGGTATGTGAATTTAGTGATGAATTACTGATGCTATTTATAGAGGGAGAAGAGATTCCTGTAAGTATCTTAAAAGAGGCAATTCGGAAAGGGACAATCAGCTGTCAATTGGTACCCGTTTATTGTGGTAGTTCTTTAAAAAATAAAGGGATTCAGCTTCTTTTGGATGGAATTTGCGATTTTCTACCTTCACCCCTGGACATTGGTGACACACAAGGTTTTGAACCTATAACACATAATCCAGTGAATATTAGTCCTGATCCTAAAGGACCTCTGGTAGCTTTAGCTTTCAAAGTGCAAATAGATAAATATATTGGACGCCTTGTTTATATAAGGGTTTATTCCGGAACTTTGAAAAAAGGGGGTTCTTTTGTAAATCAGACAAACGGGAAGAAAGAAAGGGTTTCACGAATTTTGCAAATGATGAGCAACCGTAAAAACGATTTGGATAAAATCTATGCAGGTGATATTGGAGCTATTGTAGGTTCCAGATTTCTAATAACGGGAGATACGATTACGGATGGTGATTTGGAAGTATTGCTTTCCAAAATGCATTTTCCCGATACCGTAATATCTATGGCTATTGAACCAAAAACCAAAGCGGATCAGGAAAATTTGGATATTGCCTTAATGCGTCTGGAAGAAGAAGACCCTACTTTCCGAGTGCATATTGATAAAGATACAGGGCAGACATTGATTTCAGGAATGGGTGAATTGCATTTGGAAGTTATTGTAGATCGCTTGCGTCGGGAATTTGGAGTAGCAGTAAATCAAGGTAATCCTCAGGTTTCATATAAAGAAACCATCACTAAAGAAGTTTTAGCAGAAGAAGTTTTCCAGCGTGAACTAAATGGCAAGGGAAATTATGCTTATGTAAAATTCCGTTTAAGCCCAATTGCGTTAAAAGACCTTCCGGATGATGCCAAAAACATCTTTCTAAATAAAATAACGGCAGAAAAAATCCCGACAGAATTTTGGAAACCCATTGAAGAAGCGGTCTTCAATGCTTTGAATGATGGTCCTCTGATCAATGGTAATGTAGAACGAGTTCGTATAGAACTTATTGATGGAGATTATAACCCTGTAGATTCCAATGAACTTGCCTATCGCATTGCAACTGGAATAGCTATCAGTAAAGGGCTTAGAGATGCTTCTCCGGTAATTATGGAACCTATTATGTTACTTTCAGTGATTGCTCCAGATGAATTTGTAGGTGATATTATTAATGACATCAATGCCAAACGGGGGAAAATAGAAATTATGCGCAGAGATAATGAATTTAAACAGGAAATTGTAGCGGAAGTGCCTCTTTCCGAACTGTTTGGTTATGCTACAAGGATTCGTTCTTTAAGTCAAGGCAGAGCTATATACACTTTGGAATTCAAGAAATATGAAATCTGCCCGGTACAGATTCAAAATGCCATTCTGAAAAGAATTCGCGGTTATGTGGAATAATACTTGACAAACATAAGGAATTTCAGATAATAGAAAAAAGAGGAGGTTATAAATATGAACATTGAACTTGTCCTTAATGGCAAAGTCGCTAAGATGAGGATTGAGGGAATCTTAAATAGCGAAAATGCCTATTTGCTTCAGGAAAAATTAACTGAAGTTCTTAATTCTGAAGCCACTCTTCTGGAACTTGATTTGCTGGATTGCCGAAATATAAGTTCTACAGGAATTGGTAAAATTTTGTTGTTTTACAAGGATTTTATTACAAAAGGGGGAGAAATTGAAGTGGTTAGAAGTTCCAATAGCGTATATGAGTTATTTTCTATGCTAAAGCTAAACCAATTATTTACTGTTAACCTGGGCTGAAATGAGACATCGCATTCTGGTAGTGGACGATAGTAGTTCCTTAGTTTTAAGTTTAGCAGAACTATTGAAATATAATGGTTTTGAGGTAGAAACAGCGCTTAGTGGAACCGAAGCATTGCATAAAATTGAAACTGAGGATTATGACCTAGTTATTTGTGATATTGAAATGCCGGGAATGAGTGGTTTGGAATTTCTTTCTCATGTGCGCAAGGATTATGAAAAAGAAATAGATGTTATTTTGATGACAGGTTACGAGGATAAGGAATATTTCATTGAAGCAATTAGAAATGGCGCTGCGGATTTTATTCGTAAGCCCATAGACAGTAAACAAATGATGCGTTCAATTCAGACCATTCTGAATCGTAAGAAAAGAAGGAACGATTTTAGCGAATTTTATAACAACCTGGAAAAAGCTGAGTTTCATTTTGAACTTGATCCGCGCAATTTTTCCAAATTTGCTGTCTCGGAAGTATTTCACAAATTTCTCCGACAGAATTTTGACCTCACTCATAATGCTTTAAACGAAATTTTAATTTGTGTAGATGAGATGGTTTACAATGCTTATATACACGGAACTCTGGGCTTAAATGTCCAGGAACGGGTTATGGATCATAATGCACTTCAGAAAATAATTAATGAACGCCTGCAACAACCAGAAATTGCCTCTAAAAGAATTTGCTTCCATTTTTCTATATGTCACAAGACACAAACTATAAAAATAACGGTTGAAGATGACGGACCCGGTTTTGATTATGAGACCTGGATAAAAAAGGTTACTAATGAGCATAAATTGAATCTGGAAGAAAATGGCAGAGGAATTGCGATGCTTTATCATCTTTCCGACAAACTGGAGTTTGAGAAAGAAGGCAGAACTGTTACTATCAGTAAAAAACTGCCTGTAAACAAAAAATAAATGATTTTACAGGAGTTACTTGATCAGGTAAAAGATATTGCAGTAGCGAAAAATATTCCCGAGTCCGATTTCTGGTTTTTGCTATCATATTATTTGCATCTTAGTAGGAGTGAGATTATTTTATCCCGGAAAAGGATTTTAAGTGACCGGGAAACTGAAGTAATATTTAATGCCTTCAGTCATTTGGAAAATGGGGAGCCACCTCAATATATAACCGGAACAGCATATTTTTACGGTTTGGAACTAAAGGTTAATCCTGCAGTTTTAATTCCTCGTCCGGAAACGGAACGCCTTGTAGAATTGACACTTGGAAGATTAAAAGGGACAGAAAGAATTTTGGATATTGGAACAGGTAGCGGTGCTATTGCTATTGCCTTAAAACATAATTTACCTGCTCTAAATGTTTCTGCTACGGAAATAAGTTCTTCAGCTTTGGAAATAGCTGAAATGAATGCCGAAAGGTATCAGGCAGAAATTCATTTTTATCTGTCTGATTGCTTTCCGTCCATTAAACAGAGTTATGATGTTCTTATTTCCAATCCTCCTTATATCAGTAAAGCGGAATTTGTTACTCTGGATGGGAGAGTTAAAGATAAAGAACCTATAATTGCTTTAGCTGGTGGAGAAGATGGACTTGATTTTTACCGCAAGTTGCTCTCTCAAAGTTCAGATTACCTTTCTGAAAACGGGTTTCTGGCTTTAGAGCATAGCGATACACAAAGAGAGGCAATTATCAATATTGGCAAAAAAGAGGGCTGGACAAAAATTGAATCCTTGAAGGATTTGTCTGATATAGATAGATACCTGTTTTTTAAGAGATAAAAAAGGACTAAAAAATGGAACGATTTATTATTGATGGAAACCGCGATCTGAATGGAACAATATATGTTAGCGGAGCCAAGAATGCTGTTTTACCTGCTATGTCTGCATGCCTTTTAACTAAAGGAAAATCGGTTTTACACAATGTTCCGGATTTGATAGACATCAAGACGATGTCTCATTTATTAAGAATAATCGGAGCCAGAGTTGATTATGAAAATGGCAGTATGAGTATTGATTCCCGGGATGTTTGTTTTTCAGAAGCACCCTATGAATTAGTTAACAAAATGCGTGCTTCTATTTATGTTTTAGGCCCCCTTTTAGCTCGTTTGAAAAAAGCCAGGGTATCTTTTCCTGGTGGCTGTGCAATAGGAACCAGACCTATTGACTTACATTTACAGGCAATGGAGACCCTGGGAGCTGAAATATCCGTTGACTATGGCTATATCAATGCCAAAGTAAAAGAATTGAAAGGTGCCGATATCTATTTTACCAAATCCAGCGTAGGTGCCACAATTAATACTCTGATGGCAGCTGTTTTGGCTAAAGGGAAAACAAGAATATTTAATGCCGCAATGGAACCGGAAGTGGATTCTACTATTAACTTGTTAAATAAAATGGGGGCAAAAATAAACGGCAGGGGGACCACCACTCTGGAAATTGAAGGTGTGGAAGAACTTATTCCGATAGAAATGAATATGATCCCCGATAGAATTGAAGCAGGAACTTTTCTTATTGCCGGAGCTCTTAGTAAAAACCCTGTTACAGTTGATAATTGTGAACCGGCACATTTAAATGCAGTTCTGGAGAAATTACGGGAATGCGGTTGTGAACTGGAAATTGAAGATAAAGCTATAACCGTTATTCCGCCTTTTTCCCTAAAGCCGATAAATTTAATCACCCTTCCTTATCCAGGTTTTCCAACGGATTTGCAAGCTCAATTTACAGTTCTAATGTCCCTGGCAGAAGGGGTTAGCTTTATTGAAGATACAATTTTTCCGGAACGCTATATGCACATTGCAGAACTGGATCGTCTGGGGGCAAATATTAAAATTGAAAGAAATATAGCTGCTGTTAAAGGTGTTAAAGAACTTAATGGAGCAGAAGTTATGGCTACAGACCTAAGAGCAAGTGCGGCTCTTGTTTTAGCAGGTATGGTAGCTAAAGGAACAACAATTGTTTCCAGAATTTACCATATAGACCGTGGTTATGAACATATAGAAACCAAACTGAATTCTATCGGAGCAAAAATTACCCGTGTAGAAGCATAATAGTTTAGATAGAGGATATCATACTGGTGCTTAATCACTTATTTAACGCTCCCTTAACACTGCCGTAACGATTCTTTAACACTGCCTTAACTTTGTTAAGGGGTCGTTAAAGAAATGTTAATGCAGCATAAAAGATTCAACTTAGCAGGAAATAATGCGCTGTCTAAAAACAAGTAAAGGTCTCGCCCATTGCAAGCTAAATTATTACAACGGAGAATAAATTTTAATTTTGGACACTATAAATTATGAACAGGCAAGAGGGAAAAAAGGTTAAGGCAAATTCTTTCTTCGCCTCTTACTTTTTTATTCTTCATTTCATTAACACCATTTTCCGCTGACTGGTTTCCTTTCCGTTACTTAGCAGATAAAAATAAACTCCGCTGGAGACCTGGTAACCCAAATCATCTGTTCCATTCCAGATTACACTATGCTGTCCTTTTTGCAGAGGTCCGTCATAAAGAGTTTTAACCAATTGTCCTTTGATATTGAAGATACAGAGTTTTAAGGAAAGAGTATTTTCTTTCAAAGTAAAGTTGATAGTAGTTTCAGGATTGAAGGGATTAGGATAATTCTGGTGTAATATCAAACTTTGCAAGGGAGGTGTTGTTTCATCGGTAATAGGAGTTCCATTACCCAATTTTTGAGTATAAAGCCCTAAAATTTCTGTTTTACCGCTGGAACGTCCATCTGCCCAAACAGTATATGCTTTGTTATTCAGAATAGTTGTTTGAGGTTGATATTGAGATTTGGCAGCATTGCAAAGAACATTGCCTTGAGGAGCTCCAATCATTTCTCCGTTTTCGGTGATGTATTTATAATAAAGGTCGCTTTCTATATTTATAAAATCTGCCCAGGAAATAAGATAATTACCCTCGGGAAAATAAGCAAGAAAGGGGTCTGATTGAGCAGAATCCCTTTGGACAACATAATAGCCGGTATTGGTCCATAAAGGTTCACCGGATAAAGAATAATTCTGAGCCATAATATCATTCATTCCATTTATATTTTCACACCAGGCAAAAGTTATACCATTGCTGTTAACAACTATAGATGCCTTTTCCTGTTCTCTTTGATTATCCGCAAGATTTATCCCCACCGGATTCCATAAATAAGTTCCGTTTTCTGCAATATGCTGTCCCCAATAATTAAGAAGATAATCTTGTCTATAGTCCCTCCACATCACAAAAATGCCTAGTGGTGTTTTATGTGCTTTCGGGAGCATTTGAATAGTATCCCAATCGTTATAAGTAGAGGTCTGTAAACCTTCTTCCTGCCAACCATCCATAGCGGAACCATCTTCTGCAATTCGTTTTACCCAAATTGTTTGAGAAGCCAGATAGGGATTAATTCTATGCCAAACATAGTAGTTATCTATTAAATCATAAAGAGTGCACTCATTTCTTAAATCTGTCCCTGTAAGTGTAGAAACTAATATACCATTAGGTCCCCACATTTTTTGTCCATTATAAATACGCTGACCGTAAATATGATAATAGAAACTGGTTTCTACTTGATCTGAACCGGACCAGCCAAAATAAAAGGAACCGTTATAGTAACTTACTTTAGGGTCTTTTTGTCTTAAAGGACTATTGGTAGTAAGTTCCATACCCTGATCTCCCCATAATCTTTCTCCGCTTGCACTAAGGAGTTGAGCATAGACCTTCGGATTATTACCTCTGGCATCTTCCCAAATAACAGCAATTTGATCATCGGGAGTAACAACTGCACTGGGAGTGGATTGTGATCCTCCAACGGAAACAGTTACAGGCCTTCCATTTGGTTCTAAATCAATACTGCCATCAGAATTGAGAAACTGGAAAAAAATCCGGTAGCCATCATTGGCAAAACGGGTATCCTGCCAAATAATAACAACATCGGAACTGCGTTTTAAAATCAGATAATTATCCAAAGGTGCATCTCCACTTAAACCCCAAAAAACTTCAACTCCATTTACTGCCAAAAGAACAGTGCCTTCATAAGAAAGTGCCTGATAATAAATACCTACGCTACCATTACGAATATCCATCCAATTAATGAAAACAAGATTATTACTTACTTTAATTAAACTACCACTTTGTTCATTAGGTGCAGTACAAATTGGTTTTCCATTTGCTTCCCATAAAGAATTTCCGCTGGTAGAAAGATGCTGTGCATAAATATCAAAATTGGGAGCATTTCCATTTCGTAAATCATCCCAAACGACAAAACAACCGCCATTATTATCCGAAGCTAAGCGGGGATCTATTTGGGCAAATTCTGCCGTGCATAAAGCAATACCTTCTTCTCCCCATTGTTTGATACCGGAAGAAGAAATTTTTTGCGCAAAAAGATCAGCATTTTGAGTGTCCAGACGAAAATCTTCCCAAACAATGATTACTCCATTATCAGAGGTGTCTACAATACGAGGATTTATTTGAGGTCTGGCAAGCCCATATTGATCACTGTAAACAATTAAGTAATTTCCCCAAAGCAAATCACCTACCAGGTTAATCTTTTGAGCATAAATATCGGGATCAGCATTGCGTTTATCAGCCCAGGTAAAAACAAAACTACTGTCACTCAGAGCGGACATTCTAATATCAGATTGGCTTCCTTCTGCCTCACTTATAACTAAAGTATTTTGCCAAACCATTATTCCATTGGCATTATAGCGTTTGGCATAAAGATCATCATTACCTGCATAACTGTGTGTGTAGGCAATAATCATCCCTCCCTGTCCATCAGGAAGCATTGTATTTTGAATTTCATCGCCTAAACCATTGGCAATAGGAATTCCGTTTACTGTCCATAAAGGATTGCCACTTGAAGAAAGATGCTGACCAAAAAGGTCTTTACTTGGATAACGACTATCCACCCAAATTATATAAACACCACCTTCATTATCGGGTTCCATATTAAGAGAAATCTGCATTCCCGCCAAAGTGCAAACAGGAAGTCCACCTTCCTGCCAAAGCAAATTACCCTCTGCATTTATCTTTTGAGCATAAACATCACCATCTAAATCAGCAGAAAAATCAATCCAGGCAATAACATAATTATTATCACTAGTTCTGGTTATTACAGGATCTTCCTGACGGTCTGGCTTGCCATCTATTAAAACCGGCTCACTCCAAACCATATTTCCTGCACTATCAACTTTCTGAGCCCAAAGATCACGCTCGCCAAGTTTTGTATCAGACCAAACATATATTGCTCCACCATCGGTGGTTTCTATACCGGTCCGAAACCATTCAATATTCACTCCTTGACGAATAGCTACTGCTTCAGTCCATTCTAATGTTGCAAAAAGCCCTATAGCTATCAGGGCAAAACAAAGCATCGTTGCTATCTTCTTCATTTCTATCTCCTTCTTTAATAAAAAAACTACTATTTATAATGCATTGATGGATATCCTTAATCAATTCCAATATATTTCTCTAAGCAGTATGCAACTTTATATATAAATACATTTCTCTTAAGACAGCTGAGAATATATTTTCCATCATTCCCTCAATTATGCAAGAATTCTTCCAAACAGATTTATATTGTAGAGATAGAAATAAGCTTTGACAAAATGAGCTTGCCTAAAAAAATGGTAAAACTTGCCTGAATAGAGAGATTGAAAGCAATGTAAAATACAGATATTATGTTAGTTGATAGAGGAATTATGAACTTAGGTGTTTAGTTATATTGCGGGTTAAGTAAAATACAAAATATCAGGTGAAAGGATATGATAAGTGCATAACCGATAATGGTTATGTAAAAAGAGGAAATTTAACTGATTCAAGCAAATAAGAGAAGAGAGAAAAGTGTTTTCTAAACTAATACTAATTACAGGTAATGCGAATCGTCCCTTGGCAGAAGAGGTTTCCCGGCATGCCGGAATTCCTTTAGCGGATATTGATTTATTCAAATTCTCCAATGACGAAGCGTTTGTAAAAATCAATGACAATGTGCGCGGAGCTGATGTTTTTATAATTCAGCCGACTTGTTATCCTGTAAACGATAGTTTAATTGACCTGTTGATTATTATAGATGCTTTAAAGAGAGCTTCGGCACAGCGGATAAATTGTGTTATTCCATATTATGCTTATGCGCGTTCTGATAAAAAAGATCAACCGCGTGTTCCCATTACGGCAAAGTTGGTTGCTGATTTAATTACTATTGCAGGTGCGCACAGAGTTATTACTGTGGATTTACATGCTGATCAGATTCAGGGATTTTTCAATATTCCTGTGGATCATTTATATGCGATTCCAACTTTTGCCCGTTATTTTAAAAGCATTATGCCGATGGATGATATAGTTGTTGTTTCTCCTGATTCCGGAGGTGCAAACAGAGCAAGAGCTTTAGCAAAACGCTTGAATTGTTCTTTAGCCATAGGTGATAAACGCAGAAGCGGAAATGAAGATAAAGCTGATCTCTTAAATATTATTGGCGATGTAAATAATAAAACGGCTATTTTGTTTGATGATATAATAGACACCGGCGGGAGTTTAATTAAAGTAGCTAATGCCTTAGTAGATAAAGGAGTGAAGAAGATTTATGCCGCTTGCACGCATGGTGTTTTAAGTGGAAATGCAGTATCTGATTTGGCAGCCTCTCCAATAGAGAAACTCTTTATTACTAATACAATACCTCTATCGGAAGAGAAAAAACTCTGCACCAAAATAGAACAATTATCTATTGCCGAAATGCTGGCAATAGCAATTAAGAAAGTGCACATTGAAGAATCAATCAGTGTTTTATTCAGATAATAAATGGAGGAATAAATGATATTTAACCTGAAAGCTACCCCCAGAAAAACAATCAGGAAATCCGATTTGCATACCCTAAGAGCGGGTGGAATGATACCTGCTGTAATCTACGGACCTAAAAGGGAAAGTATTTCTGTAAGCATTCCCCAAGGGGATTTTACCCAAATGTATAAAAAGAGTTTTGCAGAAGTTAGTTTCTGGGATATTGAATTAAATGGTAATCAATTTCATACGATTTTGAAGGATAAGCAGATTCATCCCGTCACCAGAGAAATGTTGCATCTGGATTTTATGATTGTTTCTGCCGAGGCAATTATTGAAGTAGAAGTTCCTATTATTATTAAGGGAGAGCCCCAAGGAGTTAAAGAAGGCGGAATGATGGAAATTGTGCAACGCTATGTAAAGATTTCTTGTAAGGCAAATGAAATTCCTGAGGACCTAATTTTAGATGTAAGTAACTTGAAAATCGGCGAGTCACTGCATATTCGTGATTTGCCAAAAGGTAACTGGCAGGTAAAAGAACATAGCGATGTAACTTTAGTCTCAATTCACGCTCCCAGAACGGAAATTGTAGAAGAAAAACCTGCTGCTCCTGTTCCTGAGGAACAAACCCCTCCCGAATCAGAAAAATAATGTTTATTTATGAAGCTCATTATAGGACTTGGGAATCCGGGAAAGGAATTTGCCCAAAACCGTCACAATCTGGGTTTTATCTGTCTTGACCGTTGGGCTTCAGGCAGAGAAAGAACTTTTGCCAAAGGTGATGTTTTTGATTATATTATTCTTAAACGAGCTGTTTTGATTAAACCTAAAACCTGGATGAACCGTTCCGGTGAGGCAATTAAACAGGCACTAAAACAATGGATAATTTCTGAATATATGGTTATTTATGATGATATTGAACTGCCCTTAGCTAAAATTCGTATTCGTCAAGGGGGAGGAGATGGTGGTCATAATGGACTAAAATCCTTGCTGGAAGTTATACCGCCTGATGAGCTGAAAAGAATTCGGATTGGAATTGGCAGAACTGATGAAATTGACCCCAGAAATTATGTGCTTAGCGATATTTTACCCGAGGAATGGGAATTGCTGAATCCGGCTCTTGATTTGGCAGGTAAATTTATTGATCTTTATATAAAGTATGATTTCAACGCTGTGTTGAATGAATATAGTATCTGGAAAAAATCCTGTTCCGGAGCAGATAGTTCCGGAATCGTAAGTCCAAAGGAGGAAGAATAGTGACAAAGGATTATGAACTAATGGTGATTTTAGTTCCCACCTTAAGTGTGGATGAAGCTAATGCTTTGAACGATAGTTTATTGGCTTTGGTAACCGAAAACGGTGGAGAAATCGTCAAAATTGACCCGTGGGGAAAGCGTTTACTGGCTTATCCCATTAAAAAATTCAGAGAGGGCTATTACTTTGTGGATTATTTTAAAGTTGACAGCTTATCTATCAAGAAACTAAAAGCCCTGTTCAATATTAACGAGAACATTATTCGCTACTTATTTGTGGCAAAGAATTAAGGAGAAAAAAATGGCAGATTTAAAAGTACCGCGATTAAACAGATGTATTTTCAGTGGTAGAATCGGTAACGAGATAGAACTGAAATATACGCCCAAAGGCACTCCTGTAGTTCGGCTTGTAGTTGCCGTTGACCGTCGCTACAAGGATGAAACAGAACAATGGCAAACGGTCACAAGTTGGATTGACTGTGTTGCCTGGAATAAATGGGCTGAATTTGCAGCCAATCAAGTTCATAAAGGCAGTGCTGTAATTATTGAAGGCAGAATTGAAACCCGCAATTGGACAGACCAAAACAATCAAAACCGCAAAACCACTGAAGTGATTGTAGATGTCCTTCATTCCCTGGAATGGAAACCTCGCGAAGAAGGAGCAACACCACCTAATGAAGAAGTTCCTCTTCCCGCAGAAGAAATACCCCATCACAATACTACAACTGACGATGTTCCTTTTTAGGAGTGAATAATGAATTCTGCTGAAAGAAAGAAAAAATATACCCGCAAAAAATACTGTAAATTCTGCGCTAATAAGGAACTTCAAATTGATTACAAGAACATTGATATTCTGAAACCTTATATTTCAGAAGTGGGGAAAATTGAGCCAGCACGTTTAACTGGAGCTTGTGCCAAGCATCAAAGGAAGCTTACAACTGAAATCAAACGTGCTCGGCAGATGGCATTGATTCCTTATGTAATTGAATAAATGCTGATTTATCCTGTCATCTTTGGAGCTTTGTCACTATTAAGTCCTTTTCTGGGTTTGATTGTGTATATGCTCTATGTTGCCAAAACAGCGGAAGTGAATTTAACCAAACCCCTGCAGGCATTTTTAATGTTTATTCCGGTTCCGGTGCTGATGTTGATTTTGGATCCTCAAACGAGTACCCGTTTACTTTGTTTGGATGCTATTTTAGCAGTAGGTTTACCGATTTTGGTTTTTTTACTTGTGCTAAAAAACAATCACATTCTCAGTAATTCTTTTATGGCAGCATTTTTAGTAATGTTTGCCTGGGGGATTTTGAGGTATTATTTATTCAGAGGGTATCAAGACCAGCTTTTTGAGCAGGGAATTCAATTGGTGAAGGATAAAATGCCGGCTTTATTAAATAGCGATTTGTTACAGCAGACCTTACCGCTCTGGAAAGGAATAATTCCTTCTATTTGGATTATTTCACAAGCGATTGCCTGGCTTATTGGATTTCTGCTTTTTGAGGGGAGGTTACAAATACCTAATCGGATTGAGAACTTAAGGTTTCCCGTATATTATAACCTGCTCATCATTGCGGTCCTGCCCTTATATTTTTTGGATCAGACGAAAGTGCTGTTTTTTAACCTCCTGCTCTCCCTGTGTGTTATTCCCTTTTTTCAGGGAGCAGCTTTGGTTTGGCAGCGTTTAGGAATGATTTTTTCCAACCGCATAATCAGTGGCTTATTTATGCTTATTATTGTTCTCTATGCCAATATTCTACTGGTTCTGCTGGGTTTTGGAAATATGTGGTTTACAAAAAGAAATATAACTTCTGGAGGAAACACAGAATGAAAGTTATTATGTTGAAAACAATAGAAAAAGTGGGAAAGCAGGGTGATGTTATTAATGTTAAAAGAGGTTTTGCCCGAAACTATCTTGTTCCCCGCGGATTTGCTTTATATGCCACTCCGGTGAACTTGAAAAATCTTAATGCTATTAAAAATAAGCTTGCTGATGAAGAACAAAAAATAACTGAAGAATTAAAAAACCTTGCCGAAAAAATTGACTCCACGAAACTGGTTTTTATGCGAAAAGTTGATGAGCACGGTACTATGTTTGGCTCCGTATCTGAGCTGGATATTGTTCACAGTTTGGAAGAACAGGGAATTATTATTCAGAAAAATGACCTGGTAATGGACAAACATTTCAAAGAATTAGGCGAATTTCAGGTGCCTATTCATCTGCGTAAAGATATTGTGTGTACGCTTAATATTTCTATTGAGCAAGAACAATAATAATGCCGGGAGGTTTTAATGTCCGATTTATGGTTTAAGATTAAACAAATAATCACTTTGATAGTGTTTATTGCAGTTTTATCACTATTAGGTATGATTAGTGGTAATCCTACTATGATTGTTGCTTATGGTGTCTTTTTTCTGGTAGTTGTAGCAATTATGTTTTATTTAACGCGAAGGCGTCAGCGCCATTTTGAGAAAGTTAAAGAATCTTCTCAACTTTTTAGAAAGATTTTTGGCGTCCTGCTAATGATTCTAGCTTTGATAACTCCACCGGTAATTATTTTGCGCACTAATCTGGTAACCCTTCCCGAAACAATAGAAACAGGTACTGCTTTAGGAATTGTATGTGGTGTAACTGTTTTGTTTATAGTTTTAACTCTATTGGCTGTTTATTTCATTAATTATCGTGGCAGACAGGTTAGCAACAGAGTTATCGGTTATATACTTTATTTGATAGCGGCTATTGTTCCTGGACTTTTAATGAGCAGAGTAGAAAAGACAACCATTGGCATCGGTTCCGTATATTATGTAGCCCTGATTGTTTTAATTCTTTCCTACAGCGGATACGGGTTATTATCCAATAAGGAATAATCTGCTTTTAACGGGATATTATAAGTTCACCGAAGTATTTTTCCTGCGGTGAAGGGTTTTATTTCAGCAATGGCTTTCAGTTCTATTTCCCGGTTTTCAGAAAACCTTATCTACCGTCTGGGAGGTGATAAATACAGGTCTTTTATTCATATTTATCTTTCCTGGAGCAAGGTAGTTGGCGAAATTCTGTCTGCAAAATCGCATCCTGTTAAAGTGGAAAATGGAGTTCTTTATGTTGCCGTTCAAAATAACACCTGGATGCAGGAACTTATTTTGCTTAAAGATGATATAATTGCCAAATACAAATCTGACTATGAGGAGGAGATTGCTGAAATTGTTTTTCTCATCAGCAGTCCTAAAAGAAAATGCAAAAGACGCAAATAGCCCCTTCACTCTTAGCAGCGGATTTTGGAAATCTTGATTCCGAAATTGCTTCTCTGGAAGCAGCTGGAGCGGATATCCTGCATTTGGATATTATGGATGGTCACTATGTACCCAATTTAAGTTTCGGGTTTCCTGTAATTAGAACTATCCGTTTTTTAAGCAAACTGCCTTTAGATGTTCATCTAATGGTTACTAATCCCGATTTTCATATTTCCCTCTTACTGGATATGGATGTGCAATGGGTCAGCTTTCATCAGGAAACATTCTATCATAGTCACCGGCTTATTCAGACCTTAAAAGAAAAAGGGATCAAAGCCGGGCTGGCATTAAATCCGGGGACTCCTATAGGCACTTTGGAAGCCCTTTTGCCTGATTTGGATTATATTTTGGTGATGAGTGTAAATCCTGGTTTTTCCGCTCAGGAATTTATTCCTTCTGCCATCTATAAAATCTGGGATTTATTTAACCTGCGGAAAAAGAATAATTACCGTTATCTGATAGAAGTTGATGGTGGAGTTACTGCTGCTAACGCTAAAGCATTAAAAGAAGCAGGAACTGATATTCTGGTTTCTGCCTCCTATATTTTTTGCAGTCGCGATTATAGCAAGGCAATTTCTGCGTTGAAGAACGCCTGAACAATTTAGGAATATATAATGTTTGAAAATTTATCAGAACGCCTTGATAAAATTTTCCGTAACTTGCGCGGAAAAGGATACTTAACTGAAGATAACATTAAAGCAGGTTTACGCGAAGTCCGGCTTGCCCTTTTGGAAGCCGATGTAAACTTCAAAATTGTGAAGAATTTTATTGCTGAAGTGGAAAAACGAGCGTTAGGTGTAGAAGTTATGAAATCGCTTACCCCAGGTCAGCAGGTTGTGAAAATCGTTTATGAACAGCTTGTTAACCTGATGGATACGGAAGGTTTTCAGTTTAAGGTCTATAATAATCGCCTCACCAAAGTGATGTTAGTTGGTTTGCAAGGTTCAGGAAAAACAACTGCTTGTGCCAAGCTTGCCGCTTTTTATCGGAAAAAAAGCATTAAGCCGATGCTTGTTGCCTGTGATGTTTATCGTCCGGCAGCAATTGACCAGCTTAAAATTTTAGGCAAACAAATAGGCATTCCTGTTATATCCGAAGATACCAAAAATGTTCTTAAAATTGCTGATTCCGCTTTAGCACAGGCAGATAAGGAAATGGTTAATCTGCTTATATTTGATACTGCGGGTCGTCTTCATATTGATGAAACGATGATGGAAGAAGCAGCAACCCTAAAAACACATATAAAACCCGATTATATATTTTTTGTAGCGGATGCAACAACCGGACAGGATGCTGTTACCATTGCCAAGGACTTTTACGCTAAACTTGCTTTTGATGCCGTTATTTTAACAAAACTGGATGGCGATGCCCGCGGCGGAGCAGCTTTATCCATTAAAGCAGTTACGGGAAAACCGGTCGCTTTTATCGGCATCGGGGAAAAAATTAGCGACTTGGAAATTTTTTATCCCGATAGAATGGCAAGCAGAATTTTAGGAATGGGCGATGTTTTAACCCTTATTGAAAAAGCGGAAGAAGCAATGGATATGGAAGCAGAGGAAAAACTTGCCCGCAAAATGCTGAAAAATCAATTTACTTTAAATGATTTCCTCAAACAATTACAAAGTATTAAAAAAATGGGCTCGCTGGAATCAATTATGCGGATGATTCCAGGTTTGGGGCGTAAACTTCCTGCCGATTTAAAAATTGATGATAAACAATTAAAACACATAGAAGCAATTATTCAATCAATGACTGAAAAAGAACGCGAACATCCTGATATTATTAATGGCAGCAGACGCCTCCGTATTGCTAAAGGATGCGGACTTAGCGTTACTGAAGTTAACCGGTTATTACGCCAGTTTGAAGATATGAAAAAAATGCTGAAAAAAGCCAATACCCCCCAAGGTAGAAAACAATTAGAACGAATGATGGGTGGAAATAGACCGGAAATATAATTATTAGCTCCTGAATGAACAAATTTACGCTGTTTTTTGGGCTTTTATTATTGTTAATAGTAATTAAGTAAAAACAAGTTTAGAGGGTTGAGATGGTTTATATAGTTTTCCCCTTTGAAAAGCATAAATATTTTCCTGTCTGATGTGGATTCCAGCAAAAAAAGCAATCAGGAGATGTTTATGCAATATAGCTGCCACCCCATAAAAGGAAAAAATGTCAGCAGAGAAAAGAAGTTGGCGAAGAAAGAATTTGCCGTAACCTTTTTTCCCTATTGCCTGTTCCTAATTTATTGTGTTCAAAATATAAAATTTATTCTCTGCTGTAATAACTTATCTTGCAATTTGGGCAACTTTTACCTGTTTTTAGACAGCGCATTATCCCCTGCCAAGTTGAATCTTTTATGCTGCATTAACATTTCTTTAACGACTCCTTAACAAAGTTAAGGCAGTGTTACAGGATCGTTACGGCAGTGTTAAGGGATCGTTAAATAAGTGATTAGGCAACAGGCAGTTATACTAAGTCCACAAAGTAATTTTATAAATCAAGATAATGAACGGAGCATAACTTCTGTCTTGTAATTTCCTTCAGGAAAAAGCTGCTGATATTATATGTCTACGAACTACGGATCTATCGGGTAAAGTATCTTATGCCCTCTCAATTTTTTCTCATATCTGAGCAACAAGATATTCCTTTCATCGTTATATAGTATTCATCCTGATTTTTTATTATCACAGGATGATATAATCATTATTTATGGTTTGTCCATAAAACTGTTTGATTAGAATGTTGGGGCTTTTTCAGTGTCAAAGAGCAAAACCGGAATGTTGACCTCCTCGTCAACCACGAAAACCGGAAGGTTGACGTCCTCGTCAACCACGAAAACCGGAAGGTTGACGTCCTCGTCAACCAAGAAAAAAAGCAACATTAAAGCATTGATTTTTGACAATTGAACGACGGGGACGTCGTTCTTCCGGGATTTGTGAACGACGGGGACGTCGTTCTTCCGGGATTTGTGAACGACGGGGATGTCGTTCTTCCGGGATTTGTGAACGACGAGGACGTCGTTGATCCGGGATTTGTGAACGACGAGGACGTCGTTCTTCCGGGATTTGTGAACGACGGGGATGTCGTTGATCCGGGATTTGTGAACGACGAGGATGTCGTTGATCCGGGATTTGTGAACGACGGGGACGTCGTTCTTCCGGGATTTGTGTAGTCGGAGCTCGCTGTAGCTCCGCTTTTTTACTTACGGAGGAAAACATCCTCTATCTACATATTTGGTTTTTTTTGCCTAAACATTATCTTATTGTTATGCAGGAAAAAAATAATTATACCCTTTTAAGGATTGGAGAACTTGTGCCTTTAGGCACTTACAACAAGGTTCATAGCCATTTTGAGCGGGTAATAAATTTTGCCGCTGAAAATATTGTTATTTCCCTAGGTGATAATAGTATTTGTTTAGGTCCCTATCGGATTATCGTTACAGGAAAAATTCCTTTGGTTAAGGAACTGAAAGTTACAGAAAAAGAAGTAGTGATTAATAACGATATATTGTTACCATACAGCCCTGATAGGATCTGGAAAATGCCTGCGCTTCAGCCACCGCTAAATGCTAATAATACCTTCCTGCTCTGTGAAAAAGTGGTAAATTTCTTCATCTGTGAAGAACAAAATAATTTATTAACTATGCTGCTTCAGCCCTCTATACCCCAGGATGACTTTCTTAATCAATTCCGTAACTGCCTCATAAAGGGTATAAATAATCTTAAAAAAAAACAATATACTCTCTTTTCTCAACTAATTAAACGCCGGGGTTTGGGAAGCACTCCTGCCGGTGATGATTTTTTGATTGGCTATATAATCTGTTTATCCTGGCTGATTTTAAGCGGAAAAAAAGAACTGACAAAACAACGGGAAGAGGTCTATCAAGCAGCTTTAGACGATGACTTGCTGGTAAATACTTTTCTGCACCAGGCATATTCCCTTCATTTAGATGAAGATTGGGCAAATCTGTTGCTTGCCTTAAATGAAAATAAAGAAATTAACTTGACAAAATACATAGATCTAATAATGAAATCAGGTGCTAGTTCAGGAAAAGATATGCTAAGCGGATTTTTATTTTGTTTTTTAGTTAATTAGTGCTGAAGTGTTTTAGTTAAAATGTGCAGGAACTATGTTATTCGGTGTTTTCAGGGAAAATAAACAAAGGAAATACAATGCAGATAAAAGCTAAAATTATTAAGGGAAAATACCTGGATTCCATTAAATTGATGCTTATTTCCCGGGAACTGAGGTCCCTAATAGGCGTTCTTGAAGCAGTAGCTATTGTGGCTACAAGCGAAAATCGGGAAATTTTAAAAGCAAGTAATATGCTGGTGGATGAAATAAACTCTGCTTCTGAAAATGATATTGCTATTGTAATTAAAGCGGATAGCGAAAAAAGTGCTCTGGAAGCAATAAATAAAGCAGAAGAATTAATCAATCAGCCCTCCGCTAATAACTATAACCAATCTCCTATTCCCCATACATATACTTTGGAAAAAGCAATTGCAGCATTAGGAAAGGCAGACCTTTGTTTAATTTCTGTTACTGGAAAATATGCAGCCGCTGAAGCAGAAAAGGCATTGGAAAAAGGTCTACATATTTTGCTCTTTTCCGATAATGTATCCCTTGAAGATGAGCTTACTTTGAAACAAAAAGCTCTAAATAAGGGCTTATTGATGATGGGTCCTGATTGCGGAACCGCTATTCTCAACGGTGTTTCTCTTGCTTTTGCCAATAATGTTCCCAGAGGTAAAATAGGGATTGTTGCTGCTTCCGGAACCGGTTTACAGGAAATTTCTTCTACTATAGCCAATTTAGGGGGAGGAATTTCTCAGGCATTTGGCACCGGAGGAAGAGATGGCAAAAAAGAAATTGGCGGTATAATGCTGACTGCCTGTTTGACATATCTGCTGGAAGATGAAGAAACAGAAGTTATTATTGTAACAGGAAAACCTCCGGCTGAAGAAGTCCGGGAAAAATTATGGAAATTAATTTCTCTTACCTCCAAGCCGGTGATTGTAAATTTTCTGCTCCCAATGCAAATTCCTGAACAGCCAAATTTATTTTATACTTGCTCTTTGGCGGAAACTGCTCTTGTTGCATGTCAAAAAGCAGGAATGGAAATAAAAAATAAGAATCTCTCTGATGACTTTCCTCTGCCGCCACTTAGAGGTCCTTATCTGCGTGGTTTATATAGCGGTGGAACACTTTGCCGGGAAGCAATTCAGGTCTATTTTGATAATTTTGGTCGTGAACCCTTTAATAATGTAACAGATCAGGATTCTTTCCAATTAACCGATGGCTGGCAGACAAAAGAAGATAGTATTATTGATCTGGGGTCAGATGAATTTACAGTAGGACGCCCTCATCCGATGATTGACTACAGTTTGCGTCTGCAAAAATTGGCTCAGGAAGCGGAAAATACAAAAGTCGGTATCATATTGATGGATGTAGTTTTGGGCTTTGGTGCTCATCCTGATCCGGCTGCAGAACTGGTTCCTGCTATAAAAAAATTACCTGCAGACCTAATAGTTGTTTGCCATTTATTGGGCACAGACAGCGATCCTCAAAACCGGCAAAAACAAAAAAAAGAGCTACAACAAGTAGGAGCTTATATATTTACTTCTCATCATTCTGCCTGTGAATTTGTTTGTAAATGTTTACAGGTTTACAGGAGGGCAAAATGCTGAAATTAAATAAAGATAAACCAAAGGTTATAAATATCGGTTTGGAGAAATTTGCCTACGACCTTAAAACCCAAGGTGTGGAAGTAGTAAACCTCTTTTGGAAACCCCCTCTCCCCGTTGAAAACAACTATCATCAGAAAATCAATTCTCTCTATGAAAATATTATTGCTCCTGCTAATAAAAAAGCTCTGGAAATAATCAATTCCGGCAAAGCAATTTTAACCGGAATGGATATTGCCTTAAGTGTTATTCCCGGAATGCATAAAGACCTTATTTTACATAGCGGTCCTCCTATTTCCTGGGAAAGAATGTGCGGTCCTATGCGCGGTGCCATAATAGGTGCTTTAATTTATGAAGGGAGAACAAAAAATGCAGAAGAAGCGGAAAAACTTGCTGCTTCAGGAAAAATTGAATTTGCTCCCTGCCACGAACATAATTGTACAGGACCTATGGCCGGTATTATCAGTCCATCAATGCCTGTTTTTATTATTAAAAATGAGAGCTATGGCAATTTTACTTATGCTACCCAAAATGAGGGTTTAGGCAAAGTTTTGCGCTATGGTGCTTATGGCGAAGAGGTAATTAACCGCTTAAAATGGATGGAAAAAGTGCTCTATCCCGTTCTGAAAAGAGCAATAGAATATTCGGGAAAGATTAATATTCAGGGTCTTATTGCTCAAGCATTGAATATGGGTGATGAAGTTCATAACCGTAATCGGGCTGGAACTTCGCTGTTTATCAGACAAATAGCTCCTGCTATTATAAAAACAATGACCAACCCGAAAGATTCTGCTGCAGTTCTGGATTTTATAAACGGCAATGATCACTTTTTCCTGAACCTGTCTATGCCTGCAAGTAAGGCAATACTTGATCCTGCAAGAAACATTACAGGCAGCTCTATAGTGATAGCTATGGCAAGAAATGGAACCGATTTCGGGATTCAAGTTAGCGGAACAGGAAATAAATGGTTTACGGGTCCTGCCCCTGTTCCTGATGCACTCTATTTTCCTGGTTTCAGCAAAGAAGATGCCAATCCCGATATTGGTGACAGTTCTATAACGGAAACTGGTGGCTTGGGTGGTTTTGCTCTTGCTGCTGCTCCTGCTATAGTTCAATTTGTAGGAGGAACTGCCCAAGAAGCAATGTCTTACACCCTGTCTATGTATAATATTTGTTATGGTGAAAGCTCCCTTTATCAAATTCCGGTGTTGGATTTTAGAGGAACTCCTTTAGGAATTGATGTGGTGAAAGTTATCCAAAATAATATAGCTCCTGTTATTGATACAGGTGTGGCACATAAAAAACCTGGCGTTGGACAAGTTGGAGCTGGAGTTGTAAAAGCACCTTTTGAACCGTTTATTATGGCCTATAAGACATTAGCAGATAATTTATGAATAAAGAGAAAAAAGTGAGATTGTGAGAAAGAGAGATGAAATTGATTATCAGGAAAAACGATGTCCTCGTCGTTTCCTTTTAGAACAAACTTTGAACTTTGAACTCTCTGCCCTCTGCCCTCCGCTCTCAGCTCTAAACTACATATATAGGAGATAAAAATGGAACTAAACAGCTTCTTTGAATTTATGCAGAACTTGAAGATGTATGATTTAACTCAACCCTTAAGTATTCATACACCTCCCTGGCCTAGCTATATGCCTTTAGGAATTCAATATTTTAAACGCATTGCTGGGGCTCATTCAGGTCAGGGTGCAAATGGTCAAATTATTACTACCAGCAATCATGTAGGCACTCATATTGATGGTGAAATCCATTTTTTTGCCAGTGGACGTAGTATTGGTCAGGTTCCAATGGAAGAATGGATCGGTCCCGGAGTAGTTGTAGATATTTCCGATAGCGTAAATGACTATGATTTATACGCTCCTGAACTTTTAATGCAAAAAGCGGAAATCCAAAAAGGAGATATTTTAATTATCAATACTGGTTACCATCGCTATGCCTGGGATCAACCTGAAAGTGATGAGCTGCGCTATTTTGTTAAGCATCCGGGTCCTGATCCTTCTTTTCATACCTGGGCTTTAGATATGCATTTTAAATGGATTGGCGTAGATTGCGGCTCTGCCGATCATCCGATGAATACTATTATTCGCAATTGGCATCCTGGTTCTTTTAAAGAAGCAGAACAAAAGGTCATTGCTAAATATGGTAAAACCTGGGATGAAATGTTTCCTCCTGAAGTATACTATCAAGTGATGCATCTGAAACTCTTCCCAAAAAAGCTGGTGCATGCAGAAAACCTGGGTGGAGATATAGATAAAATCTCCAATAAAAGGGCCTGGATAGGACTTTTCCCTCTGCGCGGTATTGAACTGGAATCTTCTATGTGCCGCATAATTGCCTTAGAACCTTAAGAGATAACTATACAGGAGAATTTAAATGTTCTCTATACGTCCTTACGAGACAAGAGATTATGCTACCATCAGTAGTTTTGTGGAAGAAACTTGGCATACCACAAGTATTATTACCCGTGGTAAACTTTATCATATCAGTAGCTTGGAAGGATTTCTGGCAGAAGATGCAACCGGAATTATCGGAGTGTTGCTATTCCGGATTGCCGAAACTGAATGTGAAATCATCCTTCTGGAAAGCCTGAAAGAAAATCTGGGCGTTGGCACCGGGCTACTAAGGGAAGTGATAACTCATGCTAAAACAGAAGGTTGTAAAAGAGTTTGGTTAATAACCACGAATGATAACACATCTGCTATGCATTTTTATCAGCGACGAGGATTTGTCTTTGCTGCCATCTATATCAATGCAATGCAAATTTCCAGACAAATGAAGCCACAGATTCCGCTTACTGGAATCGATGGTATCCCTTTGCGGGATGAGATAGAAATGGAATATCCGTTATTTTTGGAAGTTACATAAGGAGGTATTGTGAGTTTAGCTCATGAATTTGCCTATTACAAACCACTGAGACTTGAAGAAGCTCTTAGCCTGAAACAGCAGTATGGTAATAAAGCCAATATTTTGGCAGGCGGAACTGATTTGATTGTAAATATCAGAGAAGGAGTGCTTAAACCTGATTTGCTGATTGATATAAAAAGGATCAAAGAATTATCACAGCTCAATTGGGGAAATGATACACTTTTTATTGGTAGCAATGTAACTTTTGCGGAACTCATAGAAAACGAAGTAGTGCAAAAAAATTTTGTTCTCCTTCACGATGCGTGTAAAACAATTGGTTCTACAGGAATTCGTGCCAGGGCTACTTTGACAGGAAATATCTGTTCTGCAGTTCCCTCATTGGATTCTGCTCCTGCTCTTTTATGTTATGAAGCAATGATTCATTGTGCAGGAACGGGTTCTAAACGGGAAATTCCGGTTAGGGAATGGTTTTTGTCTCCCCGAAAAACAGCTTTACAGGAAGATGAAATAGTAACAGGTATTTCTATAAAACGAATTCCTGATAGTTACGGTATTTATATAAAACTGGGTCGTTACAGTGGAGAAGACCTTGCCCAAGCAGGTTGGGGAATTTTAATGATAGGGGATAAGCAATATCGGTTTGCTCATTGTGCTTTAAGTCCTATTCCTAAAAGAGCTTATCATATTGAAGACCTCTGCAATGGTAATTCTCTGAATGCTGATTTAATAGAAAAAGCCATTGCGCTTATTCCTTCTGAAATAAACCCGATAACAGATATTCGCTGCACCCAAAAATATCGGATGTATATTAGTGAAATAATGCTCCGAAGGGGCTTAATGGCTATACAGAAAAGAAGTTCCGGCAAATATATTGAGCCCCGAAAACTTATGGGAGATGTTTGATGAAAGAAATCAGCTTTATGCTTAATGATGAACCTCGCAATGTGCAAGTGGAACCAAATGAAATACTTTTGGATGTTCTCAGAAATAAATTGGGAATTAAAAGTCCCAAATGTGGTTGTGAAAGAGGTGATTGCGGTGCCTGCACTGTTTTACTGGATGGTAAAGCTGTTCGTAGTTGTCTGATTCTTGCCGTAGAAGTGGAAAATCATAATATTACTACTTTAGAAGGTATTTCCAGGGCAAAACTCAGTGCCTTGCAGGAAGCATTTATGGAATTCAATTCTTTTCAATGCGGTTACTGCGCACCGGGAATAATTTTGGCAGTTACTGAATTGCTGGAAAAAAATCCCCATCCCTCTTTAGAGGAAATTAAAGAGTCAATTGCCGGAAATCTTTGTCGTTGTACTGGCTATACACCTATTTTTGATGCCATTATGTCTTTAACCGGAAAGGGGACAAAATGAAGGACTACAAATATATAGGTAAAAATGTAACACGCATTGATGCTTTGGATAAAATCAGCGGAGCGGCTACTTTTGTTGATGATATAGATTTTGGAGCTAATCTGCTTTATGCGGAATTGATTGAAAGCACGGAAGCATCTGCCCTGATAAAGAAAATAGATATTTCTGCAGCAATGAAGGTGAAAGGGGTTTATAAAATATTTACGGGAAAGGATTTTCACAACCGTTTCGGACTTTATATGAAAGACCGTTATGTTTTCGCTCAGGAGAGAGTCCGTTTTGTAGGTGAACAAATTGGTGCGGTCGTTGCTTTCACTCCGGAAGCTGCAAAAAGTGCTGTTGCTCTGGTAAAAGTGGAATATGAACCTCTTCCGGCAGTTTTGAATCAAATGGATGCTCTGCAAAGTGATGCTCCTTTATTGCATCCGGAAGTGGAAAATTATCCTCGTGTTCCCTGGTTTTATCCTAAAGCTGGAACAAATATAGCTCATTGGAGAAAAACCCGTAAAGGTGATTTGGGAAAAGGTTTTGCGAAAGCAGATGTCATTCTGGAAGATACTTATTCCGTTCCCCGTTATGCACATTGTGCATTGGAGACCCATATAGCTGTTGCCAAATTTGATCATTCGGGAAGATTAACTGTTTGGAGCAGTTCCCAATCCCCTCATACTCAGAGACATCTTTTTGCTGAAGCATTAGGACTTAGCCATAAAGATGTAAGAGTTATAACTCCTTATGTGGGAGGAGGTTTTGGAGGTAAAGCCGGAGTTACAATGGAAATTATTCCAGCAGTTTTAGCTACTCAACTAAAAGGTTATGCAGTTAAGCTGCGTTATAGCAGGGAACAGGAATTTACCAATACTTATCAACGGTTGGGAGTGGTAGCAAAAATAAAAATGGGCGCTACAAAAGATGGACGCATAACGGCTCTTGAACATAAATTATATTGGGATGCCGGGGCTTATGTAGAATATGGAGCTAATGTAGTTAATGCAGTAGGTTTATCAGCAAGTGGACCTTATTGTATTGATAATGTTTCTATAGATTCCGTTTGTGTTTATACAAACCTTCCTCCAGGGGGTCCTTATCGCGGTTTTGGCTATTCGGAAATGCTTTTTGGATTGGAAAGTCATATTAGCCGTATGGCTCAGCAACTGAATATAGACGAAGTAGAATTTAGAAGAATCAATGCCATTAAACCGGGAGATGAAACTGCTTATGGAGCTAAAATGAATCCAAGTGGTTTGCAGGATTGTATTGATAAAGCTGCTGCAGCAATTAATTGGGGCAAAAAACCGGTTTCTGAAGACCCTACAAAAGTTATCGGACAGGGTTTTGCGGCTTTCTGGAAAGCACCTGCTATGCCTCCGAATGCATCTTCTTCTGCGTTTCTCAAGTTCAATGAAGATGCCACAATCAATCTCCTTATTTCCGGTATGGATATTGGACAGGGCTATCAAACAGTTATGGCTCAAATTGCAGGAGAAATTTTATCTGTTCCGCCAGCCAAAATTAGAGTAGAGACACCTGACACGGATCGGAACCCTTATGAATGGCAAACTGTTGCCAGTCATATAACCTGGAGCTGTGGAAATGCCGTTAAAAATGCTGCATTGGATGCGCGGGAGCAGATTTTTTCGCTTATTCACCGGGTTTATCATTATCCCGTAGATGTTCTTTACCTGGAAGATGAGGCAGTTAAATGCAAAACCGATTCTGCTTTCATTTTGCCTTTGCAGAATTTTGTAGTAGATGGCATTATGACAGAAGACGGAACTTTTAAAGGGGGTCCTGTAAACGGATGTGGAATGTTTATGCCTGAATTTTCCAGCACCAAAGACAATCCGGAAACAAGTCAAGGTGGTCATCCTAATGTTCATTACACGGTAGGAGCGGCAGCTTTGAATTTGGAAATTGATAAAGAAACGGGTAAAATGAAATTGTTAAAAGTTGCCTTAGCCATTGATGCTGGAAAAGCAATTAATCCTGATTTGGTAAGAGGTCAAATTACAGGAGGTTTACTTCAGGGTTTAGCAACTGTCTTATATGAAGATATGCGTTTTAACGAAAAAGGTAAACTGCTCAATCCTAATCTTACGGATTATAAAATTCCTACTGCCAAAGATGTACCGGAAGAGATTATTCCGATTATTGTAGAGGTTCCTCAACCGGATGGTCCTTTTGGAGCGCGGGGGATCGGAGAACATACAATGCTGCCTGCAGCTCCAATGATTGCTAATGCTATTGAAGATGCTCTTGGCATAAGAATTAAATCCTTGCCTATAACTGCCGAGAAAGTGGCATTAACTTTTTTGCAAGAAAAGGCGAAACAATGAATAAACCCCTGCAAGATATTGTAGTTCTTGATCTTAGTCGTGTGTTGGCAGGACCTTTTTGCACAATGATTTTAAGCGATTTGGGGGCAGAAATAATTAAAGTAGAGCATCCTCAAAAAGGGGATGACTCCAGAGATTATGGTCCCTTTTTGCACAATCGTTCTCTCTATTTTCTCAGTATCAACCACGGGAAGAAAAGTATATCTTTAAACCTGAAAAAACCCCAAGGTAGAGAGTTACTTTTAGAGCTGATAAAACAATGTGATGTTTTAGTAGAAAATTTCCGCCCTGGGACGATGGAAAAATTTAACTTGGGATATGATATTTTGCAGCTAATAAATCCACAAATGATTTATGCTGCAGTATCAGGTTTTGGACATAGCGGACCCGATTCTCAAAAACCTGCCTACGATATTTTAGTTCAAGCCAGAGGTGGCATTATGAGTATTACAGGTTGGCAAAATATAGCTCCAACACGAGTAGGAATGTCCCTCGGGGATATAACGGCTTCACTTTTTACAGCAATTGGAATTAATGCAGCATTATATCAACGCGAAAAAACAGGTTTGGGACAAAAAATTGATGTAGCTATGTTGGATGGTCAAATAGCCATTCTGGAAAATGCCTTAGTGCGTTATCAAGCAGAAGGGATTTCACCCCAACCGCTTGGTAATCGTCATCCTACAATATCTCCATTCCAGGCATATAAGGCAAGTGATTATTATTTTGTGATTGGTGTAGGGAATGATAACCTTTGGAATACATTTTGTAAAGCTCTAGAAATGCCGGAACTAATTTCGGATAGTCGTTTTTGTAACAATCGCTTACGCACTGATAATATAGACGCCTTAAATTTTATTCTGGAACCTTTTTTTGCTTCCAAACCTGCTTCCTACTGGCTGGAACTGATGGAAAAATCAGGAATTCCCTGTTCTTCTATCAACGATATTGAATCTGTGATGCAAGACCCTCAATTGCTTGCCCGCAATATGTTTGTGGAAGTTAAGGAACCTGTAGCCGGCACTGTAAAAATTGCCGGAAACCCGATAAAAATGAGTTCTTTCCAGGATTCTTCGGTGCGTGAGCCCGCTCCGGAAATAGGAGAACACAATAAAGAGATTTATTGTAAGCGTCTTGGCTTAAGTGAAGATTACTTAACCGAATTGCAAAAGGCGGGAGTTATCTGAAATAGATATTTCCCTGTCCTGCGTTAAGATACTAAAGTATAATATATGAATTCCGCTATTGATCCTGATAATCTGAAAGAATTATCTCTTGCATTACGACAGGGGAAACTTCCCTTGCAGGATTATATTATCCAGACCCTTTCTTATATTGAGAAAACAGAACCCGTTTTAGGTGCTTTGCTGCCTGAAGATAACAGGCAAGAAAGGTTACTAAAACAAGCTGAAAAACTGTTATTGCGTTTTCCCGAACCGGAAATGCGTCCCCCTCTTTTCGGGATTTTAATTGGGGTTAAAGATTTGTTTAATGTGGATGGTTTACCTACGCGTGCGGGTTCAAAACTTCCTCCGGAGGTTTTTGCAGGCAAAGAAGCGGATATTGTTACCCGTTTAAAAAATTTGGGGGCATTGATTTTGGGAAAGACCACCTGCACTGAATTTGCTTATTTTCAACCGTCCCAAACTAAAAATCCCTGTAATTGGAAGCATACACCAGGTGGTTCTTCCAGTGGTTCCGCGGCTGCTGTTGCCGCAGGATATTGTCTATTATCGCTTGGAACTCAGACCATTGGGTCTATTATCAGGCCTGCTTCTTACTGTGGAGTTACAGGTTTAAAACCTACTTATGGTTTGTTTTCACTGCAAGGCGTTTTTCCTTTTTCCCAAACGGTTGATCATATTGGTTTCATCACCAGGCAGATTAGCGATCTTTCTTTTTTACTGCCTCTTTTGAACCCGTTCGTTTCTGAGAAAATAACAGACAGACCTGTTTTGGGAGCAGTTACAGGAAGTTATTTACAACAGGCGGATGCTTCAGTTCAGGAAAATTATTTCAGTGCTCTGAATAAACTGCTACAAAACGGCTATAAAATAATTACCGGCGATCCTTTTGGCGATATAAATTCTATTAATGCAAGGCATAATGCCCTGATTGCAGCAGAATTTGCGCTCAATCATAAAAGATTATTTGCACGCTATCAGCATCTTTATTCCGAATCCTCTAAGGAATTGTATGCCAGAGGATTAAAAATCAGCTCAACTGAGCTTGAACTTTTACGAAAACAGACACTTATGTTCAGAAAAAAGATAGTAAACCTTATGCAAGAGGAAAAAATAGACCTCTGGGTTACCCCTTCTACAACAACGACTGCACCACCAGGATTAAATTCTACCGGCTCGCCTTTAATGAGTTTGCCCTGGACGAATTGTGGTTTGCCTGCTTTAACTATTCCCAATGGATTAGACGAAAATGGACTCCCTTTTGGCGTCCAGTTTGTGGCTTCCTGTAACGAAGATTTTAAACTGATTCAGACAGTTCAAAGGATTCTTGACCGGCAAAAAACAGGGATTTCAGGGTTTCAGGATTTTGCTGAATAATTGCTTTGAGTATAACTGTTCCTACAATTTTCCTGAAGGAAGTTAAAAAGACAGAAGCTATGCCCTGTTCATTATCTTGATTTATAAAATTACTTTGTGGACTTAGTTTAACTACTTGTTGCCTGGTCATTTCTTTAACGACTCTTTAACGACTCTTTAACGATTCTTTAACTTTGTTAAGGAGTCGTTAAAGAAGTGTTAATGCAGCATAAAAGATTCAACTCGGCAGGGAATAATGCACTGTCTAAAAACAGGTAAAGGTCTTGCCAATAGCAAGATAAGTTATGGCAACATAAAATAAATTTTAATTTTGGACACGATAAATTATGAACCTGTAAGAGGGAACAAAGGTTAAGGCAAATTCTTTCTTTGCCACTTACTTTTCTCTATTAACATTTTTCCCTTAAAGTCCAACGGCTATATCCCATAAACTTGTCCGGATTACTGTTTTTGCAGGAATCAACATCAGACAGGAAAATATTTATGCCTTTAAATGTGAAAACTATATAATTACTTACGGTGGAAAATAATTTGCAGAAAATTTAATCTGAACTATCTTTGAAAGTTGTATTTGTCGTCCCTAGTCCTCACTGCCAAAGGAATTGGTTTAAAGAGTGAAAGTTATTCTGGCAGTGACGACTCCTTACTTACAAAGTGACAACTTATAATAACACAAACTCCTACAAAAAAATCTATGCTATCAGTGTAATCCGTGAGAGAAATTTTCCTCCTCCTCACTTTCTTTCCCGGTTACCAATTTACTGCGTATTTTTGCTTTCAGTTTTAATTGTTCTTCAGCGCTTAAGGGTGCATTTCTATTTAGTTCTATGCTTTCTATAAAAGTTCCGGGATTGATACTCATCAGGTCAATTCTATCTGAAAGCAAAATTGCTTCGTCTATATCGTGAGTAACTAAAATAACGGTTAAATTTAATAAATGGACAATATCTTTCAACCAAATTTGAAGTTGACTACGCGTTAAAGCATCCAGTTTTGCCAATGGTTCATCTAAAAGCAAAATTTCTGCACTGCACATATAGGTTCTTAACAGCGCAACCCGTTGTTTTAATCCTCCCGAAAGCTGGTAAGGTAAATGATCTGTATAATTTTGTAAACCAAAAAGAGGAAGTAGTTCCATAATTTTCTGTTTTGCTTCTTTTTCGTTCCTGCCTTTCACTTTTACAGGCAGCAAGATATTTTGCATTGTATTTAACCAGGGGAAAAGCAAATCATCTTGTGGCATATATCCTAAAAAGCCGGTTTTTCCTGTAATTTCATTGCCTTCCAGATAAATATTTCCATTATCGGGATTAGTGATACCAGCCAAAAGTTCTAAAAAAGTGCTTTTTCCGCAACCGCTGGGTCCTACAATACTTACAAACTGTCCTTCCTGTATACAGAATTGTAATTTGTCCAGAACTAGAACCAGCGAACCCTTAAAAAGAAATGTCTTACGAATGTTCTTCGCTTCCAGAATGCAATCAGGTGTCATATTTACTGAGGCAGAAATTCGTTAGAATATGCTTTATTAGGGTCAACTGCAAGCTGAATAAGGCGTTGTTGATACATCCACTCACAAAACCGTTTCCAGACAACAGGATTTTGAATTCCCCAGACAAGTGCATCGCTTTTGTATTCTTTTGCCAGATATTGCATACTGCGTTTAACCTGTTCAGGATTAAGTTCAGGGACATTTTTCAGTAAAATATCAGCTGCGGAATCGGGTTTGGCGATACAATATTCATAACCTTTTTTTAGAGCTGTCATAAATTTTTTGGAGGTCTGGGGATTTTTTGCCAGATAATCTTCGCTGCTGATAATAACAGGTGTATAATAGTCAAACACAGGGTCTATCTCTTTGAGGGGTATATAATTTAAGGCAATGCCTCTTCTTTCTGCTTCCACTCCATCCCAGCCATAATAAATCCACTCAAAATCTGCATCTTTGCCAATCGTGGAAAAGAAATCATAAATTCCGGAAATGATGGTCACTTTATTGAAATCGGCACCAAATTTTTCCATAGTTGCCTTTAAGATTGCCAGTTCTGAAGGTGAATCCCAGGAACCGTATTTTTTGCCCTCAAAATCAAGAGGAGTTTTAATTCCAGCTTTCTTCAAAGAGGCAAAGCCGGAAGTATTATGTTGAATAACCGCTGCAATAGAAACCAAAGGAATATTTTCACTTCTGGCACGAATTACATTTTCCTGATAACTTACACCAAATTCACTTTTTCCGGTGGCAACAATTTGGTCTGTAACATTTTGTCCTGGCTGTAAAATATCCACATCCAAACCCTGTTCTTGGAAATAACCAAGTTCTTTAGCTACATAGATTCCCGTATGATTGGTGTTGGGAGTCCAATCTAAAGTAACCGAGACCTTTTGTAATTCTGCCTGTTCCCGTTTTGAGGTTTTCGTTTTACAGGATGATAGGCAGAGAACTGCTATAAGTGCTAAAAATAAATAGCAATATGGCTTGAAGGGATTTAAGGGATAAATATGAGTTTTCATTTATGCTCCTTTTTTTTCTCACAGATTTCACAGATTTCACAGATAAAAATTTAAGTTCACGCAGATTCCGCAGATTTCGCTTTATTATTATTTATAATTCTCAATTCTTCATTCTTCATATTTTAAGCGCGGGGATGATACTCTTTATATGTTTCCACCAGTCGTTTCATATCTATATGTGTATAAATCTGGGTTGTATCAATAGAAGAATGACCTAAAAGTGCCTGCACAATTCTTAAATTCACTCCTCCTTCCAGTAAATGAGTAGCAAAACTATGCCGAAAAGTATGGGGAGTGATTTCCTTTTTAATATTTGCCTTCAGTGCTGCCTTTTTTAAGATTTTCCAGAAACCCATCCTGCTCATTTTATCGCCGCGATTATTCAGGAAAAGGATTTCGGATTGTTTCAGTTTTAAAAGTATAGGTCGGCTCTGTTTTAAATACTTTGTAAAGAGTTCATCAAGCGTATCTACATAAGGTACATAGCGTTGTTTACTGCCTTTGCCGTGAACTAAAATAATCCGCTCTGCCAAATTCAAATCGTGCACCGATAAATTTAATAGTTCGGAAATTCGCATACCCGTTGCATACAGCAATTCCATCATAAGCTTATTGCGGATTTCCAAAGGTGTTTTAACAGGCAGAGAATTCAATAGCTGAAACATTTCCTCCACACTTAAAACATCCGGTAAATGGACTCCCAATTTAATACGCGGAACTAAATCCATATCTACTTTGGTAGTAATATCGTTATCTTTTAAAAAACCGAAGAACTGACCTAAGGCAACTCTCTTTCTGGCAACGCTGGTATTTAAAAGTCCAATTTCCTGCAAAGAAAGAAGATACCTGGTAATATCGTCCGTTTCCAAATTACCAATTTCCTTAGGGCAAAATAGCAGAAAATCTCCTATATCACGACGATAACTCTCAATACTGTTTTTCGCCATTCCCCGCTCTACCTTCAAGTGATAAACAAAACTGGAAAGGTAACTTTTTAAAGCAGGAGAAAGCTCTTCTTCAATCCCCGCTGTAATAGTTCGGGGTTTCTTTAGTGATGTGGACATCGTGAGGATGACTTTCCTTCAAGCCAGCAGTTGTAATTTCTATAAATTCGGCTTTTTCTTGTAATTCCTGAATAGTGGCGGCTCCGCAATAACCCATTCCGGAACGCAATCCACCCATTAATTGATAGAGAAAATCCTTAACGGGACCTTTATAGGGAACCATTCCTTCAATTCCTTCAGCTACAAGCTTATTTCCGTCTATTTGTCCATCCTGAAAATAGCGGTCTTTACTGCCTTGTTTCATTGCAGACAGGGAACCCATTCCCCGATAGCTTTTAAACCTTCTGCCGTTATAAATTATGGATTCTCCGGGGCTTTCATCACAACCAGCAAAAAGTGAACCAATCATAACTGCAGAAGCACCCCCGGCAAGTGCTTTAACAATATCCCCGCTGAATTTTATGCCTCCATCAGCAATTACAGGAATGTTGTTTTTTCCTGCCTCTCCTGCACAATCCATTATAGCACTTAATTGCGGAACTCCAATCCCGGCAATAATTCTGGTTGTGCAAATTGAACCGGGTCCAATACCTATTTTAACTGCATCTGCTCCGCTATCAATTAAATATCTGCAGGCAGAAGCAGTAGCTACATTACCTGCAATAGTTTGACAGTTAAAGTGCTTTTTAACTTTTTGCAAAGCGATGCCCATATTTTTATGATGACCGTGTGCTGTATCTATTACCAGTAAATCAGCTCCAGCATTAAGAAGTTCTTTTGCCCTTTCCAGATAGTCACCTGTAACTCCAATTGCAGCACCCACAAGTAAACGGTTTTTATCATCCTGAACCGCTTCAGGATAATTTAGGCGTTTCATAATATCCTTAACGGTTATCATTCCTTCCAGCTTGCCATCATCACTAATAAGCAGCAATTTTTCTAGGCGATGTTCCTGTAACAGCTCAATTGCCTTATCCAGAGAGATTCCGGTTTTAGCAGTAATCAGCTTTTCCTTAGGAGTCATCAGGTCTTTAACTTTTATTTGGGGATTGGTTTCAAAACGGATATCCCTGCTGGTTAAAATACCAACCAGAAATTCATTTTCTACAACAGGAAAACCACCGATATGATGTGCATCTCTTAAACCTAAAACATAATCCAAAGTATCTTCCGGGGAAAGAATATAGGGATGAGTAACAATTCCGCTTTCTGCACGCTTAACTAAACTGACCTGTTTTGCCTGTTCTTCAAGGGAAAGGTTTTTATGAATAATTCCTATTCCTCCTTCTCTTGCCATAGCAATTGCCATAGCTGCTTCCGTAACAGTATCCATCGCAGCGCTTAAAACAGGAATCCGCAAGGATATTTTAGTTGTTATTTTTGTGCTCAAATCCACTTCTGCAGGTAAAATATCTGATTTTTTGGGCACCAGCAGCACATCATCAAAGGTATATGCCTTGCGTAAGTTCATTTTAGCTCCTGTTTGTCATTATAAATTTGGTCGGGAAGCAGCCCAACGGCTTATTTTTTGTCTAAAGTCAGGAGAGAAAATACTGTTGGGTTTATTTTTCAAAAATTCCCTTGCCAGCCGTTGTTCTTCTTCTTTATCTGAAACCAGTAACAAGCGTAGTAAAGCTGCATAATCTGCAGCAACTTCATCCTGAAATTCATATTGCAGTAATTCCTTTGCTTTTGAGTCATTTCCGAAAGCGATAGCCCATTCAATTGCCAGTAAAAGTATTTCCTCATCTTTATTGTGACTGAAGATTACTTCTAAAGTATCAATTCCACTTTGAGAGTTCAGCTGTAACAAGCGAATAGCGGAATAGAAACTCTTTTTCTCCTGCTCAGCCATATTCAAACTAAACATCATCAGATAGATAGCATCGTTTGTATATTGGCTTTCCGGATACCGAATAATAAAGTCATTCATCAAAGTATCGGCTAAGGCAGTTTCTCCTTCCAGCAGTGTATTCAAAAAGTTCAGGTAATCCCTTTTTTCCATCAGGTTATTATGATTTATAGTTTTCAGGATGTTTTGTGCTTTAGTTTTTTCTCCGCTCAATATATACAAGCGGGCTATTTCCAAATCCATTTCCTGTGCTTCCAAGTTGTTACGGCTAAATTTCTTGGCTTCATTCAACCACGCTAAGGCACTATCAATCGGTTCATTTTTAGCCAGTTTTATTTCTGCCATCAATTTGCGTAACTTAACTCCTACAGTTGAGCGGTAATAAAGATTTCTCTCCTTCCAGAAAGGCAGAGATAACGATTCCAAAATTATTTGTTCAGTAGCCGGATAATTCCTTTGTTGATATTTTAATTCAGCCAGGCGATAACGCAAATCCATTTTTTTAACCATATCGGTTTCTTTAGTTTCCAGATAGCTGTATGCCTCAAAAGCAATGCTATCGTTACCTGCAGCTGTTTGTTCTTCGGCAAAGTGCCACATTTTTTGGGGTTCAAGCTGTTTATAAATATTCAGGGCTGTTTTATAATCCTGCAAATTAATCAGAGCATTAGCATAAATTTCTTTCAGCACAGAATTTTTACTACTATCAGCAATGGCAGAAACAACGGAAATTAAAGTAGAATCCTCCTGCAATATTGTTTTCAGCTGATTATTGGTATAAAACATATAGACCGGATTATTTTCCGTATAAGCCATATATTCATAAATTGCCTTTTCCAATTGATGATAATTCATAGCAGTATTAGCCATTTCCAAACGAAAGAGATCCGGTTTACCCAATTGAATTCTTGCCCTTGTGTAAAGCTCTATCACTTTGTCATAAAATGCTTTGCGTTCAAAAAAAGTTGCCAGACGCCTGTATTTGTATTCATCCTGACCGTATATGTTTAAATAACGCATTGTTTCCTGCCAAGCAACATCTACCTTTGCCTGCATAATTAATAGCTGAATAAGAAGTTCGCTATATGTTTGCGGAGGCAAAGTTCTTTGGTATTTGTTTAAGGTTGCTTCTGCCTTATCTGTTTGGGACAGGGTAAAATAGATGTTCATCAGTTGATTGATGGAATTTAAGTCGTTAGGGTATTTATCCAGAATTTGCAAAAAGAGCTGTTCAGCTTGAACATATTGGCGTTGCATAAGCAATTGATTTGCTTGCTGGGTAAGGATTTGCTTTTCATCATATTGTGCATATATAGCACTTGCGCAAGCAATTAGGAGCATTATTAGTAAAACTGTCTTTTTCATTTTAGCTTCTTCTTTCTTTTCCGGAAGGTTGACCTCCCGGTCAACCACCTCTTACTCTTTTTTCCGTTACCATCAAGCCAGAAGTAACTCCATAGCTATGTTGCCAGTAAAACAACAAGATGTCGTTTTTCCGGATTTTCTTCATTTATTGAGCGCTTCATTCAGTTCTTTCAAATATTGCATTATAACTTGTTGATATTCTTTAGGATAGGCACGTAAACCTTCTTCCAGAAGTCCGCTGCGTCTTAAGGATTCCAAATCAATTTTAGAGTTTCCTTTATAGGGCAAATCTTGTCCGGTTTCAGCTTTGCGTTTTTCCGTAAATTCTCTTTTATTGATAGAGCGTTGAGCATCCAGCATTTTGCTGATAATTCTTTCTTGTCTTTCCAGGATATCGGGATTGAGTTGATTATTTTTCAGTTGCCTGGTTATAGCATCCATTTCTTCTGTAATTTGTTTTAAAGCATTGCCCTGTTTTTGTGCTTCCGGATTATTTTGCAGAGCTCTTTTCAGGTTTTCAGCGAGGCGTTCCTGATCTTCTGCCAGGCGCTGAATTTGTTGTTGCATAGAGCTATCCATTTTTCCCCCCTGAGCTTGCATTTGTAGCATCAGTTGTTCGGTGAGAATATTCATAGCCATTTGTTCCTGACTCATTTGTTCCAGCATTTGCATCAGGGATTGCATACCTCCACCTCCGCTTCCACTTCCGGAAGAAGCATTTTGCAATGCCTGCATCAGGTCATAAACCATCAAGTTTATTCCCTTTTGAACGCTGTTTAGGGTATTGGGAATTTGGTAAAACTGTGTTTCATTGATGTAGCTGAAAATATTTCTGTAGGCATTATTGGTCTCGTTCAAATCAATAAAAAAATTGGGAGGAATCATCATCAGCACTTGTGTTTCGCTGAACATTTTATTTAAGGAAATTTGGATTCCTTCGGATTGCGCAATAAGGTCTTGCACAATTACATAAGGATCATTTCTATAACGGTTTGCAGTTGCTTCTGTTTGTTTGGAAAAAATTAAAAGTTCTCTTATTGCTGTTTGAATTGCCTGCATCGTTTTTTGCTGATTGCCTCCTCCCATTGATTCCTTCATCTGATTCAGTTTTAAGGAAAAGCGGCGCATTTTTTCCAGTGCCTGATTTTGAGCTGTAAGAGATTGACTGCGTTGATTTTGGTTTAAGGAGTTTTGACTATTTTGCAAATCCTGTTGGAGATTACTGTTTTTCATATCTTGTTTCAGGTCATTTAATTGTTTTTGCACTTGGTTATCGCGTGGGGATTCTAGCATTTTATCTATTTTATCCAATTCCTGTTGCAATTTATCAAAAGTATCACTGATTTGTTTTTGGTCGGAAGCAAGGTCTTTATTGTTTTGTTTTTCGTCCAAAGTGCGTTCGCTTAAGGTTTTCTGCATTTTTTCCATTTCTTCGGAAATCTGCAGCGCTTTTTGGATTGCCTGTTCTTTTTTAATACTTTCCAGCAGGGCAAGGGTTTGTTCAATCTTTTTAGTAAAGTCCTCCATTGAGAATTTGAAATTTTCCATTGCTTTTTTTAGGTCTTCTGGTTTAATATTTTTTAAGGCATTTTCAAATTTCTGCATTGCTTCCTGTAGTTGCTCGTTATTTATTTCCTGCATCAGTTCCTGGATTTTCATCATTTTTTGCAAGGTTTCAGGAGAAAGGGTAGAATTTGCCTGCATTTTATTGATTAGTTCCTGATAGTTATCAGCAATATTTTGAACCTGTTGAGAGAGATTTTCCTGTTCCTGTAATATTTTTTCCAGCTGTTTTTGATCCTCCCACTTGGGATTATCCTGTTTTAGCAGTTCTCGGCGTTTATTTTCAAATTCCTTTTGCAGGTCTTTAGATTTTTCCAGGGCGGTTTCCAATTCGCTTTTCTTTTCCTGTTCGCGGGTTTCAATTTCTCTGTAAATTTCTTCAATAGAAGGGAAACGAGCTTTAAATTTTGAACTTTCTGCTTTTTGCTGTTCGGGAGAATTATCGTAAATAACAGCCCAATAAGTAACTACATCACCAGGAAATAAATTTGCCTCTTTCAAATCCAATAGGAAATCCGTTACAAACATTTTTCCAGGGATAACACTTTGCACATTAAAAACTTGTGGTTCAGAAGTCATTATTTGGATGTTCAAAGTGCAATTTTTCAAACCGTAATCGTCATCCGCTTCTATAATTAAAGGCAGCAGCATATTTTGATTCAGGGTAACATCTTCACCCGGGAAAGTGATATTGATTTCAGGAGGATTATCTTCCATAATTTTTATGGTTTTTTCTTCGGGCTTACTTTTGCGTCCTAAGGCATCAGTAAGTTCCAAATACCAGCTACAGGATTTCTCAATGGCAAGTTGGGTGATATAATTATTTTTATCTATTGCCTGCAAAGGAAGGCGACTAGCATCATCAAAAACCATTACAGCAGTGTCTACAGGTATATTTGTAGTGAGAGAAAGTTTTACCCGGCTGTGTTTTATTGCCTCTATATTGCCGTAACTTAAGGTATCAGTCCAGGTTGGCAAACCGGTATAGGCAGGAGGATAGTATTGAACAAACCATTTTTTTACAATCGGTTCATCCAAAACCTGGATTTTAAACACCGGTGACTTGCAGACCTCATTTTCCGCATAATACTCAATACTATTATCAAGTCGCTGAAAAATATAGTGGTTATCTGCCAAACCCAATTCCCGCCATTGTTTATCTATACGATAAAAAAGACGATGTTTCAAACGCGGATCGGGATTAAGTATTTTTATTTCTACCGCTTCATTTCTGCCAATTATGCAATTACCAGGGCTTAACTCTATAAAATTCTTATAGATAACTTCCTGACCCTGATTTGTATAAAATTGCTTGAATGCCAAACGAAAATCCTCATAAGAATAAGACCAAATACTACCTAATCCCAAGATTAGAAAGAGGATAGCAAAAACAACCCGGGAAGGATATAGCGCAGGTATTTTATAATGATTTTTCTCAATTCGCTCTTTTGCCCTTAACTCCAAATTTTCTACAATCGGACTATCTTTTTCTTTTTCAGCAAGTTCTATCGTATTTTGAAAGAGATCATCTTTGTAGTCAATCTGCCTATCCAAAAAACGCGCTACCGATAAATTATGCCAAAAATTGCGATAACCGCTTAAAAGAAAATAAATTATTAATAGTATTAAACAAGTGCGTATACCAATATTGGCATAAAAAAGAACCGGTGAATTTGAAGGAAGATTTAGCCATAACAAAAAATAAATGTGCAATGCTAATAAAAAGCTGATTAGAGCTTTGATAATTGCCTGCAAGGCAAAGCGTAAATTAATCCTTTGCCTGTATTTATGTATGTATTTTGTCAGCTGGTTCATCTTTTTTTGTCTTACCTCTTCTTAGAAAATTACTTTTCCTTTTAAGCACTTATTGTGTCAAGAAGTTTTGCAAGTTCAATTCAGAATTGTCAATGTCAATCCAAAATGATACAGAATAGCAGAGAAGAAAAAGGTTGAGTAGGTTGCGAAGTTTGAAAGGGTTTTAAAGCCAGAAGGACACCATATATGCCTAGTCACTTCTTTAACGACTCTTTAACGATTCTTTAACAATACCTTAACTTTGTTAAAGAATCGTTAAAGAAGTGTTACTGCAGTATAAAAGAATCAACTTGGCAAGAAATAATGCACTGTCTAAAAATATGTAAAGGTCGCTCTTTTGTTTTAACTAATAATTTTTCGGGTTATAGGCAAGCTAAAAAGTGCTTTTAAATGAAAAACATTGTGGAGTGTGATTACATTGAAGAAAGCTGAAAATTATAAGTCAAAACTTCCTAAGAGGAAAAAAATATCAGCACTTGGACTGCCCTGCTTTAACAATGGGGGGTCTGAAAAAAATATAAAACGCTTGACTGGAAATGCAATTATGAAAAAAGTAACCACCTGTAAAAGGAGTATTAATGTGCGGAATAGCAGGAATTTACTGTTTCAGTAAAGAAGCAGTTATTTTAGATAAAAAAAAGGATAATTTTACAAGAGGAAAGGATAATCTTACAAAACAGGCAGTCAGCTATAAACAAAATGCTGTTAATGCAACTTTGTTAAAAGAAATGACGGATGCAATTAAGCATAGAGGTCCTGATGATGAGGGTTATCTGCTAAAGGATAAAAGAGGAATACAGGTTTTTTCGGGTGAGGACTCCCCTGCGGAAATAAAATCGTTATACCCAGTGTTAAATTTTTCTCTAAATGTTTCGGATAAGCATTCTAAAAAGTCAACAGCAAATACTATAACGCAAGAAAATATTATTTTGGGAATGGGTTTCCGGCGCTTGAGCATTTTGGAATTAAAACCAATTGGTCATCAACCGATGCGGGATAAAGAACTTGGTATAGTTCTTTGTTATAATGGCGAAATATATAACTATCTGGAACTTAGGGAAGAACTTAAGGCAAAGGGCTATAAATTTTTCAGCAATAGTGATACAGAAGTGATTATTAAGGCATATCACTGCTGGCAGGAAAATTGTGTACAGCATTTTAACGGAATGTGGGCATTTTCCTTATGGGATGAAAGGAATAATATGCTTTTCTGCAGTCGTGATCGCTATGGCATCAAACCCTTTTATTATGCGGTTCAAGATGGTGTATTATATTGGGGTAGTGAAATTAAGCAGCTTTTACTTACCCCGATTGATAAAACGCTAAACCAGGCAATGATTTGGCGTAGTATAAAAATAAATTCATTTATGGTTTATGATGATGAGACCTATTGGCAGAATATTCATTGTTTAAAGCCAGGGCATAATTTAATAGTTGTAAATGGCAATCTTAACATAAAGCAATATTATGATTTGGATATAGCCAATTTTGAGAGTTCCAGGTTATCATTTAATGAAGCAGTTGAGCAATATAGAAGCATCTTTCTGGATTCCATTGCCATCAATCTTCGCAGTGATGTAGAAATTGGAGCTACGCTATCCGGAGGTATGGATTCTTCTGCTATTGTTTGTTCGGCAGTGCATAAAAAAGGTGAACCCTTAAAGACCTTTTCTTCTTATTATGCTTGTACCAAAGAATTGGACGAACGCAAATGGATTGAAAAAATCGTGCAAAAAACCTCCTGCCCGAACTATTTGGTGAGTCCTAAAGCGGAAGATGCTATTTGCTGGTGGGAAAAATTAACATATTTGGATGACCTTCCCTTATCTGCAGCTTTTGTATCTATAAATGCAGTAATGCAAGAAGCACATAAACAAGGAATTAAGGTTTTGCTTGCAGGACAGGGTTCCGATGAAATTTCTGCCGGGTATAGACATTCTTTATACCGTTATTTTGCCGATTTGATTAGAAATATGCAAATTGGCAGATTAGCCAAAGAACTGCCTGAGTATTTAAAAAAAGATAATAAGACATTTTCCAAACTGGGGAAAATAAAGCTTTCCACTTTTTTGCCGGAATCATCTCTCTACCATCTGGAGTTTTGTTATTACCGTTTTGAGCCCTTTAATCGTGCTTTCACAAACGAGGCAGAAAAGTCCTGTAGCGAACAAATTTTGAAAAAGATTGCGGATATTAAGGCATCCCGACTTTCCAATTTCCTTTATAATATGATTCATAATACTTCGTTGCAAACATTGTTACATTTTGATGACAGGATAGCAATGGCAAATTCAGTGGAAAGCAGAGTTCCTTTTTTGGATTACCGTTTGGTGGATTTTGTTTTTTCTCTGCCTTCTGCATATAAAATTAAACCTCCTTACACCAAAGTAATTCACCGTTCTGCTATGCAAGAATTGATTCCAGATGAGATATATCGTCGCCAGGATAAAGGTATTTTTTCTTCGCCTTTTTATCAGGTCTGGCTGAAAAACGAACTAAAACCTTTTATTTCCGATATTTTTGCCAGCAGTGCCTTTCGCCAAAGAGGAATTTGGAATTTGCCTAAAATCTATCATAACTGGCATAAATATTTGGCAGGAGATAACAGACAGGTGGAAATGCTGTTCAATGTTATCGCTTTGGAGATTTGGTTCAGGCAATTTATAGATAGAACTTCAGGAGGATATAAATGAAAAACAGCATAAGTATTATAACTTTGGGTTTAGCCCTTATTTCTCTGTGTTCCTGCAAACTCTTTATGAGCCCAACAGTGACAAAAATTCAGGATGTGAAAGTTGTTTCCATTACTCCCGATAAAAGCACGATTAAAATATCTTTGATGGTAAGTAACCCCTATTGCTATAAACTGAAACTGGATAAATTGAATGTGGATTTGTTGAATAAAAACCGTGCTAATGTAGGAACTGCTTCTTTGCAAAATGTGGTGGAAATACCTAAAAAATCAGCTATGTGTTTGGATTTTAATGTGGAGCTGGAAACACGCCCGGTTGTGAAAATGGTTAGTTCTCTTGACCAGAAAGTGCAATTTTTCATAACCGGTAAAGGGTATGCCAAAGTTCTGGGTATTGGGAAAAATTTCCAGTTTGATGAGCCCTATGAGCTGGATTTGAAAGAACAGCTAAAAAACATTATTCCCAAATTTAGCACTAATGGACAGAGTTTATTCAAAATAATGAAAACCACGGTAGAAAAAATCAGCTTTGGCGAAACGGAATTACATATCCACTTCCTTATTTTGAACCCTTATGGTTTAACCTTCAATTTCAAGGGTTTCCCCGCTGAAATTTATATCAGCGACAAATCTGCCGGCATAGGAAACCTGAAAAATCAATTGCAATTCAATGAAAATATCTTCTCTCAGGAGGGAGTAATGGTTTTTAAACTGAATAATCTGAAAACCATTCTGGGAGCTGTGAAGGGCGCAGTTAAAGGAGAAATAAAATATGTAGTGAAAGGTAAAGTCCTTATTGCTGCTTTAGGAATGGAAATTAACCAGCCCTATACCTACCAGGATTATTTGCCGGTGAATATTTTAGAAATGCTGCTGAATTAATCTGAAATAATATAACTGACATAGATATTTGCCCTTAGGTTGATGATTTCCAATTTATCAGACCTCAATAAATGCAGGACACGATTTTTCTTGACATATAAATATGCTTTTGCTATAAAGAAAAAAATCCTTACAGACAAGGAGACCAAGATGAAAAAATATTTGTTTTTAGTATTAATCTTATTGCCTGTTATTTTGTCGGCACAGGCAAGTTATGGTGAAATAAGCATTCCGGGTGACCCGATAGGGGAAGAGGAAACCGAAACAACAGAAGGAACGAATTGGGGAATGGGAGGGTCTGTTGGAGCTATTACAATTGATAATCAGACCTATTCTCAGATTCGGTTACAACCGGAACTTCAGGTTTGGAAATTCGGAGTGGGCTTGGATATTGATTTAATAATTGATGCAGAGGGGAAAGTTCGCAAAGATGACTGGGATGAATGGCAGGATTATGTAAACAAAATTTTATTTCTCAGATTTGCTCAACGCAATGATCCTTTCTATTTTAAGGTTGGTAGTATTCCGGATTATACTTTAGGTAATGGATTGATTTTCAATCATTATTCCAATATGACGCTCTATCCTCAAGTTAAAAATGTAGGTGGTTACGCAGGAATTAATACTCATCTTTCGGGACTGGGTTTTGAAGTATATACACATAACCTGCACAAAAATGAAATTTTAGCTGGCAGAGTGCATTTTCAACCCCTGGCTGTAACCAATATTCCTCTTTTGGAAAAATTGCGTGTAGGGGTTAATGTAGGAACGGATCGCGATCAATATGCTAAATATGAAGATGACGATGGGGATAATATTCCGGATGTTTATGATAAATTTCCCAAGGATAAAGCCAGATATTTAGATACTGATAATGACGGGGTTGCCGATAATGATGATATAGATATTAATGGCAATAATATTTTAGACCATCCTACTGTGAATCCTTATGTGGAAGAACAATTTCCAGGGATAGATAATCCTGATCTGAATTATGAGTTGGATATGGATGTAACACCTGATAGTGCAACCGCGTATACTGAAAAAGATGAAGTTCTTATTTACAGTGCAGATTACCAGCTACCTTTAATTGAAACTGAGCGTTTTAATTTGATTCATTATGGAGAAATAGCTAAAATTGACGGTTATGGAACAGGAATGATTTTTCCCGGTTTCAGCAGTAAATTCTTCATTTTTGATGCTCGTTTAGAATTCCGTAATTTTGGGGATCAATTTCTGCCAGGGTATTTTGACCGTCAATATGATCAACAACGGGCTCAAGTTAAGCATATTGAAGAAGGTGGAAAGCAATATTGGTTTTTAACTACCAAAGAACAAACTCTGGAAAATGTTGAATCCTCCCTTGGCTGGTTTGGATATTTAAGAGCCGATCTGTTTAATATTGTTTATGCCAAAATTGCCTATCAGGATATGTATGGTAAGAACGAATTTATGGGCAAATCCTTGTGGGCAGGTGTTACTGTATGTCCTTCTATTGTTCCTAAATTGCAAGAAGCATCAGTTTATTATGCTCAAACTAATGTAAATTATATTAACTTCAAATACCCCAGAAATGAAAATGCCAATATCACAGGACGCTTAGTTTATTCCCTATCCGAGGGTGCTAATTTGGTTGGAAGTTACAGAGAATATTATACCGATATTAATAATGACGGTAGAATCAAAGGTAAAGATGAAATAATGGAAACCTTCACTTTTGGAGTGGAATTTCGGTTTTAAGAATTCACTATCAATATCTATGCTGAATAATCCTTTTAACGATGTCTTACACACCTTTGGCAAAAATAGTATCAGGGAATTGAGGCAATAAAGAGATCGGCAGAACCCGAAAGAGTTACAGGTCTTTCAACAAAAGAGATAAACATTGCTTTTCCTCTTTCCAGTAAGAATCCGTCTTCTGTAGTAAAGGAACCCTTAAAACAAAAGACAAGCAAGGGTTTATGTAAATTATCCAAAATGTAAGTTCCTTCCAGAATAAGCCGTGAAAGATAGAATTCTTCTGCCGGAGTAGGGTAAGAAACCAGTTCATTAATTTTCAGATGCGGGTGAATTAATTGCGGCAGATATGTCTCAAAGCGGGTGATGGCAAAAAGTATTTCCCGGTTTATAAATTTGGGAGTTAGGCCTCCGCGGATAACATTATCGGAATTAGCCATAATTTCAATTCCGGCTCCCTGGATGTAGGAATGCAGAATTCCGGCATCTAAAAATATTGCCTGACCGGGTTGTAAAGTGAAAGTATTAAGTAATAAAGGGCTAACAATACCACTATCAAAAGGATAGAATTCATTTAAGTGCTTACAAATTTGGCAGGTGAACTTCAGTTTAGGGCTCAATTCAGGTTGCTTGCTTTCCAGGATGTGCATAAATTCTTGCAGTTGTGAACTATCGCTTTCCAGAATTTGACTGAATAAATCCTTCAAGGTATTTTTAGAAGGATTCTTATTAAAGGCGGAGAATTTCTGCCAAATTTCTGCTATGCCTAAAATGAGGAAATTACGAATAATTTCTTCAAAAGGTCGGAATCCGCACATAGCAATAAAAGGTGTAAGAGCACAGATCAGTTCCGGTTTGTGATTGGGGTCTTTAAAACTGCGTTTTAAGTCAGTTAAAGGAATTCCTTCCTGCTCTTCCTGGCGAAAACCATTTTGGGCAGTTTGCTTATCAGGATGAACTTGAAGAGAAAGAGGTTCGGCGGCAGCTAAAATTTTCAAGAGGAAAGGAAGGGTAATATTTTGTTTCGTTCCCAGCATATTTTCTGGCATATCCTGCAACAACTTATTCATTGGAATTTCCCCTTTTTCGGTTATGACTAGGGAAGGTGCCTTAGGATGTGCTCCAAACCATATTTCGGCTAAGGGTTTTCCTATTTCCTGTTGTTCCCCTATAAGTTCCTGGAGGTATTTAGTGTCACCCCAGGAATAATTTTGAAGAGACGGTTTAATTAAATAGGGCATAAATAAACTCCTTAAAACTGAAAATAAATAAAAGGTTGAATTTCAGCAGAGCGAAATTGGAATAAAACCCAAATCACTATTGCCAAAAGTAATGCTTGTAAAATTACAGGTGCTTTAGTAAGCGTTTTTTGTAAAGCATTATTATAACTTTCCGGCATCCAGTGAAACACAAAACCCGTTAAAATAAGGATAGCACAAATCCGATATTGAGTTATCCATTGCCAGAAAATGCTTCCATTAAAAGCTGTAAAAATCCTTTTCAACATCATTCCTGCACTGGAAAAATCGGGAGAACGGAAAAAAATCCAACCGAAACAGACAAAATGGAAAGTAACAATTACGCCTATAACTTTCATCACTTTGGTCTGCATAATCTTTAAGGGCAACAGCAGTTTATCCAAAACCAATGCTAAACCATGAATTCCACCCCAAACAACAAAATTCCAGGATGCCCCATGCCACAATCCCCCCAAGAGCATAGTTATCATCAGGTTAAGATATTGACGGGGTTTACCTTTACGATTTCCTCCCAAAGGAATATACAAATAATCCCTCAGCCAAGTGGACAGAGAAATATGCCAACGCCGCCAAAAATCAGTTACAGAAGTTGCTCTGTAAGGTGTTAAAAAGTTTACAGGTAAAGAAAAACCCAATAGTGCAGCCAAACCAATAGCAATATCAGAATAACCGCTGAAATCACAATAAATTTGTAAAGCGTAAGCATAAACACCTAAAAGATTTTCCAAGCCGGAGAAAAACGCCGGATTTTCAAAGATGCGGTCTACAAAGTTGATTGATAAATAATCTGCTATAACTCCTTTTTTAATTAAACCCGAAAAGATCAAAATCAGGGCTTTAGCAATAGTATCCTTATCTAAACTTAATTTTTTATGAATTTGAGGGATAAAATAACTGGCACGAACAATGGGTCCTGCTACCAGTTGCGGGAAAAAAGAAACGAAAAAGGTGAAGTCCACAAAACTCTTCAGCGGTTTTAATTTGCCGAAATAGATGTCCAGGGTATAACTCCAGGTTTGAAAAGTAAAAAAGGAAATTCCTACAGGTAAAAAAATATCATAAAGAGGAAGTTGACCGCCAAAAATTTGATTGATGGTTGTGATTATAAAATTTGTGTATTTGAAGTAACCCAGCGAACCTAAATTCCAGAAAACACTAAGCCATAAATAAAACCGCTTGCTTGCTTTGCTTTGAGCATTGTAAATAAATGCACCTAAACCAAAATTGATAAGTGAGGTTATAAGTAACAAAATTACGAAACTACCACTGGTCTTATAATAGAAATATAAAGAAGCCAACATCAGATACCAGGTGCGGACTTTAACCTTATTTACCAGCAGAGGATAAAAAAGCAAAACCACAATAAAGAAAAACAGAAAGAAAGGACTATTAAACAACAATGGCTTTTGAGGATCGTAAACTAAACTATTCAGGATATGTTGCATTAAAGGGTGCATCTGAATTTTCTCTTATTCCGCTTGTTCACTGAAACTTTTATAACTTTTAATAAATGCCTGATAGAAGAGATAACCTTGCAGCATATAGCCCTTGGGAGTAAAATGTAAAAGGTCTTTTGCTGACATTTGTTGCTTGCGCCATTTTTGGATACTGGAATTGCCGCCCATCACTTCGTTCAAATTCCACCAGGCACATTGATTATCTTGGGCATAATCAATGATAATTTTATCCATCTTGTCCAGATCATTATTGTGCTTTCCCCGCTTGTTAGAATCCGGAGGAAGAGTGAAAAGAACCGGTGTTTCAGGATTGAAGTAGCGTAATTTATGCATAAAGGTATTCAGGTTTTTAGTAAAAACCTCACTGCGAAAGGTGCCCTGAGCATCGTTTGTGCCTAAAGAAATAACTATTAAATCGGGCTTTAAAAGTCCTATCTGCTCAAACAATATTTGTTGCTCCAGCAGATTGTAAAAACCGGCTCCGTTAATTCCACAAGAGTGATATAATAAACCTGGTTGTTCTTTTTCCAGATAAATTCCATATAAAGCTGTGGGCTCTCCGGTTAATGTAAGTTTTACTTTGGATACTTCAGTTCTCCAGGAAACGCTGCTGTAATAGTAGTTGCCTATTTTTTCGGCAGTTTTTTCGGTCTCGTTGGAAGCAAACTCAACTTTTGCTTCCATTCCAGGTAGCGAAGTTAGCAGAGATAATTTATTAAAACTGTTATCTCCCCTGAAGAAATTGTTGGTAGTTATTTCCAGGCATAAACCGTCTGCCATTTTTAAAGCATAACCGCTTAATCCGCGTTCAGAATTTAAACGGCTGAAAGATCCGCTAGCTGATATTTTATAGTCATCCGGTTGATTTGTTCCAGCCAGTCGTAAAGGAAAAACTAATCCCCTGCCTGCATTGCCGAAATATTTTTGGAGTGAAGTTCTAGCAGTTCCGGAAAAATATCCTGATTGAATATGGGAATCGCCTATTTGATAGATAGTTACCGTCTGTCTTAAGGCGTTGCGGAGTTCCAGTAATTTTTTATAAAATGGTTTTAGAGCTTTTTTATCGCCCAGAAACTGATTTTTGTCCAGATTTAGAAATTTATACTGTTTCAGGTATGCGTTACTTTCCAGAAGTAGATAATAGCTTTGAATAAATTCTTCCAGTGTATCCATATCGGAAGGATATTCCTCTTCACTGAAAAGTTCATTGATATCTTCAGTTGTGATATTTTCTGCAGCATAGTTTTTGCTTACCTGAAAAATAAAAACCAGTGCCAGAACACAAAATAGCAATAAACTACGGATATGCACTTAATTCCCTTTCAGATATGCAAGAAGCATTTCAGCAATATGATCTGCTCCTGCGCGTGTAAAATGAGTGTAATCCTTTCCTGCTAAAGGAGGTTGATGATTTACATAATTTGGCATAGAATTCAGCCCGCCCATAGCAGAAAATAAATTCCAGAAACCACAACCTGTTTCTTTAGCAATCTTTGCTTGAGTTGAAACCAGATAAGGTATATCCGGTGAAGTTACATAATCGGTTCCCTGCTTAATACATCTGTCATGCGCGCTGATAAGTAAAACAGGAACTCCCGGAAGCGCTTTTTGAATATGCTTTATGCTTTTTTTCATTCCTTTTTCGTAATAGCTGTAATCCCGAATTTTGTAATGGGAAACATTTGCTCCATATTGTAAAATTATGAGGTCATAATTCAAATGTTTCTGAAAACCGGATAAAATTTCGGAACTTATACGCTGAAAATACATTCCGGAATAACCCCGAACAGGATAATTATCTACATAAGCACCTTGCAGTTCATCAAAGCTGACTCCATATAAATGAATAGGATCATTAGCAGCAAATTCCAGGCGGATTTTTTTACAGGGAGTAACAGGACTGAGGTCTAAAACCTGAACACCTGGCTGATTTTTCAAGTAACGCAAGATAACTGGCGCTCCATCATAGGAAACATTTACATAACTGCTATCCGAACTGTGACTGTAAAAAAGACGAATACGACTGAAAGTTGAAGCTCCTCCTGCTACATTAGATGCTCTATATTCCACCCAGGGGTTATAATCAACATAAAAACGGGTTCTTTCTTTTGGCGCTTCCGGGCTTGCTACTTGCGCAGAATCCAAAACAGCTAAACTATCAATCTGCAAGGGTTCAATAACCTTTTCCGGTACATAATAATTACGCGGAATATAAGTGTAACCGGTAATTCCTAAAGGAATATCATTTTTAGAAGGGCTCATAAACGAAATGCTTTCCCAATTGCGGGAAAAACTATGTCCGATAGTTTGTCTGAAACCCGCTACAATAGAAGTTATACCTACCATTCCAACACCAGAACCTTGATGCCTTGATTGAAGTTCCATACGCAGTTTACCAGTTATCAAATCTCCTTCAATAATGGAATCTCCATAATAGGCAATGCGTAAATTCTCGGAAGGATTATTAAGTTTTTTAATAAATGACTGAAGAGGTAATAAATCGTGAGATATATCAGCCGCTTTTTTAACAATAGATGTATCTGCTGTTGCAACTGTTTCCTTGTGTTTCAGGGACTCAAACCAGGATAACTTCTTTAAAGAAAAAAAACGGTTATCCGCAGCAGGAATAATTCTAGCTAAAAATTCCACCAAAAGGACCGCTAAAACCACGATTATAAGTGGCTTGATAAATTCTTTATGCATTTCTACTTTTTTTACTCTTTGTAAAAAAAATCAGGGCTACATATCGTAACAAGGCCTCACCGCCAAATAAATTTAAAAACAGGTCTAAAAATATTTAAGCATTAACTACTCTTTAATAACCTCGTAACGAATCCTGACTTATCTGGTGATGCAAGGTTATTTTTTTAAGAACAACGGGATAGAGTTCTTCTTGAATTATAAGAGCCAATTTTTATATTGTATGTAACCGTCAAGAACTATTTGGTTTAATTTTGTTTTACATTATTATGTCTATAACAGATAAAAGGAGTGCTTTATGAAAAAGACAAAATTCGGGTTATTATTAGGCATAGGAATTTGTGCTTTAATAATTGTTTCCTGTTCTGTTCCCAAAACTTATTCTTCGGAACCGGATTCCCAAACCACCAAACAAAAATCCCCGGAAATGGAACAGGTCTCCAAAGTAGTAAATTACCATCAGAATAAGTTGCAGGCGATTTATAAAAAACATACTTACCATAATGCAATGCAAGGTGATCTGGAATTTACACTGTATATTAACAACGAGGGAAAAGTTCAGGAAGTTGAAGTGAAAGCACTTTCCGGTAAATTTTACTCCAATTTCGTGGATGAGCTGAAGCAGGATATTTTATCCTGGGAATTTCCTAAGCAGGATAAAATTATCTATAGTTTTGTAGTGAGTTTCCGTAAGGGGTGATTTAGTTTTTGTTTGAACACTGAGGACACTAAAGTTTTTTTTACAAAGAGGGGAAGAGATTTAATAAAGAATATAGCATTGAGGATTATAATTCTAGATTATAAAGTTTTCATATTGAAAATGTATAAATATTTTCCTGTGTGCTGTGGATTCCTGCAAAAACAGTGGTCCGGAGAAGTTTATGGCATATAGCTGTTGGAACTTAAGGGAAATAATCTTAGTAGAGAAAAGTAAGTGGCGAAGAAAAAATTTGCCTTAACCTTTTTTCTCTATTGCCTATTTATAATTTATCGTGTCCCAAATTAAGATTTATTCTATGTTGCCATAACTTAGCTTGCTATTGGCGAGACCTTAACCTGTTTTTAGACAGTGCATTATTTCCTGCCAAGTTGAATCTTTTATGCTGCATTAACATTTCTTTAACGACTCCTTAACAAAGTTAAGGTATTGTTAAGGAATCGTTAAAGAGTCATTAAAGAATTGACTAGGTAACAGGCAGTTATACTAAGTCACAGGGCTATATAATCATTATTTATGGTTTGTAAAAAATGTTGTATTTGTAAGTTAGGAGTCGTTGCTACTTAAAATAACTTTAGACCTGTTTTCAAATTTGTTTGGCAGTAAGGATTCGTGACAACCCTCATATTTTTCATTCTTCATTTCTACTTGACATCAGCGTGCTCATAATTCTTTAGGTAACGACTATTAAAAAGGAGGAGGAAAAGCGTGGAATACACAGATTATAAAAAGACCGCCAACGCAATGATAGAACAAATTTCTGAAATTCGGAGGTTACTTTGATCCTGAACCCAAAAAGCTTTTAATAAGAGAACTGGAACAAAAGATGAATGCTCCGGATTTTTGGGAAAATCAAACAAAAGCAAAAAAAATAAGCCAACAGATTGCTCAGTTAAAAGATGAACTGGAACACTTAAAAAAACTGGATATGGTTAAAGGTGAACTGGAAACCTATCTTACTTTATTAGATGAGGATATCAATGCTGAATTGCTAGCAGAAGCGGTTTCTGAATTACCTCGCATAAAAAGCTTTATTGAAAAAGCTGAAATTGAATGCTATTTGAATGATAAATATGATCATAATGATGCGCTGCTGACAATTCATTCTGGTGCAGGTGGAACAGAATCCCAGGATTGGGCTGAAATGCTTTTACGGATGTATGCTCATTGGGCTGAAAAAAATAATTACAGTTTCCAGATCATTGATTCTCTGCCGGGTGAAGAAGCCGGACTTAAGAGTGTAAGCGTTGAAATTAAAGGTGATTATGCTTACGGGATGTTAAAAAGTGAAATTGGTGTTCACCGTTTGGTGAGAATAAGTCCTTTTAATGCACAAGGTAAAAGGCAAACATCCTTTGCGTCCGTTTTTGTGTATCCGGAATTTGATGAAGACATAGAAATTGAGATTAACCCTAAGGAATTGAAAATAGATACTTTCCGGGCAAGTGGAGCAGGAGGACAATATGTTAATACAACTGATTCTGCGGTTAGAATAACACATTTACCTACAAATATTGTTGTTACCTGTCAAAATGAACGCAGTCAGATTCAAAATCGGGAAAAAGCAATGTCCATTTTGAAAAGCCGTTTATATCAATACTATGAAGAACAAAGGGATAAAGAAAAAAAGAATCTGGAAAACAGCAAAACAGAAATTGGCTGGGGTAATCAGATTCGCAGTTATGTTTTCCAACCTTATCAAATGATTAAAGATCACAGAACCAATTACGAAACAGGCAATATAGATAAAGTGATGGATGGCGATTTGAATGATTTTATTTACGCCTGGCTGAAATATAATGCTCAACAGAGGATAAATGGCTAAGCAGGATTATCAGGAATTGCTGAAAGAACTGAATAGAAACAAATTACCTAAACATATCGGCTTGATTATGGATGGTAATGGAAGATGGGCAAAAAAAAGAAACAAACCCCATATCTTGGGCCACAGAGCCGGTGTGAAAGCATTGCGACAAGTTGTAGAATTGGGAGTTGAACTAAAACTTGAATATTTAACCTTCTATGCTTTTTCTACAGAGAACTGGAGCCGTCCGGAAAGTGAAGTAAAAGGTCTGTTAAGATTGCTGAAAGAACAGCTGAAAAAAGAAATTCCGGAACTGATGGAACACAATATTTATGCCCAATTTATTGGTACTAATGTTGGTTTGGAAGAAAATTACTGGAAAGAAGTAAATTCTCTGGTTTCTCAAACACATAATAACACAGGAATGGTCGTAAATTTTGCTTTCAACTATGGGGGTCGCCTGGAAATTATTGAGGGCTTCAAAAAGTTTATGACTAGGCATCCTGATGAATGGAATAAACTAACTCCTGAGGAATTTGGAAACTATCTTTGGACAGCGGGTCAGCCAGATCCTGATTTGATAATTAGAACTAGCGGAGAAAAACGCCTTTCCAATTTTCTGCTGTGGCAATCAGCTTATGCCGAACTTTATATTACAGATACATTGTGGCCCGATTTTGACAAAGTGGAAATGGTTAAAGCACTTTTGGATTATTCTAACCGGGAACGCAGGTTTGGAAGCAGAAATGAATGAACTGTTAAAAAGAGTGCTGGTTGCAGTTGTTTTAATTCCTATTGTTCTTATTGTTCTCTATTACAGGGGATTGCTATTAGTTATATCTTTATTGATTGTGTCTTTTTTGGGGTGTTGGGAATACGCTCAAATGATGCATAAAGCAGGTGTAAAAATTTCTTATGTTTGGGTCGTGTTTAATTCTCTTTTCTATTTGGCATTTGTTTATTTCCAGGGGTGGGAGTTGTCTCTATTGTGGTTGGTTTTGTTTTTAGCAATGGGGGAAGCAATATTAACCTGGACGAAGGAATTATCTGTTCCACGACTTTTTGCTACTCTTTTCGGTTTTGTTTATACTGCATTATTTCCTGCTATGATTGTGCGAATAGGATTGAATTACAAAGAATATAATTTTTTGCTTGCCTTAATTCTGCTGATTTGGATTGTGGATTCCGTTGCTTATTTTGCAGGAAAAAAAACAGGAAAGCATAGAAATATAACAGCTATCAGTCCGCAAAAGTCCTTGGAAGGTTTTATTGCGGGAATTCTTGCGCCTTGGCTGATTTTGATTATATTATATATAAGCAAGGTTGAAATAATACCATTTTCCTACCTGGCTCTGCTGGCAGTTGCAAGTGGAATTTTCGGTCAGATAGGAGACCTGGTAGAATCAATGTTAAAACGGTTTTGTAATGTTAAGAACAGTTCGCATCTGCTTCCCGGACACGGGGGAATTTTAGACCGTTGTGATAGTATTTTGTTTGCAGGTTCGTTTTTATATTGTGCTTTGGAAATTTTATTAAAGTGAGGTAACAACGATGAAAAAAGCACTAACTCTAATCATTATGTTAGCTGCGACTGTGGCTATATTTGCCCAGGTCTATGCAGTTGACCTCTTCTTCTCTGAATATGTAGAAGGAACAAGTAACAATAAGGCATTGGAGATTTTTAACGGGACGGGTGATCCTGTGGATTTATCCAATTACACTGTAAAACTGGCTTCCAATGGAGGAACCTGGAGCACTACCAACATTCTTAATATGTCTGGTATTTTGGATGATGGTGAGGTTTATGTTATTGCCAATAGCCAGGCTGAAGCATCAATTTTGTCTGTTGCCAATGTAACATCTACGGTTACTTATTATAATGGTAATGATGTAATTGGTTTATTTAATGGAGATACCCTTATTGATATTATCGGTGTTTATCAACAAGACCCTGGAGCTGCAAATTGGCCTGTTGCCGGAACTGCTTCTGGTACTGCAGAACATACTTTAATTCGGAAACCAACTGTTATTGAGGGAAATACTGATTTTATTGCCGGTGCCGGAACTAATGCTGATGATTCTGAATGGATAGTTCATCCTCAGAATTATTTTGCGAACTTGGGTCAGCATACTTTTGATCCTGGTGCTCCAGAACAAGCTGCTACTCCTACATTTAATCCTCCTGCAGGGGTTTACAGCAATCCTATTAGTGTAACAATATCTTCTACAACGCCTGGAGCTACTATTCGTTATACAACAGATGGTACAGAACCGAATGAAACATCCACTCTTTATTCTGCTCCTATAGCAATGGCAACTACTACAACTCTGAAAGCTAAAGCTTATGCTACAGGTTTTGGACCTTCTTACACTGCCACCGCGAATTATATTTTCCCTGTTCAAGTTTCTAATATTGCAGCTTTGCGTGCTTCCGCTCCTGATGGTACAACAATTTATCAGCTTGCAAATGAAGTGATTCTTACTATGCAACAAAACTGGCGTCACCAAAAGTTTGTTCAGGATGCAACAGCGGCTATTTTGATTGATGACTACAATAATATTATGAATACCCCTTATAACATTGGTGATGGAATTACAGGTATTACGGGAACTCTAAATCGTTATACTACAGGAATGCTGCAATTCTGGCCCATAATAAATCCCGGTCCTGCAACATCCACAGGTAATGTAATTGTTCCTCAATTGGTAACTATAGCGGAAATTAATAACAACAGCGAACTCTATCAATCCCGTCTGATGCGTTTGAACAATGTTCATTATGCTTCTCCAAGTGGAGATTATGCAGCTCAAACCAGTTATGATTTATTGGATGATACAGGTACTATTGTAATGCGGACGCAATTTTCCGATGCGGATTATATTGGCACTCCTATGCATCAGGGTAATTTTGATGTGTATGTTATAGTTACTCAGTATAATACTACAACCCAGGTTACTCCCAGAATGTTGAGTGACTTCAATCCTGTTGCTAATGATGATAATGTGTTAACTCCTATGCAAATTGAACTGATAGGTAACTATCCCAATCCATTCAATCCGGAAACCACAATCCGTTTCAAAATGGAAAAATCAGCTCCCGCTGAAATAATTATTTACAACGAAAAAGGTCAGATAGTTAACACCTTTAGAACTATTGCTACTAAGGGTATAAACAGTGTTGTGTGGGATGGAAAAGATAATAATGGCAATTCCGTTACCAGTGGTGTTTATCTGTTCCGTCTTAAATCTGGAAGTTATAGCAGTACTAAGAAAATGGTCTTAATGAAATAAACTGTAGACCCTAATCCTCCACGCAATAAGTGTAGCCGGAGAATGCTGTTCTTTTGGCAAAAAGCCGATTTACAGCAAACTCTGGCTACATAGCAACCAGCATACTGACAACCTATTTTAAGATAAGAATTAAAACAAAGATGTCAGTATGCTGTTTTAAAATTTAGAGAGCGATGCCAATATCCAAAAGTAAACTCTTGTTGATTACAGATTTGTATCCCAATAAATTCAATCCTGTTAATGGTGTGTTTGTTCAGCAGCAGGCAATTGAGCTATCCAGGTTTTATCAGGTTCAGGTTGTTGCTGCTTGTGACAAAAATCCTTATCTTATTTATGAGCACTTGCAGGATGGCTTTCCGGTGAAGGTAATTTGTTATCCCTATTGGCGGAAGTTTTTTTTAACTTCCCTGGTAACTAACAGATTATTGGCTTTACCGGCAATAAAAAGATGCTATAAGAGATTTCAGCCCGATATAATTCATATTCACGATTACCGTCATATTCCGGAATTATTTTGGCTGAAGCCCTGGCTGAACAAGCTTCCTGTTCCCAAATATCTTACTTTGCATAATATCCGTACTCATCCTGAACGGCTGGAAAATAATCCCAGGGTTTGGTTTTATCGTTGGGCATTAACAAGAACTCTAACAAACTGGAATCATATTTTTACGGTAAATAATAGAATAGCCAAATGGGTAGAACAATATAACCCTTCCTCTAAAATAACTGTAACAGGAAATGGGGTTTCAGAGCTTAAGGAAGTTGATCCGAAATTAATAGATAACTATAAGAATATTCTGTTAGCTGATTATTTTCATCTTATCAGCATCGGAAATCTGTTTACCGAGAAGGGTTTTTCCTTTTTGATTCAAGCTGTCTCTATATTAAAAAAAGAAGGCCTGCGCATTCAACTTATAATAGCAGGGGATGGAGATAGAAGAAAGGAACTGGAGAATCAGGTGAAAATAAATAATTTGAATGCAGAAGTGATGTTCCTTGGCAGAATTGAGAATAATCTCTTAAGAAATATGCTGCCCTTATTTGATTTATTCGTTCTGGCAAGTTACAGCGAGACCTTTGGTATTGTTTTTCTGGAAGCTATGTTTGCCGGCTTACCTGTTATTGGAATAAAGAATGAAGGTATTTTCGGTTTGGCAGAGGACGGCAAACAAGCCCTTTTTGCTGAGCCCAAAAACAGTAAAGACCTTGCCCTGAAAATTAAACTGCTTATTACGGATCAGATTTTAAGACAGGAAATTGCCCGGGCAGGGCAAAAGCTGGTGCAAGAGAAATATATGCTTCCCGAACTGATGCAAAGAGTAATAAGAGTGTATGAACAAAAATAAGATATTAATGATTATAAATGAGTTTCCTCCTACCGGTGGGAGCTCTATTCAACGACCCCTAAAGTTTGCAAAATATGCCGTTAAAGCTGGTTGGGAAGTACATATAATTGCACCCCAAAAACCAGTAAGAAAGGTTTTAGATTATTCTTTACTAAAAGATATTCCTACTGCAGCCATAGTTCATAGAGTTGCTGGTTTAGGTATTAAAAATCCCGAAAATAACAAAATGGTAGATGCCCGTTTTGCCGAAACAGCCCCTAAATCAAAAATATTCAAATCATTTTGGGGCTTCTTAAAGCTTGTTAATGATTTTATTTTTCCTTATGATAAACAGATTGGCTGGATGCCTTTTGCTTATTTTACTGCTTGTAACATTATTAAAAAACAACAGATTAGAAATATCTATATAACTGCTTATCCTTATTCTGCTTTTCTGGTTGGGATAGCGTTAAAGAAAAAATTTCGGGAGAGCGTTTTTTGGGTAGCCGACTATAGGGATTCCTGGCAATTCAAACCCCTCTTAGAAAAATTTGTTTTACCTTTCCGCTTTCGCAAAATTAGCAGAACAGATGATAAAGTTCTTGCAACCTGTGACGCAGCTGTATTTGTTACTCCAGAAACGCGTTTGGAATATATTAATAAACACAGCGGGCTGAAAGAAAAATCCTATTATATTCCCAATGGTTTTGACGAAGATGATTTTACAGGGGTTACTCCGAAAAAGTTTGATAAACTGACTCTTGTTTTAATGGGTAAGCTTACTAAAGTATATGGCTCTCCTCTAAATTTACTAGAGGTACTGCAGGAAAGCTTTTCTAATAATTATCAGGTAATTCATATTGGCAATATTGAGAAAGCTATTTTACAAAGTATTAAGAACGCTGGCTATACGAATTATCACTATCTTGGTTATCAAAAGCATAGCGAAGCAATTGCTTATTCCTTAGGAGCTGATATTAATCTGATTTTGCTAAATGAACATTCTACTGCCAAATATTGGTTTCCTGGCAAGCTTTTTGAGCTTTTACGCTGTGGCAAACCTATTCTTGCTTTAGGACCTAAGGAAAGTAATCTGGAGAAAATACTTTCGGATACAAAACGCGGCAGATATGCCTATATAAATGATAAAGAACAAATCAAAGCACAGCTTAAATACATTCTGGAAAATCCTAATCAGTTTGATACTTCTCTGGAAACGATTAAACAATATTCGCGTGAAGAACTATGCAAACAACTATTAGCAATTTATGAAAGAGGTCAATCCAGCAGTTCCTGAACGCGTTTAAATACCATCTCCGGAGTAAGCTTAATAAGACAATCCAGCGTGCACTTTGGTTTCTTTGTCTTTTCTCTGCAAGGAGCACAAGAAATTGGATAACGAATTATAAAACTTTTTTTGGAAAAAGGAGCTGTCTGCAATTCATTAGCAGGACCGAAAATAGTTAGACCCTTTATTCCAAAGCAGGAAGCAATATGTCCCAAGCCGGAATCAGTATTGATAAAAAAGTGTAAGCGGGAAATTACAGCTGCCACATTTGCCAGTGGAGCATTGAGTAAAAGCAGGGTATTGGTTCTTGCCTGAATTTCTTTTCCTACTTCCAGTTCATCAGGACCAGCAATAATCAAAACAGGATAATCATATTGCCTTTTAAGCTTTTCTATTAAGGCAATAAAATATTCCTTATTCCATCTTTTGTACTTATTTTTAGCCATACAACCAGGATGGATGCCGATAACCTTTTTCCCTGTCAGCTTGTTTTCAGCCAGGAAATTCTCTGCCCATTGCTGGTTTTCTTCCGTTAAATGAAAATAGGTATATAAATTTAATTCTTTTTGATTAGCCATTGCCTCATCCCAGGAAGGAAGATTTAAAAAACTCTGAAATAAAGCATAGTTATTTTGTGTGCGAGAGCGATTTGGTTTATATTGTGTGTAATAAGATAGACCCGGGTAACGGATTTTTTTGTATTCACCGATCTTATTTTCTGCCTTTAAGAGTAACATAAACAGCCAGGATTTCCAGGGAGTAACTCCTGAAGAAAATAGCACTGCTTTGTATTTCTCTTTGCGAAGTTGGAAAAGAGTAGGAAGCAGTAAATTTGTTTTCCAGCCGGTGAAGTGAATTTTACTTACAAAAGGAGCATTATTTACAGGAATTGCAGCGGACTTGGGAAAGAAAAGAATTTCCAGTTCCAGCAAGGGATATAAGGTCTTTACTGCTTGAAGGACAGGGGTTAACATAATCATATCTCCAATACCCCAAGTGTGGATGATTAGAATTTTGTTTTCTGCAATATCTTTCATAACTAAAACCTTACGCTGTTTTACGGGATAATTTTCCCCAAAGGGATTTCATATCAGCCATAGTTTCTTTCCATAAATCAGTAATATCTTGCCAGGAAGGTAATAAATAATGTAACATTCTGCCTCTACTATCCTTTTGTTCAAACCAAACAATCAAAATAAACCAGAGAAAATAGGAAAAACTTGTGCTGAGTGCAGCACCATTAATTCCCATAATGGGAATAAGCCAAATATCCAATCCGATATTCACTAATAACGCTATTGCAGGAAGGATAATACTGATTACAGGAAAGCCCTTGCTGTTCAGATAATTATTAAACAAAGAACCAAAGCTTAAACCATAAGCTGCCGGCATCAGCCAAAAATAGACAAAATAGACAGGAACAAATTGACTTCCAAACATTATTTGCATAATGAACTTTCCCAAAAGACCAAACCCTATATTAGCCAAAGTGATAAAGAAAAAGAACAAAAGCAGGGTCTTCTTTAATAACAACCATTTACTAATATCATCTTCAATATCGGAGAGCTTTACAAACAATAAACCACCAACTAAGTTGGAAGCAATCTGAATAAAATCTACAATATGTGCAGCCATAGAATAAATTCCCACTTCCCTGAAATTCATAAAATGCTTGATTATTATTATATCAGCTCTAATTAGCAACATAATGAACAGAGAGGATAGAAAAACACGAAATCCATAGCTATAAAATAATTTAATTATTTTTAGATTAAATTGTTTATACCAGGAATTCCAATTATTTCTTAAAGCAAGATAAATTATGCTGCAAGTAAGACCGATCAGGTTGAAAAACAACAGAGTGTTAATTTTATCAACCCTAACAAGAGTATAATAACCGATTACTAAAAGAACAAAGTAAATCGCAGAAATTAAAAAATGAGAAATAGAGTTTTCTAAAACTCTGTCCATACCCAAATAAATTGCTTGCAATTGCATAAATGTTTTAGAAAAGGAGATATAAATAACCAAAAATATTATCTTTGTCACCGTTAGCCGATATCCAATCAGTTTGTTCCAATAATCCAGAAATGCAACGCCTAAAGTGATCAAAATTATTATTTCTAAAAACATAGTTAGAATAGTCCACCCAAACATTGTTTGCACTTCTTCAGGATATTTACGAACTAGATAAGGATAACTTCTATATACTCCAAAATCAAGAATTATCCAGATAAATCCGCCTAAGGTTATCAGATAGCTGTATTCACCTTTTAAAATCACTCCCAAATATCTGGCACTAACCCAACTGATTAAAAAAGAAAGCCCAAGAATAACTATTCTGAAACTACCACTGGTAATGATGTTTTTTTTCAGATTTATGCGGGACATTTTTCTACTTTGCTGCTCTGTAAATTTTGGATTTTGTTATAATTCATAATTCCATAATGTTTATATCGTGCTTTTTGTCAAATGGAAAACACACGAAGTCAGGAGTTAAAACTACCTTCAAAAATTATTAACCTTTTACACATTTATTTGACAGTGAGGACTCGCGGCGCATTCCAGCATCAGTATTTTTAGAAAGAGAAAAATGAAAAAGAGATTTTAGGAATAATGAAAAATGAAGAATTGTGAATTATATATCTGTGTTATTTGTTTAATCTGTATTAAATATAGATTAAATGTGTCTGGCTCGGCGGACTTAATTTCCTTGACAGATAATAGCCGGATTTTATCAGGAATTTTTATGGTAAAAGCAATGCTAAGTTTATATAAGACACAAAGTAAGGGACTATAAATGGAAATTGCAGAAATAGTATTCTGGATTTCCTGGATACTTTTAGCTTATCATCTTGTTGGTTACTGGATGATTTTGTTCCTATTTAATTCTCTTTTTCGGAAGAAGAAAGCTCCTTTCCTAAAAGAGGAATTTTATCCTTCTATTACTGTTATTTGTCCTGCATACAATGAAGAAAAAGTAATGGAAGCAAAAATCCAGTCATTCCTAAACCTGGACTACCCCCAAGATAAAATAAAAATGATTGTAATATCAGATGATTCTACCGATAGAACCAATGAAATAGTCCAAAAATATACCAATCAAAACATTTCCTTAATCATTCAAAAACCGAGAGCAGGCAAGCCAAACGCGCTTAATTTGGTTTTGCCCTTATTGGATTCTGATTATGTCTTGTCTACGGATGCTGATTGTTTATTTGAACCCCAATGTGTTAAAATGTTGGTAGCTAATATGCTTTCCGATGAAAAAATCGGGCTTGTGTCTGGAAATGTAAAAAAGGTTCAAAAAGGAAAGCTGGAATCAGGGGAAGGTTTTTATTGGAAATATGAGGCATTTCTAAAATTAATGGAATCAAGATTTAACACTATTATTGGTGCTAGTGGAGTTATATATCTAATTAAAAGAGAATTATTTACGGCTATCGAGCTTAATAGTCCTGATGATTTTGAAAGGGTCTTAATTACTATCAAGTATGGTAAAATAGCTACCTTTGAACCCCAAGCGAATGTCCTTATGGAGTTTACCGAAAGAGCAACAGAAGAAATAGCCCGCAAAGTAAGAATTATTACCCGTGAATGGTATGTTTTGCAGCGTAACATAGAACTATTAAATCCTTTTCGCTATCCGGCAGTGAGCTTTATTTTATTTTCTCATAAAGTATTACGCTGGTTGTTTTTTGTTTTTGTATTGACAGGATTTATCAGTAACACTTTTTTGTTGTCTAATACCTTCTACCGGATTATATTTTTTTTACAGCTGATTTTCTATTTGTCGGGAACAATAGGACTTATAAGTCAGAAAAAAGGTCACCATATTCCTTTAACAGGAATTCCGGGATATTTTGTAGCGATGGTCTATTCCTCTGCTATAGCGTTTGTGAACTTCCTGCAAAAAAAGAAGATAAACTTATGGCAACCTGTGCGTTAAGGAGCTAAAATGAATATTCTAATTACAGGCAGTAATGGCTTTGTCGGTTCCAACTTAATGTGGGAACTGGAAAAAGACGGTCATACTGTTATTGGTATTGATATCAGTGAACACTGCGAAGGCAAAAAGCATCCGGAAACAATGCTTGGAGATATCAGGTCGCTAAAAGATTTGAATAATGCTTCCTCCAATTTTACTAAAAAACACAATAGTCCTATTCAGCTGATAATTCATTGTGCAGCAGCCAAGAATGACTTTGGTATTTCCCGTCAGGAATATTTCAGTCATAATAAATATGGCACCAAAACATTGCTGAATTTTGCTACTCAGCAAGACATTAAGAAATTGATTTATATCAGTTCCGTTGGCGTTTTTGGCTATCCGGAGGGGAAAGCAAATGAGGATACACCTTATCATCCGGATACCGATTATGGCGCTTCAAAGCTTGCAGGAGAGCTGCTTTGTATCAAATGGCAACAGCAAAATCCCCGAAATGAGCTAATTGTTATCCGACCTGCTGCAATTTTCGGTCCGCATAATTTTACTAATACCTATAAACTTATAGACACTTTGCATCGTAGACCCTTTTTAACTATCGGTGAAGGAAATCATATTAAAACAATCGTTTCCATCTCTACCGTGATTGATATGATTCGTTTTGCTATACAAAAATTAGCTCCAGGTTACCAACATTATAACTGTATAGATGAGCCCTATTTAACCCTGAAAGAATTGATGGAACTAATTTGTTCGCATCCCGGGTTTACAATGCCCCGCATAAAAATTCCTCTGCAGGCAGCAATTGGTATTGGTAAGTTATTTGATATTCCAGCTAAACTTTTTTCTCTTGACCTTCCTGTAAATAGTGATAGAATGCGCAAATTGGGAACTGCTACTTTTTTTACTGCTGAAAAAGCCAAAAGGGATGGTTTTATCCAAAAGGTCTCTTTACAAGATAGCATCACTGCAATGTGCGATTGGTATCTTTCAATAAACAAATAAATTAACAGGAGTATTTTAAATGAAAACAGTAAAAATCGGCTTAATTGGCTGCGGCCGCATTTCTAAAAATCACCTTGATGCCGTTACTCAAATTCCCGAAGCGGAGTTTGTTGCCGCATGTGACATTGTAGAAGAAAAAATGCAGGCGATAGCAGAAAATTATGGCATTAAGAATCTTTATCCTAACTACCAGGAAATGCTGGAAAAAGAAAAGTTAGACCTTGTTTCTATTTGCACGCCAAGTGGTTTGCATCCCCAAATGGGTATTGAAGTAGCTAATCATAAAATCAATGTGTTAACCGAAAAACCTATGGCTACCAATATTGAATCAGCTGATGCTTTAATTAAAGCTTGTGACAAGAATAATGTAAAACTATTTGTGGTGAAACAGAATCGCCTCAATTCTACTATGCAACTCCTTAAAAGAGCAATTGATAAAGGACGCTTTGGCAGAATTTATTTAGCCGAATCCAATGTCTTCTGGCAAAGACCTCAAGCCTATTATGATGCCGAAAAATGGCGTGGAACATGGGAATTTGACGGCGGTGCTTTTATGAATCAGGCAAGCCATTATGTTGATGCTCTTTATTGGCTTTTAGGAAATGTTGATAGTGTTATGGCTTACACGGCAACTATGGCTCGCAGAATTGAAGCTGAAGATACGGGTTGTGCTATCTTACATTTTCGCAATGGGATAATAGCAACTATCAATGTTACAATGTTAACCTATCCCAAAAATTTTGAGGGCTCCATCACTATTATCGGAGAAAAAGGAACCGTTAAAATCGGGGGTGTAGCAGTTAATAAAATAGAAAAATGGGAATTTGAGGATTACGATGATGATGATCGTATTGCTCAGGATGCCAATTATCAGCCACCAAATGTGTATGGCTTTGGTCATAATCCCTACTATCGCAATGTAATAGATGTCCTTTTAGGCAAAGATGTACCTTCTACTGACGGAAGAGATGGCAGAAAATCAGTGGAAATCATTCAGGCAATTTACCGTTCTGCCAAAACCGGGAAACGCGTTTCTCTACCATTATAAAATGGACATTCAATCTTACAGGGCAGGAGAATATTTTATTGCAGGTAAGCCTAGTTCTTGAAGAGCCGAATTCATATTTAGTATCTGCTATTGGTATTTTTGCTTTGGAAACTTTCTAATTTCACATCCAGTTGGAATTTCATACTTTATTTTCCCTTCAGTTTTTTATGCCAATTTAACAATCAATGCCGTCATTATTATTTAGTAATTCTTTAACGCTTCCTTAACGATTCCTTAACGGAGTTAAAGCAGTGTTAAAGAATCGTTAAAGGGTCATAAAAGAAACGACTGAAGGACAACAAATTATGACACCTTAGGTAACAATGACGGATTTATCATCTAGCTGTAACAAAAAACGGTAAAGTTAAAAGCCCGAAGGACTTCACAACAATGGAAAGGATAGCGTAAGCTCCCTGTAAAATTCACGATTTTCCCTAGGGGGAATTCAGGACATATAATCTTCATCTGCTTTCTCCATTATTGCTCCCTACAAACTATATCATTTATAACTATTTATTTTCCGCTTTGATATAACAAATTTATAAATTAAAACCAATGCCAAACTAAACGGTAAGTGCTAAATATATAAAAGCAATACCCCAGCTTGCAAGATTTAATTTGTTTTTAATTCTGTTTATATTATTATATGTAGTAGACCAAATACTGTTAAGGAGAATAGAATGGAAACAAGAGAAACTATGCCTTTGTTGGGGGATTATTTCCCCGAAATGACCGTCGTAACTACTAAAGGTAAAATGACCCTTCCCCAAGATATGGCGGGAAAGTGGTTCGTCTTTTTCAGTCATCCGGCTGATTTTACTCCTGTCTGCACAACGGAATTTGTTGCGTTTCAAAAGCTGTATCCCAAGTTCAAAGCTTTGAATACAGAACTTATCGGTTTAAGTGTAGATCAGGTTTTTGCCCATATTAAGTGGGAAGAATGGATTAAAGAACATCTTGGTGTAGAAATTCAGTTTCCCATTATTGCCGATACCGGTGCTGTAGCCCAGCGCTTGGGTCTTATTCATCCCGGAAAAGGCACAAACACTGTCCGAGCTGTATTTATCGTTGATGCTAAAGGTATTATCAGAATTATTCTATATTATCCTCAGGAACTGGGACGCAATATGGAAGAAATTCTGCGTGCTGTAGAAGCAATGCAATTTTCAGATGCTAACGGTTGCTCTATGCCTGCTAACTGGCCTAAAAATGAATTGATTGGAGACAAGGTTATTATTCCGGCTGCTGCAACTGTTGCTGATGCCAATGCCCGTATTGCCAAAATTAAAAAAGGAGAAATTGAGGGTTATGATTGGTGGTTTTCCTATCGGGATTCTAAACCCAAACAGGTGAAAAAATCCGCTGTTAAGCCCAAAACTTCTTCCCACACAAAAAAGAAATAATAAATTAAAGAGGTAGTTATGTAGCTGCCTCTTTTTTTATTACAATAAAAAAGGTTAATGGGCATCAACCCTCTTAACCTTCTAAACCCTCTCAACCCTCCTGGTTTTCTTTTACATCTTTGGAATATATAGTGCTTAATTATAATGTCAGCATTGATAAAATTATTGGATAGTATATAAATATTAGAAGGTAACAATGAAAAGGCATATACTGTTTTTACTGCTTGTTCTTGCTTTTATGGCTTTGTATGCCAATGAACGAGTTCCCGTTTACAATTCACAATTCCTAGTATTTGATAAAAAAGGATTAACTTTGCCTGACGGGGATATGATTTTTTTCACCAGCGCCACCAATGAAAATGAAATTGATATTGTGATGACCAGAGTAACTGTTACCGGCGAAGATGTTATATCCCAATCGTTTAACATAGCCAATACTGCCGGTGAAGAATATCTGGTGGATTTGATTTTAAGCTCGGACGGCTGTATAATTTATACCTATAATTTCCTGTTCCCAGAAACCGAAAGCTATGACTATGCTTTATATATTCAAAAGGTCTCGCTAACCGGTCAACCCTTATGGGGTGAAATGGGAATTAATGTTACCCGCGAGTTTAGTAATTATAAACTGACAGCCAATATGTTGGGAGGAGCATATCTATTGCGATATTGCTATGCATATACTGATGAAAATACACTTTTTGGCTGGAATTTTGACGCTCAAGGAAATAATCTTTGGCAAACGGAAACAATTTATCAAATGCCATCCTCCTATAGTTTGTACCTATCCGATGCCCTTTGCGATCAGGCAGGAAATATTATTATTAATATGTTCGAGCGCGTTTCTTCAGATAGTTATTTGTATAGCCATTTAGTTAAACTTTCTCCTCAGGGAACTGTTCTCGGCAACGATCCTTTGGTTACGCAAAATCAATTTGCAGGTGCTTATAACCTGTATGGCGATCCAACCGGAAACTATGTTCTATGGAAATCTGCTCATTCCAGTTTATCTTTGCAAAAAATGGATGCCTCAGGGAATCTGCTTTTGCCGGAAACAGTTTCTTATCCGCTTAGTGAAAGCGCGAATACTCTTCATCTGGGATTTTGTTCAGAGGGCAGCTTATATTATTTTGAATTGAGAAATTATCCTTTATTTCCCTTGCTCTATAAATTAAATCCAAATTTACAGCCAGGTTGGTCTGCCCCTGTGGAAATTCCTTTTTACTGGAATGATTATATCAGTTCTTGTGGAATTGCCAGTAATAATTCTCTTTATCTGGCTTATATTGACTTTTTGGGTTCTGTAAATAGCGTTGACAATTGTGCTACAATGCTTACTTGCATTAATTCTGCTGATGGCAGTTTTGCTGTTCCGGTTACTTGTGTTTCCAATCAAATCTTTCATAAGGAAGCAGCTAAAATTTTAATTTCTACCGATAAAGCTCTGGTATTATGGTATGATTTTACGAACGGAAATTTTGCAGTTAGAGGTCAACTGGTTAATCTTGCCGGAACAGTTTTACTGGAACCGGAAGGTAGAACTTTCCAATATAAACGCTCTGGTTCTGTGTTTAACTACAGGGCTGTTGATCTACCTGTGGGTTCTTGCTATGTTTATGATCTCAAAAATTTATACGGCAGACTGAAACTCTACTGCCAAATTTGTGATGATAACCTTTCTTTTTTACTTGGAGAAGATGGAATTGAACTAAATCCCGATTCCAACGATGCAGAATTGTTAAAAGCCATTATTAAAACACCGGAAAATCAGGTGGGAATTCTTTATCTTAGCCAAAACGCTCAGGATGTATTAAATTTATATTATCAGGTGATAGATAATAACGGCTTATGCTTATTGCCCGGAAAAGGTATCTTGCTTAAAGAAGCGGTAACGGATCAATCTTATAACTATTTGATGACCTGTGCCGATGGAGATATCATTATTGCCTGGGAAGAAACATATTCCTTGCTCAATAATAAAATAATTAGAGGACAACGCTTGCACAATAATGTTCCCCTATGGGAGGCAGGAGGAAAAATTCTTAAGCAAAGCACTCCTTATGAATGCGGATTGGTATATCTTGGTGGTAACTACCTCGTTTATGAGGATTATAATAATTATTCTTCCTATTACTGGGGAATAAGGAAATTGGATGCCAGTGGAAATCCTGACCCCTCCTGGCTACTAACTGACTATATAACCAGCGGTATCCATTCTGATCTTATGCAATCTTGCTCACTAACAGGTGATGAAATGGCAGTTTTATATTTTAAAGAATTCATTGCGGGTTGGTATTCCAGGTATGATTTATACGCTCAGAAATATAATAGCCAGGGATTACCGTTATGGGGAAATTTGGGAATTCTCGTAAATTCTTCCGAACACATACATCCATATATAGCAGGTGTTTACTATGGAGATAAGATATTATATGCTCTCAGTAACTTCAATTATGATGAGCAATATTACTCTATAACCTATAACCTATTAAATAATAACGGAGTTATGCTTTGGAATAACCCGGAATCCTTCTCCACAGAAATGTATTACCTTCCCTGTGATTTTAAGCTGGTAACTTATAACAACGATATTAACTCCCTACTTTGGCTGTCCAATCCCGGCGTAAATGTTATTAAAATTAATCATCACTATGTTCTCTCCGATGGCTCTCTTTACTATAATGAACCGGTAACGCTTGATCAATCAAATAAAGGAATTCATAATCTGCAATTAGTTAATAAAGGAAATTACTCCCTGGCAAATTACTGCCTCAATAAATACTATATGGAATATAAAAACAGTATGGCATCTGAAGGATTTTCTTGCTCTACTTACAAATCCAGAGGAATGGACTATACTGCAATTTCTCTCTATGCTTGTAAAATTCCTTCTGAACCAGTTGTTACAATTGACCCTCTGCTAACCCCGGTAACCCTATCCTGCTGTAACTACCCTAACCCCTTCAATCCGGAAACCACTATCAGCTTTGAAATTCCTGAATCAGGCATTGTTTCTCTCCAAATCTATAACCTCAAAGGACAGCTAATCCGAACTCTTATTAACGATTTTCTGCCCACTGGAAAACAATCTCTTGTCTGGAATGGAACCGATAACGAAAATAAACCCGTTGCCAGCGGTGTATATCTCTACAAAATAAAAGCAGGTAAGAACTCTACAACAGCTAAAATGCTGCTGCTGAAATAAACAAACCCTCTTTTAACATAAAACAGTTACCTTTTACTGTTATGCTTCATACCAATTGTAGAATAATGCCCTTATCCCGTTAAACAAAAAAAAATAATTTGCTTTTCTAAGGAACTGAATTAATATATAATTAGGTAAGATAGGAAAAGAATTTTAGCTATTGAAAAAAAAAGCAGTTGACAAAATAATGGTCTTTTTAAGGATGGCACAACCTGCTCTGCCTAGGCAGGGCAAAAATGTTCTTTTATTCTTTATATAGAGTGCGCAAGTGAGAGAGAAGCTCTTGTCAGT